>Ga0123342_1010318_pt1 | contig 10770 bp, 6 predicted proteins | sample Turbeawhitnodule_FD_89960 | JGI IMG/M metagenome (GOLD analysis project Ga0123342, IMG submission 89960) | Root nodule microbial communities of legume samples collected from Mexico - Turtle bean Mexico white nodule | ecosystem: Host-associated > Plants > Roots > Nodule | place: Mexico: Nepantla... | reverse complement strand
TCAGACTTCTTCCCTCTCTCTGTTCTCTGCTCTCTCTCCCCCTCTGTTTAGGGTTTTTCATCCTCTATTGGTTGGTGCCTTGGGTGATTGCTATCTCTTTGCCATGGCGGTTAATCGCATTATACAACATGTGTGATAATTTGCAATGGGAACTAAGTGAGATTTAAAATATAGGTGTATTTGAAGCACCATACCCTCCATTAACATCTGAGACAAACACTTGCTAAAACTTATTTTTTATATAAAATTATTAAAAGTAATTCCTAGAAGAAACACATCTGTTCGGTTGTAATTTCGCAGGGTCTTATTCAATACCACAATACTAATTAAAAAATTAAGGTGGTTTCTTTCTGCACCCCTATATTTTTTAAAATATCGAAAATATCATTTCACAGTTTTAGGTGTTTCCAGAATAGAATTCCGTAAGAAAAAATGTTTCTGAAATAGAGGTTTTGTGAGTAAAGAGTGTTTTTGGAATAGGAAATCTGGAAGAATTTTTTTTTTTTTTCTAGAATATCATTTTCGGAACATATTCTTTTTATTTTCAGATTGATAAATTCGGAATTAATAAAATATATTCCAAAAATATTTTGGAAAGTCATTTTTAAAAAGGTAGAATAGTTTTCTTAAAAAATGATGGGTGCAGGAAGAAATTTGTTAGGTGCAGGAAAAAAAAGGCCAAAAATAAAGGGCAAGTTCTTTCTCCACATATCAATTTCATCATCCACCCTATCATCTTTTAAAATTTTCAAAATTACCATCTATTTCATATTTAAAAATCTGAAATTCAAAAAATATAATTCAAAGTCAAAATTTTGTTTTAGAAAAGAAAATTCAAAATGCAAAAAATACATTTCAAAAAAGAAAATCCATAACACAAAAATATGAAAATATATTTTATAACAAAATTTCTGAAATTTAAAAATGTGTTTCAGAAATAAAAATCAAGAAATGTATTTTGGAAAAGAAAATTCAAAACACAAAATCAGAACTGAAAATCCATTATGAAAAAAGAATCCAAAATTCAAAAATATGTTGTAAAATCTAAATCTATACATTTATTTTGGAAAAAGAATTCTGAAAATAATTTTTTTATCCACATCCTATATTTTTCAAATTTTTTATTATTTTAATATCAGATTGGTGCAGGTTGAAATTAATATGGTGCATTAAGAATTTACTAAAATAAAGTTTCACTAATGGGTTATTCAGAGTATGGGCTTTAAATTTTATATAAGTGCGTAACCTGGAAGAAGCTTTTTACCAAAATAAATCATGGAAAAAATTCTGACATGTTAAGGTGGAATAATCAATATCATTGTATAAGGCGGATAATCATTTTGGTAACTTTTTTTATGTCATCTTTTAAGTAAATAATTTTATTTTTTATTTATTTTAAATACTTTACTTTTTAATAAATAAATAAAATAATTTAAATAACTTCTCTTTATTTTAAAATAATTAAATAATTTTTCTTTATTTTAAAATATCTAAACAAAAAAAAATGGTTATATAATTTTTAAATATTATTTTTTAAAAATTGTGTATATTCTTTAAATTATATTATATTTTTATTTAATTATTTATAAAAATAATAAAATTATACATATTTTAACCTAGTAAAAATGTTAATACAGACAGTACATTTGTTTTTTCTAGTAATAGATCCATGTTCAAACAGCATAGGATAAAATATTAGCACATAAACTAAAAGAAAATATGAATAACTTGCTAAAATAATTCATGCCATTAGTTCTAAAGCTATTAAATTTTTCCCAACTTTAACTTCATTAAAGGTTTTTCATTGACACTAATTAGAGCTTTGTTTCAAGCTTTGAATATCTAAACATTTCATCTCTTTCACTTGAATAATCTAATAGGTCATGATGATACATTTTATTATTGTAGTTAGCTTCTTCTTTTCTTGTGTTTAGGTGATCCATCGTTCTTAGTCTTTTCTGAATGTCCAACAAATTATTAAGGTACAACTTCATAATACATACCTGCAACTTCAGAAATTTGGTTGTTTTGGTGAGAAAGTGACGACGCAAGTAAGTTCCAAATGATAGCAAAATGTGACCTAATATATATACCTAATCAACACACTCCACCCATAATGTCCAAAACCAAATTCCTATAGAAAAAGGAAAAGCATAGTTGTACGTTTTGTGTGATTTTGGGTACAATGATTTTATGTAAAAAAATGGGAAGGGAAGTGAGTATCATTAGCTATCTTCCATGCGCCCTTAGCTTTGAAGGCAAGCAATGTTTTTAATCTTCAAACTTAGTCTTCCTTTCTCACTATTGCACCATATGGATCCCACACAAACCACCATATCTTTTTCTCATGAAAAATATTTAATATATACTCAACTTTTCTTATATTACTCTTTTTTTTCTTTATCACTTAGACCTTCAAACTTGTTATCTATACTTATATATTAATAAGATTTATTCTCATAATTATTTTTTATTAGGTCATCGAAAGGATCTCCAAGACCCACCAATGCACAAAAGTTGGGATCTTTCAGAAAATAAATCCATATTCGAATGGTGCATAACCATATGGATAAGCTCACACTAACCCGTCAATTTGGGATTCAATTCGATTTCGAGGTATCGGAAAGGAATTGGAATGTAATTATATCGATTCATCCCGATACAGAAGAAAGAGTTATTTTTTTATGTATACAAATTCTTTCTAATTTTACTCTTATTAATATCTCATTTTATTATTTTATCTTTTAAATTTTAAAATTATAAAAGTGACTATTTTTTTATTTTATATGAATCACTTAAAACTAAATTATTTTTTTAACTTTTTTAATTAATGTGACAGAATAATTTTTATATGCACACTCTCAACATTGATTATTTCATTAATTACTATCCAGTCTTCTTTTAACTCTTTATGCCCAAGGCACAAAAACACAAGAAAATAAGAGAGCATAATTAATCTTATAAAGTTTAGTGTCGTGATTTATAAACAAAATTAGCGTCAAAATATAGCAATCAGCTCTGATCAATAAATATAGTTCTTAACCACCTTCAAAGCAAAGAAAAAACAGATAAAGCAAAATAATTGTCAAGGATTTATTTAATTTTAATGGATAAGAATCTTAATGATGTTTCTAATTAAAGAAGTAAAATAATAATCGTGATGTTAATATTAACAAAGTCTTTACTTACTTATTTTAAAAAAGTAACTTTAATTGTTCCATTTAATATTCACAAAACATTTTGACACTATCGGCTGCAAAGAAAATGAACAAGTTGTCGCACTCACACTATTATAGTATTGCCATGTGGTGTGGTATGGCTTCACCAACTACTGGGACACTATTAAAATATATTTTATCATCTTATAATTATTCATGTATTTTAAGGAAAAATAAGAAAAACAAAAATATATAACCTTTGATGACGTTTCTTATCAAAATTGTAACTCTAAAATGTAGTATATTTTCTCTGGACAATTTTATTGTATTTTAGTTTTCGGTTCATAGGAACATTGTGCACAGAAATAAGGGTTTAATTTTCACATATACATTTCAATTTAAAATTTTAACTTTTTTTTAGATAATTTAAAAATGGGTTAAATAAGTTTTTTGTTATTTTTCACGCAAAATTAATTTTTTTCATTCATTCAAACTTTATACATTCTAGATATTTGTAGGAAGAAAATTATTAAAATAAGTCCTTGTCAATTTTTTTTATACGACAAACAAGTTTTCAATATTTCTATTATAGACTAAAATGTTTAGTCTAAATATTTTATATTAATTTATTGATAATGTGAATATTATAATATTTTAATATTGTTGAGAATTCATTTCTTAAACACAATATACAGAAACACAATTTCGTACTCAAAAGAATAACATACTTAATCCTTTAAACATTTGCTAACTTATACATTAACTTTTTAATTTTTAACTTTTGAAATAATTAGAAAAATTCAACAATTTTATCACATATTATATCTAATTAAATGTCATTGTAATAAATATTTATATTGGATTGCACTTTGTTGATTATATTTAATAAATAAGAGGCACTATCTTATATTAGGTGTCTAGTTGTTTGTTTAGTTTATTTTTTGGTTTCTTCTCTTTCAATTTGTATATAGTCTTCTCGATCAACTTTATATAAGTATCCTTATAATTTTGAGCATTTGATAAAAGTGCAAAGTTCATGATTGCTTTAATTAAATAGAGTTTTATGCTGAGATGTTTAGAAATAACCATAATTAGTTGTCAAAACAATCAAGTATTAGGTATAACAATAAACCCTAGCTAGTATTAATATAATATAAGTAGTCTTTTATTTGACAAAACTTCATATCAGTCCATTTTTAGATATATATTTAATAACTAACCACTTCCTTCTATTTGCATTTTATTATGTTGACATAATATTGAAAGAATCTAATTAGTTAGATGATTTAAGTTTAGGATTACTTTCTAATTATAATATTTGATTTTAATTTCTCTGTCATAAGTAAAAACTTTGTACAAATAACTTTATTTGTTCTGCACGATACTGACACTAATCATTAACAACAAACATATACAACCTTTGTAGTAATCTATATTAAGACACATATTCACCTTTCTTAGTTCACACATTTCCCCTTTCAATGTTTTCTTAATTTTTGTGTTGTGCTGTTATTTCATTGGAAGCAAAACGGTTGGCTATATTAACGTAAAATAATCGAAGGAAAGAGATTTAGGTTGAGTTTGGTGAAGGTGTTGATGCAGATGAAGGCACCATTCTCAGCCTCTTCTTCTCTTCTCAGAGGCAAGGGGCGTCTCTCTCCTTACCTCTTCACTCTCATAGCTTTCATCCTCTTCGTTGCCATTCTCTATGGCCAAGACTTCATGTGCATCTTCGATGAACAGCTCCAAAACTACTCTTATTCTGACAAACTCTCCTCCACAACTCGTGAGTTCTTCTCAATTTTTTTCCACTTTCTTTCAAGCTTTTACAAATTTATAGTTCATAGAATATTGGACAGATTTTTTCTTTTTTTTGGTGTTTGTTTAATGTTTAAATCCCTGGGAATGTTTAGTGAAAAAGTAAGAATGGAATTGTTTTCTTGAACATACCTCCAACAATGTTCCAACCAAACATAGAGTTATTTGTTGGATTAATGATATTTATAAATACATTATTTTCTAACAACAATATATTTTGTTTTAAACAAGCTTAACAATATTTTATACAACCAATATATAGAAATTTGAACATAAATAAACTCAATTAGCTTTATAAAAATAAAACTTAATAATAATGATTTTTTTCTTTTCAAAATGTATTCCTTTTAGTCTCTATTTTCTTTTGATATTTTGCTTTTTGTAATAGAAGATTTTATTAACATGTGTGTGATGTCACCATCAATTAAAAATAAGACTACATATAGAAGACTAAAATAGTAAATTTTATATTTATAGAAATGATTTTTTTTTAAATATTAAAATAAAAAAATGGGATATATATTAGAAAAATAATTGAAATATTTATTATAAAAATATTTTTAAAAATTAAAAATTATTATTTTTATGATACTTTTGAAATATTATGTCATTTAACTTAATTTTTAAAAATTATATTTTTTTAAATGTATACCTAATTTCACATTCATTAAGAATGCTGGTATGAGTTTTCTATTTGACGAAATAAATAATTGTAATTTTTAAATTGCATCATAATCCTTGTAACATTCTAAGCATAAGGATATCATTTAAATATTAATATTAAATAAGATAGTTATGTAGAAAGAAACATTTTTTCTTTTCAATTTATATATATTAAAAGTATAATGTTGTATTGAAATTTATAAAAATATTTATCTATCTTTAAATTAGTATAAGTTTTTTTTTTTCTTTTATTTGGATCAACTTACAATGTAAAGTGTTCTGGTTATTTTATTTAATTATGAAAAAAAGAGAAGGTGAAACAACAAAAGGTACCATTTGCTGTGGGAAAAGTAGAAGAAGGATGTGATGTGTTTAGTGGAAGTTGGGTTCGAGATGAGTTGACTCGGCCATTGTATGAAGAATCAGAATGTCCATATATTCAACCACAATTGACTTGTCAAGAACATGGACGACCTGATAAAGATTATCAACATTGGAGATGGCAACCACATCGTTGTGATATTCCCAAGTAAGCTCATTTTTCCTTTTGTTACAAGTCACATTTAAACTAAAATTTGGTAAAATTATTCTTTAATAATCACATTTTAAATGTGTGTTTGTATGTATATTGTGTTTTTAAGTAATGAATAAACAAACCAATCAATGGATTATATGTTTTATTTAACTTATTATTAAACTTGACTTATTTAAATAAATGATTCAATGTTAATCAACAATTTTTTAAGATGACAAATATAACCGTTTAATCCAATTTATTGTAGATTCAATGCTAGTTTGGTACTTGAAACACTTCGGGGGAAAAGGATGATGTTTGTTGGTGATTCTCTTAATCGTGGTCAATATGTTTCTTTTGTATGTCTTCTTCATAAACTCATTCCTGAAGATGAAAAATCAATGGAAACCTTTGATTCACTCACAATATTTACTGCAAAGGTAAATGACACTAGACTCAAACACTTTGAGATATTTCTAGTTTTACCTTTATAATTATGCTTCCTTTTTCTTCTTATTGATTTTATGTATTCAATTAGGAATATAATGCCACAATTGAGTTCTATTGGGCACCTTTTCTTCTTGAATCAAACTCGGACAATGCTGTCATTCATAGGATATCTGATAGGATTGTCAGAAAAGGTTCAATCAATAAGCATGGTAGGAATTGGAAAGGTGTTGACATTTTAGTATTCAACACCTATCTTTGGTGGATGACTGGCTTGAAGATGAAAGTATTGTAAGTTTTTCTATTCTATTAAAAGAATATCTAGTTTATTTTTCCTTTGCTCTTTTATGAAGTTGAGAATAATATTTGATTTGTTCTTAAAATCTTTAGACTTGGATCTTTCGATGATGAAGTAAAAGAGATTGTTGAGCTCTCAACAGAGGATGCGTACCGTATGGCTATGAAAAGTATGCTTAGATGGGTTAGGTTGAACATGGATCCAAAGAAAACTAGAGTGTTTTTCACAAGCATGTCACCTTCCCATGGAAAGTGAGTATTATTTTCACTATTACTATTACTTGCATATGACATTCGAATAACCTAATATTTGTAAATATATGACAGGAGCATAGATTGGGGAGATGAAGAAGGGGGAAATTGTTACAACCAAACCACTTTAATTGATGATCCAACCTATTGGGGCTCAGATTGTAGGAGGAGTATAATGGAAGTAATTGGAGAAGTTTTTAGCAAATCTAAAGTTCCCATTACATTTTTGAACATTACACAATTGTCCAATTATCGTAGAGATGCGCACACTTCAATCTATAAGAAACAATGGAGTCCATTGACTGCAGAGCAATTAGCTAACCCAATTAGTTATGCTGATTGTGTGCATTGGTGTTTACCTGGCCTTCAAGACACTTGGAATGAGCTTTTGTTTGCCAAGTTATTTTATACTTAACAATATTTCAAATATAAGAAATATTTTTTCACTCTCTTAAATTCTTCTCTTTGACACTTCAAGTGAAACTAAAAAAAAATAACTTTATTTGTGACAATTATTCTTTATTTATTTCAAAATGATATTAAAATATCATAAGCAATATTATAAGAAAAAAAATAGATTTATGTACAATAATAGACATTGAGAGAAATTGAATTGATTTCCCATCCTAAAGATGTTATGCATACAAGTTTTGCAATAATATATTAATTCTACACCCAGATGGAAAAAACTTTCTAAAACTACCTGTGTTTATTGAGTTTTAAATTTTGGAGGCATGTGTATATTTTAGTCACTTAGAGGAAACATATATAACTTTGTTAATTAACATTTTTTTTACTATAACTTTTATCATCGTTCACAATGATAAATTCTATGAAATCATTAAATAAAAATTAATTTTAAATATTAATATAATTATTATTAAATACAAAGTTATTAAATAAAAATTAATTTTAAAGATAAATATAATTATCATTAAATAGAAACTAATTTTAGAAATAAAAATATAGTTAATTATTATATTGACTAAATTAAATAATAATTTATACACTAAAAAATTTATTGATATCTAAAATAGTTTGGAAATTTATAAACTAGTTTCTAAATTTGTATCTAATTAGTTAAATAATATTTAATTAGCTATCAATTTTACAATATAAATTAATTGATAGTTAAAACATTGACAGCTAATTAGATACCAATTTATTTTAACTAATTTATAAATTATATTAATAATAGAAACTACTTTAGATACCAATAATTTGTAGTCTTTAAAATAATATCCAATTTAGTTAATATAGTGACTAATTATTTTTTGTCTCAAAAATTATTTTTTATTTTATAATTTTATTTTAGTGAATATATATATATATATAATATTAGTGTTTTTTTATTTTATGCACTTTTTTATTCTCTTGGAAAAAAATCTAAAAGAAGAAAAATCAGTTCCAGAAGAACAATATTGTTTGAAATTATGGTAAGATAACTAGTTAAAAAGGATAAAAATAAAAGTATTATAGTTATCTTTTCTTAAGAAATATTATTAAAATACTTTTTTTTTACAAGAATATTTTTAATATATGTGGGTCGGTATGTAAAATTCCATTTCATAAAAGGCAATTGCTTCCTGCACCATATTACTGCACCCAATTCTAGGGGAAAAGATCAAAATGCGTTTAAAAAAATGGGGCATATACAGAATGTATTATTTTCAATTTCATATTTTCTTATCCATAATGGAATTTTAATTTTTGTTTCTAGATTTTTATTTATGAAATACAATAATCTCTTCGGTATTTACTTTTCTGGAATGTATTATTTTCAATTATAGATTTTCATTTTCAGAATAAAAGACATTTTCAGAATTTGAAGATTTTGTTGAGTGCAGGTTAAAAATGTTGGGTGTAGGAAGTTTTTGCCTTCATAAAATTGTTAACTTGTGCCAAATTGGGCCTTATGTTCGCTTTCAAAAGATTCACTTTTCAGTGCGCCATTCTATTATATGTACTTGTAGATTTCTTTTCACACTCCTTTTTTTCTTATAAGACATGTCCCTGTGTAATTTAGTGGACTGTTTCTTCCTACACCTCCATATGTTCTTCTGTCACCTCCATAAATTTTTGTATTTCCAAAAAATTCCTCAGTAATATTCCAAATTACGTAATTTAGAAGTATTTTTTTAAATTCCTAATTAGCTTCCGGATTACATAATCCATAAGCCTTTTTTCAGATGCATAATTAGTTTATGGATTACATAATCCGAAAGTCTTTTTTAACTTCTGGATTATATAATCTGGAAGCCTTTTATAAATACGTGTTCGGATTACATAATACCAAAGCTACTCTATGAGATGGCACAAGAAGCATAAAAAAGTATTTTTCACATTTTGTATGGGGTGGCAGAAGAACATATAGAGGTGCAGGAAGAAACAGTCAATTTAGTGTCAACAAGATATTAAGCCCAATAATTTTGGCCTTTTCATGTTAATGGGCTTGTTTACTGTTATTCCCTTAAGTAAAAAAAATATCTTAGGTGTATGTTATTAATTTTTAGGCCCAAGATGATATTCACAGTCTTCCCCTCTTATCTTCTTACTTCTTTTTTTTTTCTTTTTGAAATTTCTTACCAAGATATATTTTAGACTATGATATGATTTCAATTTTAATTTTAAAAATACGTAATTTTAACTTAATTTTCAATTTTATATTTGTTCTGTTTTTTAGTCTAATTGAGTTCTTGACTAACATTTATTTTAAGACACCATAAAATTAATAAAATTAATTAAAATATGAAAAAAAATTATTAAAATTTGAGAATAATTAACTTTGACGGACCAACCCGGCTCATCCGACTTTTAACACGTTAATGGTGGGTCGAGTCAAAACGCTTGTGTTTGTCACACCTAAGTTGGGATATAAAATGAATTTCTTAATTTTAAGTTTGAACAAAAAATTCTAAAATAAAATTAATTATTCTCAAAAAACTGTATATTTAGCCACATATTAACATTTTTTTTATAGCAAATACAAAGTTATAAATTATTTGATAAATAGTCTACATGAAATTGTTAACCTTTTTCATTCCAACATGTCCATGTAAACAAATTTCTCTTACTGTTTGGCTAAATTGATGAAAGTGGAAATTGAAGTGAAGGTAGTGTTTAGTGGGAAACAGTGAGAAACAAATACCCGAAAAAGGGGACAAGGATGGGCCTCTTCACTCTTTTTGTCACATTAGTGTTTAGGGGAACAAACAAACACATACTAACACAAAGGGTGCAAGGATGGGTCTTTTTTTCTTATGATTCATTAATTGATTTAATCATATAAATATATACATATATATTTATGTTAAATTTAGGTTTTTATTCTTAAAATTAAATATTTCATTCCTCAAAGGTGTTGTACTGGTAGGCTAAAACCGAGAGGTTCAAGCCGAGAACTACATAGTAAACAACTAAGAGATGATAGGTTAAAGCCGAGAGGTTTAGACCGAAAGCGAAAAAGACACATAAAAGAACAAAGCAAAATATAAATATTATATAAAAATAAGAGCCCAATTAGATAAAAACTTACAAGAGGGGTGCACAAATAATAAAAAAGGTGTAGAAAGAAAGCCCAAAAGTAAAGGGGAAAGCCCATTAAAGAAACCTTATAAATAG
>Ga0123342_1010317_pt1 | contig 10771 bp, 7 predicted proteins | sample Turbeawhitnodule_FD_89960 | JGI IMG/M metagenome (GOLD analysis project Ga0123342, IMG submission 89960) | Root nodule microbial communities of legume samples collected from Mexico - Turtle bean Mexico white nodule | ecosystem: Host-associated > Plants > Roots > Nodule | place: Mexico: Nepantla... | reverse complement strand
GCAATTTGCCGGTATTGTCGGCCAGCACCGTCTGCTATCCAACATGACGTTTGACTGGAATGAACCGTCGCGCGTCGTAAAGGTCGACGTCCTTCAGGACAAGGCACGGCAACTGGGTGTCTCCTCACAGGACATTGCAACCGCCCTTAGCGGCATCGTGGAGGGATCGTCGGCAACCCAGATCAGGGACGACATCTATCTCATCGACGTCATCGGCAGAGCCCAAACTTCGGAGCGCGGTTCCATCGAGACGCTGCAGAACCTTCAACTGGCCGGTTCAAACGGCAACTCGGTGCCGCTCTCGGCAGTCGCCAATTTCCGCTACGAGCTGGAGCAGCCGACGATCTGGCGGCGAACCCGCACGCCGACGATCACCATCAAGGCTGCCGTCGTCGGACCGACGCAGCCGGCGACCATCGTCACCGAATTGCAGCCGAAAGTCGACGCGTTCCGCAAGACCCTTCCGGCCGGTTATCACATCGCCAACGGCGGTGCGGTCGAGGAAAGCGCAAAGGCGCAAGGGCCGATCGCGGCCGTTGCACCGCTGATGCTGTTCATCATGGCGACGATCCTGATGATCCAGCTGCAGAGCTTCAGCAGGTTGTTCCTGGTATTCGCAGTGGCTCCCACAGCGCTCATCGGTGTGGTTGCCGCACTGCTCTTCAGCAACGCGCCCATGGGATTCGTCGCCATCCTTGGCGTACTGGCGCTGATCGGCATCCTGATCCGCAACTCGGTCATCCTTGTCGTCCAGATAGAACACCTTCGAAGCGAGGGCATGCCACCATGGCAAGCCGTCATCGAAGCGACGGAGCATCGAATGCGTCCAATCATGCTGACGGCCGCTGCAGCAACGCTGGCGCTCATCCCGATCTCCAGGGAAATTTTCTGGGGTCCGATGGCCTACGCCATGATGGGAGGCATTGTTGTCGGCACCGTTCTGACGCTTCTCTTCCTGCCTGCGCTCTATGTTGCGTGGTTCCGGATACCCCGCGATGGCGTACAGGAACGAAGCCATCCGATGTCACATGTTGAACAGAGGGATTTTGCCGACAGCTGATTCCCTAGCTGACAGCTTGCCGCGCAGCTGGACCTTATTCGCTGTGAGGCGGTCGTGTCTTTCCGTCCTGATGGCCTTATCAGTATTGGCGGTGCGCAGGAGGCTGGAGGCTGTTCTCCAGTCCCTCTCAACTGCGGCGCCCGGCACGAGCACGGTGGACATTATGGTCGCGACGACACGACGGCCGAGCGACAAATCGAGTGAGCTTTACTCAGGCGAGCGCGGAACGGCGATATTTCTCAATGATATTGCTGTTTCCATTCCTCTGGATCGAAATCGAAAAGTCGGTGAGGTGCGAAAGGCGGGATCGTCCGGAGGATTTTGGTCGCGTTGCTCTCTCAGCGGCTTGTGCAAATGCACACGGGGCGCGATGCACCGGAACGGCCGCAGTCAGCGTGGATGACCGGCACGGGCGCCATATTGCTTGCGAACCTGTTCGATCGCGACGGATGCGATGTACTTCTCCCCTAGATCAGAGCTTGAGCTGCCAGACGCGAGCAGCCGCGACACTGCCTTCGGATGCGGCGAGTGTCGCCGATCGGATAGCGGCAAAGCCTGGAATGCGCTTCGTGCCGCACCAGCGGCCGTTGTCGGCAAATACTTCAATAGAGCCGGCGTCGACGAAGATACGCACTTGCTCAGGCTTGGCGCCGGCAGCAAGATAGCGCGGCGACGGCTTTCCCGTTCTGGCATCGAAAAGGATCGCCAGCCCATCTTCGTCTAGCCGCACACCAAGACTGATGTCGGGATGGTCGAAACCGAGTTCGAAGGATGCACCGGCTTGTTTGAGGTCAAGCAGAATCTCGGCAGCCCCATCGACGAACTCGATGCTCTTGCCAGCCAGCAACCTGTGGTCATCGAGAAGCTTGTGGCGCAGGCCGTCTACGGCCTCGACGGGCGGCGTCAGAACCGCGCTTCCATCAAGAAGAATGCGCCGCGGCAATGTCATGGCGGTTGGAAAATCGACGCTCTTTGAAATGTCCGTCCAATTCGCCAGCCAAGCCAGACCGACAGGTCCGTCATGGTCGACGAAGGCCTGAAAGGCATAGGCGTCAGATCCGAAGTCGAATTCCTGTTCAAACTCCGGCACGAAATTGCGGCCATCGAACCGGCCGACCGTGACGGACGATATGTTGCGGCGCCCGGTCGCGGGATCGCGGCTGGTCAGGAGACCAAAAATGAGAGCCCAGCGCGCCTCATCGCTTGTGGCATCGCCGAGAGGGACCATGCAGGGGCATTCGGCGGCCGTCATGCCAAAGCGATCCTCGCGATGCAGGACGCCGGCGAAGCTCCAGCCGCCCGCTGCATCGTGGTCAAACGTCTCATAGAGGAGGATCACGCCGCCTGATTTGTCACGGCTGCCGAGCAGCATCTTCCACAGGCCGTCAGGCCCCTTGAACACATAGGGATCACGGAAATCGAGAGTGAGCCCCAGTCCTTCCGGTAGCAGCGGCAGGACAACGGAGGAGTTGCCAACATAAATCTCGTCCGGGCAGATCGCAGAAAGCTGTATCTGCTCCTCCGGCTTGCGATCCGCCACCTGCTCGGTGAAGAAGATGCGGATCTGCTCGCCGTCCTCTGTCGCAACCGGGATGGCCGACCCGGAAAAAGCTCCTCCGCGGCCATCGTCACGCATCGAGAGTTCGGCTGCAGGAAACAGGAAGACCGGAAGATGCGTCCAGTGAAGGTAATCATGCGAGACCGCATGCCCCCAATGCATCGTGTTCCAACGCAGGCTATGTGGATAGTGCTGGTAGAAAAGGTGCGCTTTCCCCCCGAACCGGCCGAAACCATTGGGGTCGTTCATCCAGCCAAAGGGCGGACGGAAGTGATACCCCGAATGGAGTTGGGGCGGCGCATTTGCTGGCGCGTAGTGAAGTATGCGAATGCCCTCTTCGAGCACACTTGCAGGATCGAAACTGTAGATCACCGAGACGGCCGTGGTGGCCGGCTCATAGCTCAGTTCGGTTCTGCCTCCTTCAGACAGCACGACCTGATGAAATTCGAACTCGTTGGTCCTGGCTGAAGCCACGGTGCGTTCAACGCCCTCGACGGTCACCGAGACGGAGGCCGTCGAGGCTGGGACACGCGCCTTCAGCCAGACGTGAACAACGTCTCCGGCGTGGAGATCGGCGCTCACATTCTCACGCGACAACGCGAAACTTCCTGCTTGGACTGTCATCAATCAACCTTTCACGGCAGAGCCGACGAACGAACTCACAGACCAACGCTGGAAGGCGAGGTAGAGAGCGAGAATGGGGATCATCATCAGGACGGAGGCGGCCATGGCACGATCCCAATAGATGCTGTCCTGGCCAAAGAAGGTGGCGATGGCCACGGATATCGGACGCGCATAGTCGGTCTGCGTCACGAGGGTCGGCCAGAGATACTGGTTCCAGCTTTCGATCCCCATGAGGATCGAGACGGTGGCAAGCGCGGGCAGGCTGAGCGGCATGTAGATCGAGCGATAGATCCGGAAGACCGAGGCCCCATCGATCTCCGCCGCCTCGTAGAGCTCCTTGGGGAGCTGTGCGAAGAACTGGTAGAACAGAAAGATGTAGAGGGGGCTTGCTACCCAGGGGAGGATCTGTACCGCGAACGTGTCGGTCATGCCGGCGCGCGACACCATCACCACCAGCGGCATAATGATGCTCTCCTGCGGAATTACATAGAGCGCGACGACAAGCGCGAGCAATACGGCTTTGCCGCGCAGTGAGCCCCAGGCCAGCACGAAGCCGGCCATCGAATTGACGATGAGGCCACCGCCGACTGTGACCGCCAGGATCAGCAGCGAGTTGAGAAGATAGCGACCGAATGCCAGTTCGCCGGAGAAGTGCGCGACCTCCTTGAAGTTGGCAAGCGTCGGATCAGACACCCAGAAGGCACGGAAGCTGCCCATATCAGCCAGAATCTGGAAGCGATCGTCCTTCAGGCTCGCGATCAGGAGCATGAACAGCGGCGAGATCACCACCAAAGCGATGATAAAGATGCTGACGGCCTGGACGAGGTGGAATGGCGTCTTGCTGGAAGCCCAGGGCTTCACGACCGGCGTCGGTTGACTCATGACGAGATCAGACATCGAAGCGCCTCAACAGTTTGCGCTGAATGAGCGCGATTACGAGTACGATGACGAACAGGATGACGGAGACGGCGGAAGCATATCCGAGCTTCTGCTCCTCGAATCCGGCCCGCACCATGTAGTGCACGACTGTTTCGGTGCTTCCCTTTGGTCCGCCTTGGGTGAGGATCGCGACCTGCGTGTAGAGCTTGAACGCCTGGATGGTCGTAATGACAAGCACGAAGACATGGGTCGGCCGCAGTCCGGGCATCGTCACGTGCCAGAAGCGGCGCAGCGTATTCGCGCCGTCGATCTTGGCGGCATCATAGAGCTCGTCCGGGATCCCCTGGAGACCCGCGAGGTAGACGATCATCTGGAAGCCGTAAGCCTGCCACGCAGAAAGCAGCACGATCGAGAACATCGCCCAGTTGGGATCGCCCAGCCAGTCGATCGGCTGGATGTGGCCGCCGGACAGAAAGCCGACGATCTGGTTGAACGGTCCGCTGGGATATTGGAACAGCGTGCCCCAGATGACGCAGACGACAACCATGGAGGTGATCGCAGGCAAGAAGAACATGCCTCGCAGGAGATTGCGACCAGGTATCTTCTGGTGCAGCAGCAGCGCGGTCGCAAACGCGAGGCCGCACTGAACCGGCAGGACCCAGAACGTAAAGCGCGACACGTTCCACAAGGACGTCCAGAACAGCGGATCGTCGAAGATACGCTGGAAGTTCAGCAACCCGACGAAGCGCACCGGCGTCGGCCGCGGGACCAGCGGCTGGTTCGTCATGGACGTCCAGAACGACAGGAGGAACGGCGCGATCAGGAAGAAGGCGAGAAGCAGGACGGCCGGTGCGATCATCAGGGCCTCCTGCGCCAGCCGGCGCGGATCGCGCCGTCCGCCCGAGCGCAGCCGTCCGGCAGCGGGCGATTGTTGCAAAGTCATGATCTCCTCCTCCCGAAGATTGAGTGCATCCAACGAGATTGCCGCCAGGCTGCCTTACCGGCTGGCCTGGCGGCAAAGGCCGCTCTACTGTTGCGCATCGAACGGCGGGTAGCCGGCGTTGTCCTCGATGTCTTCATCGATCTTCCGCGCGGCTTCCTGCAACGCTTCCCTGGCGTCCCCACCATTGAAGATCTTGTCGACGGCCTGCATGAAGGCCGAGGTGATCGTCGGATAGGCCGGATGCGGCGGGCGAGCGACAGCCGTCTTCGACGCCTGTTCGAAGGCAACGGCCATCGGGCCACCCGCAGCGTAGACCGGCGAGTCGGCGGCAAAGCTCTTCAGTCCGGGGAAGCCGGAATTCTCCTTGGCGAACTCGCGATACGCCTTGTCCTTCAAAAGGAAGCTCACGAACTTGCCGGCAACGTCGGGATGCTCGGACGACTTCGTGATGCCCCAGATCCAGGTCCCGTTAGGGCTGACACCTTTGGTGCCGAGCTTCGGCAGCGGCATGACGATGATATCGTCTTTCATCGCCGCGGCAGCTTCTGCATAGAACCAATGACCGCCGAGCGCCAGGGCAGCCGGCTTGCCGTCGGCGTAGAACTGGTTTGTGCCAGAGGAACCCGGAACGACCCAGCCGTTCTTCACCCACGTCTGCATCATTGTCAGCGCCTTGACACAGGCCTCGCTGTCCAGCGTGCCCGTCGCCTTCCACGAAGTCCGGTCAATCAGGTCGCAGCCCGCCGAACCGAGAAGAGGCCCATAGGCATAAGTGATCCACTCCGTCTTGATGCCATAGCCGCGAAACGTATCGACCGGCCATTTGACACCGTCGAGCTTGGAGAGTTTCTCCAGGTAGCCCTCAAACTCTTCGCGCGTCCAGGCGTCGTCGACGGATTTCGGAATACGGGCGCCGATCGCATCCAAGTATTTCTTGTTGCCATAGAGCACGACCGAGGAGTCGGTGAGGCCGACGGCATAGAGGTCCTTGTCTATGGGATAGGTACCCTGCGCCACGTTCGACGGCGTCATGTCGTCGACAATATCCTTGTCGATCAACGGCTTGATCGGCTGCAGGTAGCCAGACCACACATAGTTGGCGAGAAACGGCGCATCGAGTTCCATGATGTCGGGCAGCTGCTTGGCCATCACAGCCGCGCTGAACTTTTCATTGTAGGCATCGTGCGGCGCATAGATGAGTTCGACGTCGACATCAGGATTGGCTTCTTCGAAGCGCTTGGCAACATCGCCGTAGGTCTTCACCCAACCTGGATCGCCCTGATGCATCATGTGAATGACGGTCTTGGCCTCTGCCAGGCCGGCGGTTGCTGCAAGAGCCGTCGAGACCAGAAGTGCCGAAAGTAAACGTTTACCCATTTGTTTCTCCTCCTTTGGATAGTCATGCTGCCGTTGATTTTCAGACAGAAGATCGAGAGATCAGCTGGAATGGAAGCCTTCGCGTGTGCGGCGGGACGACTTCCTCGCTCAGCAGCATCCCTGCCGCGAGCCGACCCATGGCGCGATGCGGCAGGGCCATTGTTGTCAGCGGCGGATCAAGCCTTGTGGCGATCTCGACCTGGTTGTCGAAACTGCCCACCGCGACATCATCGGGAATGAGCGCCCCCACCCGGCGCAGCGCCGAGTACACCTCCATGGCAACGCGATCGTTGCCACAGAGAATGGCGTCCGGGGACTCGCTCGCCTTCATGAGGCCGGCGACATGAGTTCCGACCATGCTGGGCGCGCGGTCACTGTAGATTGGCCGGCGAACAGCAGGCATAACGCCGATCGGGACAATGCCTGCTTCGTCGAGCGCCTTTCTAAAGCCGCGCTCGCGCAATTCCCCGGCGAGAAGGCCAGGAAGATTGATGAAGGCAATGCGGCGACGTCCGGCAGCGAGCAGGTGGCGAGTGATCTCGAAGGCCGCACTCTCTTCGTCAGGCACCAGCGAGGTTACCCGACCGTTGGCTTCGCTGCAATTGATCATGATACCGACATTTCCGGCCAACTCTTCCGGCAAGGCGACGGTCTTGTGGTACATCGCCGCATAGGCGATGGCGCGAGGACGAAAGCGGCGCACCTCCTCCAGGACCGAGGCGACGTCACGAGTACCGTTGAGGTTCATCGCAAAGACGGCCATCTCCGCCGTCCGTGCGGCACCATCGAGGCCGCGGATGATCTCGGTCGCGAAGGGTGACGTGATAAGCTCATCGGCAACGACGCCGATCAGCGGCAACCAACCCTGTCGCACACCTCTGGCAGCCAGGTTGGTGACGTAGCCGAGTTCCTCGGCGATCTGCTTGACTCTCGAGCGTGTCTCTTCCGACATGCGGGCGGATCCGCCATGCAGCGCGCCGGAGACCGTCTTGATTGAGACTCCCGCCCGCTCCGCTATGTCTGAAAGCGATGTCGCCAAGCCTTCCTCCCTTGGGTTATCGTTTACCCACTAGCCGGTTGGAAATGCGTTGTCAAGAACGGACATTGTCTTGACCCAAGGAATAGCCAGGGTCATTTTGGATTCTTCCGCAGCGCGGATCGCCGAGCAGGCGTGACGGTGAACCCGCAGTCCATTTTCGCCAACAGTCCATCATCCCGGCGCGATAAGGAATGAATGAAAGGCGACTTTAAGAGCGCGATGTGACATCGCCGCTCGCCGCATCTGTCTTAACCGCAGCGGGACGCGGGTGCGAGGAAACGCTTGCGATTATCTTCATTGCTGCGGCCAATAAGACAATAGCGACAGGCAAGACCAGCGCGTTCCATTGCGGCATAGTATCGGCGGTCTCCGCAACCAACGTCACGAAGTGGACGACGAGATAGAGAATAATCATCTGAAAGAAAAGATTCTTAAGCTCGGCGATGCCTTCAATCACCATCCATTCCGGCAATTTCTTTCGCCAGGGCGAAGACGGGTCAATGACGAATCCTACGGTGATCGCGCAGCCAAAAATTACCAGCACGATACCGAACAACAGCTTATCAGTACCTTGCAGGACCGCAGTAACGACGGCTTGGTCTGGATCAGTCCGAATGTAAGCGAACGCGTCCCAGATTGTGAGAAGGCCTTCCCAGAACATCAGGAAAGACGCAGCGATGACACCGACAGATGCCAGCGCCATCACGTAACGCAAACTCAATAGCACGGCGATCATGTCGTCTCGTCCCCGGAAAGCGGCTTACTCGCAGGTCAGTTTCGGAAAACGAAATCACTATTGGCTGTTGGCATTCAGTACCATTAACTCGGCATCCCTGTCCATTCCGCGTCGAGTGGTATCCTCGTTTCAGAAAAATACGGCCGAGGCCGTTGAGGCAGCAGGGAGCAAAGGCCAACCGGCTGCGACTGATTGGAATACATGGTGCGGCGACACCTGATCTCAGGATTGTCAAAGAACTGTCTGACAAGGCATTTGATTTTTTTAGGGACCGCGCAATATCCATACACGCAGAAATAGAGCCTCAGGGCATAGTTCCGCGACAGATGGATAAATTGGCTTTGCGAACGGCAACCAGGTGCGCAGTGGTCCCTCTGGTTGCCGCAACCGGAGCCGGCGCGGCCAGTCGCCAGTTGAAGGCGTTTTGCCCCTTGTGTTCTCATTGGAGCAAGCATGTCCAGTTCTTCTCAAGAGACCAAGTTTTCCGCCTGGACACTGATGGGGATCGTGGTTGGTTCCATGGTCGGCGCGGGAATTTTCTCCCTGCCTCAAGCCTTCGGCAGAGCGACCGGGCCGCTGGGTGCGATGATTGCCTGGACAATTGCCGGTGTCGGGATGCTGATGGTCGCTTTTGTGTTCCAAACCCTTTCAGAGCGGCGACCTGACCTCGACGCGGGTATTTATGCTTACGCCAAGGAGGGATTTGGCAACTACGCCGGCTTCTTGTCGGCGCTCGGTTATTGGAGTGCTGCTCTTTTAGGGAACGTATCGTATTTTGTTCTCATAAAATCGACCCTCGGGTTGTTCTTTCCAATTTTCGGAGATGGAAATACGGTCATTGCAGTGGCGACCTCTTCATGCCTGCTCTGGGGAATGCACTGGCTCATTCTTCAAGGCATCCGCCAAGCTGCAGCTTTAAACGCCGTCGTAACAGCCGCAAAGCTCATTCCAATCGTGGTCTTCATCGTCCTGGTGCTCCTTGCCTTCAAATGGGAGGCCTTCAGCAGCGGCTTCTGGGGAAGTGGTGATCGCACCTTTACCGCGATCGCTGAACAAGTGCGCAGCACCATGCTGGTCACAGTATTCGTCTTCGTCGGCATCGAGGGTGCAAGCGTTTATTCGCGATATGCCAGGAGCAGGTCAGACGTCGGGATTGCCACGGTAGGCGGATTTCTGCTTGTCTTGGGCTTGATGCTAGCCGTCACATTGCTGTCGTATGGCATACTATCGCCCGCTGAGTTTGGCCAACTTCGCAATCCCTCCATGGCAGGCGTCCTTGCCGCGGCAGTTGGCCCGTGGGGCGCCGTGTTCGTCAGCCTGGGATTGATCATCTCAGTCGCTGGCACATATCTCGCCTGGGTTCTGCTTGCCGCAGAGATTTTATACTCCGCGTCAAAATACGAGACGATGCCTCGTTTTCTATCAAGAGAAAACAGTCGGGGCGTGCCTGCCAATGCGCTTTGGCTAACAAATATTCTGGTTCAGCTATTTCTTATCGTTACGCTTTTCACGCAATACGCCTTCACGTTGGCGGTAGCGATGACGAGTTCAATGATATTGATCCCCTATTTTTTTGTTGCAGCCTATGGCGTCAAACTCAGTTGGAGTCAGATACCTTTCAAAGAAATGGGACGAAGCCCCGGCCGAACAGAATTTATGCAATCGTTGCTGGCACTGATCTACACGAGTGGCCTGATATATGCAGCTGGCGCGAAGCATCTGCTTCTCACCACTCTTCTCTATTGTCCCGGTACTGTTCTTTTTGCCTTGGCGAGAAGGGAGCAACGCAAGGGGTTCTTTAACCATTGGGAAAAGGCCGCTTTCGCCCTGCTATTTCTAAGTGCAGCCGCGGCTATATTCGAAATTGCAAACGGGGGAATTAGCATATAGCCTGAGACAACTCTTAAGGGCAAAACCGCGCCCTGCAAATGATGCAAAAGCCTTACATCAAACTGACAGCTGAACAGAGATAATGCTTGAACTGAGAGGTTTTCTCAAATGGCAGACTCGCAGCAGAAGTTCTCACTATTCTCTCTCACCGCAATGGTGGTCGGCTCTATGGTAGGAGCCGGAATTTTCTCTCTGCCACGTACTTTTGGTATCGCAACGGGTCCTTTTGGCGCGATCGTCGCCTGGTGTATTGCCGGCGGTGGCATGTACATGCTGGCGCGTGTTTTTCAGGCACTTGCCGAACGCAAGCCCGACCTTGATGCTGGCGTTTATGCCTATGCCAAGGAAGGCTTCGGCGACTATCCGGGCTTTCTCTCGGCCTTCGGCTACTGGATCGGCAGCTGCATCGGCAACGTCTCCTACTGGGTCCTGATCAAATCAACGCTCGGCGGCTTCTTCCCGGTCTTCGGCGACGGCAACACGGTGGTCGCGATCGCCGTCGCGTCGATTGGTATCTGGCTGTTCCACTTCATGATCCTGAAGGGCATTCAGCAGGCGGCCCTCATCAACACCGTTGTGACGGTCGCAAAAGTTGTGCCCATCATCGCCTTCATCATCATCCTCTTCGTCTTTTTCAAGCTTGACCTGTTCCGGCTGAACTTCTG
>Ga0123342_1010316_pt1 | contig 10771 bp, 3 predicted proteins | sample Turbeawhitnodule_FD_89960 | JGI IMG/M metagenome (GOLD analysis project Ga0123342, IMG submission 89960) | Root nodule microbial communities of legume samples collected from Mexico - Turtle bean Mexico white nodule | ecosystem: Host-associated > Plants > Roots > Nodule | place: Mexico: Nepantla... | reverse complement strand
GGATAATTGTGTATGGATCATGTTTGACGGTAATGTAATACAATAACTTGATTATTTGATTAATTAAAAAATGAAGAAAATTGTTATTGAATTTGGAAATAAATACATAAATGAAAATTTATTTTATTTGGAAAATAAATAGAGAATTATTGTTATGAATTTGCAAAATAAATATCTTGAGAAGTAATGATTTTACAGAACACGTAATAATGAGAAAAGATTAATTAGAACTAAACAAATTAGTAAGATTCTTTACAAGATATAAAATAAAACTATAAAGTTGAACTAGAAGTAAATTATTTATGGGAAGACGTGACACAATGTGGTCTTCGTATTTGTCGTTGAGGTCTTCGTGGAAGAGGATCATCAACGACATGTTCATCATCGTTGTTATTGGCTTCATTATGAGATGCTGGTGAGGGCATTGTGGGTCAATAGTGCATGGATGATGTTGGATTATATGCAGAAAGAGGGGTAAATGCCGAAATTCCAAATATATTTGGTGGAGTGGAAAAAGTACATGAAGGAGAAGGTAAAAAGTTATACGTGTAAGGAATCTGATGGTGTGGAGAATGAAGTGACAGGGCAGAAGTCGTGCCAAGTTGACATGGCAGAAGTCGTGCCTAATTGGGACGACTTCTACATATGAAGTTGTGCCGAATTGGCACGACTTGCCTAAATTTGTAATTTTTTTAAACGGACCCCATTTTGGTAAAAAATAAAAAATAAAAATAACCCCATCATGGGCAAAAAACCTATAAATAGTTACACCAAAGGTCATAACATTGTGCGGTTTTTTATTATTCACAATCGTACTCTTTTCTTATTTGTTCCTCTATAAAATCTTCTTCTCTCCTACTTCCTTCTTGGTGCTTTCTCTATTATTCACTTTCTCTCCTACTTACTTCTTGGTGTTTTCTCCATTATTCATTTAATGGCGTCCAGTGCTGAAGAAATCATTAGACTTGAAACAAGAGAAGTCTTTTGGTCCATGAACAGCCGTGGTGAAGTATGTATATTTTTCTTTTTTTCTTAAATTTGTCTTTTTAAACAGTTTCTTCATTTCCTGACTTTTTATTCTTTATTTTAAAATCAATAGCTTGGTTATGTTGACCGTGCTTTCGCCATTGAGTTTCAAAAAGAACTTGGAGAGAAGTGGACGCTTGCAGATTCAGAAGGGAACGTCCATATAGTGCAATATAACGAAAATTTATTGTCACCAGAAATGTTGCGTGGATGATGGAGTTTGACTGATTTTTATGGCTTCACAAATGATCACTATATGTTATTCCATTACGTGGGTTAGAACGCTTTCCATATAACTGTTTATATGGATGACGTCCTTGAAAGTGGAGTAAATCCTTATTTGGAGGAAATTGAAGGGAAGGAACCTTTAAGCATTGGTCCCTTTGACCATTTTTCCATAAAGTTGTCTCGATTAAGTATCAAAGCCAGTTATTTGGTTAGTATAACATTCATTTCTTTTAAAATGCCCTATCTTATAATCTACTTCATTTCTTTTTACTTATTATTTTGATATTGTTGTAGGATCTTCCTACTCCATTTGCACAATATATTCGCCAAGGGAGATTCAATAAGGTTACTCTCCATGGTCTACTAATAGAGGTGGAATGCAAGGTGTTGAAAGGGAAGTTTCCTTCTAGATGCATTAAACTTGACAACGGGTGGAAGAATTTCTGTCGTCTTCATTCTTTCCGTGAAGGAGACAAGATTATCTTTGAATGTGATACTAGAAATCCTTCTTCTCATTTTAGGCTTTTTGTTACTTACTTCTATTCATCGTTTAAGCTATCCTGGATAATTTCTTTTATTATTCTCTTAGGATAATTGATACGCGGTTTCTTAAAAACCAAAAAGAGAAAACAATTGAACACCTGGGCTACGGACAGGGATGAAGACTCCCTGGAAAACAACTATTAAAAATTTAAAACAAAAACTCATTTCTCCTTTTCTTTTAACAATGGTCTTATAAAGACCATTTCTGGTAGACAACTGGCCTAAGCTAACAGAATTCCAAAACAACAAAATCTTTTCAGATCCTCACAACCAGACAAAAACATAAATAACCCTAGATGATGAAATCTTTTAACCATGTGGGCTTGGATATCTTTCTAATGGGCCTCTGTGGTATAAGGCCACTATCAATAACAGTTACCAGTGCTTACGAAGACCAAACATATTTATTTTTGTACTTTCACTTTGTTGGAAACCTGAAGAGTTAAGTGCTCTTTATGTTTATGTTGACTATATGTTTATGTTTAGTAGTATTCATATTCTATTTGTTCATGCATTACTTGCAATGTGAATACATAAACTATTGCAATTTTGTTTCATTATCTGACATATTTATAATGTGTTGGTATTATTACATATGCTTAACGCTATAACAATTGCCAGTATATTGAAGTCATAAAAATCTTTGATCATATTTTTTATTTTATATATTTTGTGTTAATATTATGAAATGCTTTTATTCATTTTATTCTTTATATATTGTTTATTATTAATTAGTCATTGAAGTATTAAGTTGGTTTTTTTTTGTAGAAACCTGTTGATGCATATATGTTTATTTTTGCTGTATGGTTTTTAAGATCTTTAGTTATTTATATAAATAGTATTTCATTGTATTTATATTTCATCATATTTTATTTGTATTATATTACATTTTAATTTATATGACAAAATGTGACTTCATAATTTAATATGATTTATGCCTACAATATGTTTCTACACATTTACTTTTACTATAACAGTACTTGGTATAATATAATAAATTATTATTTTAATTGCTATAATTATTCTGAGATATTTTTGCAGATTAACTTACAACATGAAGTTGGTGAATAGTACTTCATTTTCACCGTAAATATCTTATGGAACATAATATTAGATAATTATTTATATAATGTAAATTTGTTCAAATTATTGTATTTTATTGTAATGTATTTGTTATGGCAAAAATTTATTCTTTCGTTTTTACTTATAACTAATTTGTAAACTACTAACATTCCAAATTTATGATAAGTTAAGTTAAATTCTTTAATATGCAAAAGTATGTAAACTTATACTCAATGTTTAGTGTACTATATTTAATTTCATTTCTCAATTTTATAATTTTTATATGTGTTCTTGCCAGTTGACCTGGTCGTCGGTTGACTTCGAAGGCAAGCGGTGACTCCTCCTATTTCTGGTAGATTATGTGCTTATCTAGGATGTTGGAAAGCGGCTCCGTTGAAACAAAGGGGGCCGTACCTGTTGATTGCACTCCGACGATGAAGTCAGTACTGAGCTAATAAACAATGAGTAAATAAGATAGTAGTTCCAGTCTTAGAAATGGTGTACCTTTACCAGAGATCTCAACTCCCTTTTATAGGCTGCTTTTAGGTTACCTCATTGTAACGACCCCTCTCTCACCAGAGCCTTATCTCTAGTGAAATTAGGTTTGCTGGGAGGACATTCTATTACATTGTTACACAATCTTAGCACAACATCCGCACATAATATTCCTCTTTGAAGTGCACAATCTTAACAGCATGGCCGCTAGGGTACCAACTCATGTACCTGCGTTACGGGGCCCATCTAATCTGTAGGTGTCCTAGTCCTTTACGTATCATGCATGCAGCTTTCCCCTGAAAACCCTAGCGCAGGCCTTGGCGTCTTCAGGGAATACTTACTTGTGTTAGACTCAAATGTACTATACACACCACATGCATGCACTTTCTCACTGACTAGGCCTTTCATATATATGAGTTTCTACCCACACATCTATGGGACCCACTTACGTAGTCCACTATTGCAACCAAACCACCGAGCCGACGTGCTCTACAGGTGTTGATGTCAGATACCTAATGCGGATGTCCGAAGTCTAGTCCAGTACAATATGTAAAAAAAAAATATTTTTTTAATTATAATATTAATATTTATATATAAAATGTTCTAAAATTTCCCGTGCATGCAATGGATCAACGTAGATACTAGTATCTTGTAAAAGAAAGTAGAAAGTTGAATATGTGTTCCACATTTCTTTAGACTCTCAGCCATATACAATCCTAAAAAAATACATCATATATCTGTGAATTCAAAATTTACAATGCTAATGAGCTCTTCCTGGTTTGACTGTGTTTTGAGAATTAACTGAAGAGAGAATGGTTGTGCGATGAGCCACCAGTGCCATGAACAAAATAATTCACACCTTCGGCATACATAAACAGAAAGTAAACAGAAAAGAATGCAAATTATTTCATATTCCTATACTACATTAACTACATATTTCAACAGCCAAAAGAAATAAGCATATTAAATTAGCTTAACTAAAAGAGATAAAAGACCTTAACAGATTGCACTAAAACATAAGGGCAATTGAGTCGAAAGTTTTCATTAATGAAAAAGAGTTAACAATGACAATGAAGATTCTGTTCATTCTTTCCACTCATAGGAAGCTCGGTCAACAACTAAATAGTCTCCTCGGATATCCTTTACAACTCGAAGGTCATCATCGAGGTACACAGTATCAAACCTGCAAAAACAGGAGAGAAGCACATTACTAGAATAAAACTTCTCAAGACTCCTAACTCCTAACTTCAGACTGGACGAGAACATAAATTTTACCAAATTTTACCTCTTAATTATTAAAATAGATAAAATTTTAAAAAATTATTGAAATCACAATTTCATGACTTTAGTGTATTTGACGTAAAATTGTTCTAAGACGTCACAACTTTATTATAATCAAATTTTAATTAAAATGACAACTTTATTATTATCAAATTTTAACTAAAGTCATGTGACTTTACCATTTTAATAACTTTTAAATTTTTTACCTATTTTAATAATTAAAAGATAAAATTACATCAGATTAATTGAGTCTTTTTCTTTTACAAATTTCTGCCAGAGAAACTTGGGGTATAATTAGATATTAAGTAGGATAGGAGGTTCGGTAGAATATTAAAGTATTTGATTCTTCTCCATTATGTAATCCAAAAATACAGTTTAGTGTCCATGGTTGGTTTCAATGGTTATTCAGTATAGTGTCCATGAAATAGCACTCACTTATCCTTAGCCTAGTAAACTGTATCAAGAACATAGAAACATAATTTATTGTAAGTATTAAAGAACCCCAAACTAGATCGTGTCTACCCACTAAAAAAAATATCAAAAACCCACGCAATAGAGGAATACTAAACTCATTCTAATTATCATTTAATGATTTTCTTTTAGTCTTTGTGTGGATTTTTTTTGGAAAACTAACATCAATATTTCTTCTTGTAGTGACCAATTCGTTATTTATTTTTGAACGAGTTCAACAAAATTTGTTATGCAATTCATTAAAGTGATGAACCAGTATATATCAAAGGGTGTGCTTTAAAATTTTATTAAAACTCCCCAGCCAACTTTAAAGCAAGAGAGGAGACGTAAAATTTGGATTGGAGAGTAAAAAGGAGAAACAAAGATAAAATAATTATTCTTTTTTACAAGAAAAGATATATTAAAGGGTTTAATTATTTATAAATTCAAAATAGTCTATCATTAAGTACGGATTTTGACTAACCCCTATTTACCAATTCATCGTAAGGTTGTGTACCCTGTGTTGTATTCAATTGTGAGATAAATTCTCACATTGCACGTAAATGAATAGGTTAACTAATATATAAGTGAGAGAATCACAAATCTATTGTCCAATTAGAATTAAATAAAGTTTTCCTATATGAATTTTAAGCAAGTATGTCTTATTGTATTAAATGACAATATGATAGTACGTATTATACTGTAATATTTCTGTATTATGTAGAAGAAAGAAATACATTAATAAACAAAATATACGAAGGTAATGAATTGTATATTAATATTGAAATTATAATGGATATTTCATTTTCAACTCAAATTCAATCAATACAAAAGCTTTTGTTGCCCCTAAACTACAAACACTTGAGTCTCATCATTGAAAGTTATTCCTAGCAATCCTCTAACCAGGCAAGCTAACAATCATTTTTGTCCACATTTTTAACTCTTCAATTTAGTTTCTTTCTTCTCTACTAAGCAAAACCATTAAATTTGAAGATTAAATAAATGCGGAAGAATGAGCTTTGAAATCATTGGTTATCGTGTAAAGCTACATATGAGAATGCATATCAGACATATTCCTAAATAATTGGACTAAATTTTTCAGTTGCATTGTAAACATAAAGTACTTACCAACCCTGTCCAAATGGTGGCAATGGTATTTCCCAGTTCTTTCCACGTAATACTGCACTTGTAAATCTGAAAAACCATGTCAGTCATCAAAGATATTAGAATATTTCTTGTGTAAACATTAGAAATTTGAACTCATTAAGCAGTGACATCAAGTTTACACTTCAGTTATGTATGTGTAACCTAGAAACACTATCTACAATTTTGTCAGAATAATGAATATAAGAGACTTTAAGAATGAAAGAGATATAAGGTTGGTTTGGTGGTAAAAGTAGAATAGAGTTTAAGGAATGGTCGAATAGGCCATTGGTTCGATTGGCTCCCACTAACAAAAAAATAAAAAGGTCAGCAATTAACACCCTGCTATTGTCCTCTTTTTGAACAGACGAGTGGTAAAGCCACTTCTTAAGCTATTGCCCCAACTCTATGAACCACCATGAGGCTACTAAACTTTTGATTGATCCTGTTAGATATTGATATCAATTATACTCCCCCAATTCTATGAACCACCATAAAAGGACCATGAGGCATTTAAGCTCTTGATTGACCCTGTTAGATAGTATCGGTTATACGGTCTTAGACTCATAACGTAGTCACCCAATATACATTCTATGCTCCTTCTATGTTTGTTAGAGTACTTGAAATATGTAAAATTTATTTTATTGATAACCACACAAATTACATTTTTATTATCTCTATTTGTAACAATTAGATTCTTTAAAATAAACTAATAAAAATATGCCAAAATGAATAGGATGATTGTATAGATATTTTTTTATAATTATTATAAAGATATTGAGGATATTTTTATCCTAATAATCCATTATTTACAACACTCCTCGAGTTGATAAATGAATATCAATCAACTTGCCTACAAGATAGTAGAATCCATCATAAGGAAGTCCTTTAGTTAAAATGTTTTGTATATAAAACCCTATAAAGACATAAGTCATAACCACAATACCTCTGTCAAGAATATCATGATAAAGTCTCTTTTAATTTTAATATATTTGGTCATATCATGTTATACTCGGTTATGAACAGTGTTCATAGTTGACCTATTACCACAATAAAATTACATATGGATGTCAACCTTTACTTTAAGGTAATTCAATATGATTTCCATCCAAAATCCTTTGACTCACCTTGAGTAAGGCCTCAAAAATTCAGCTTCTACACAAGACCAAGATACTTTTTAGGATACCAGATTTTCTCCAAGAAACATAATGTAGCTAGAGGTAGATTTTTTGTTAGTAACAAAACCTACATAAGTATATATATCCAGAGTAAGTGTCTTTTTTCCTGAATAGTAGCCCCATTCCTGGACTTAACTCCATGTATTAAAGAATTTTGTTTTGCATGTGTCTTTCTCTTGGATGATGTATAAATTGGCTTACCGCACTAACAACATAAACAATGTCGGTCCCGTGTGATAAAAAATAAGTTTTCCTACCAATTTTTGAAATGGAGACTTTTCTACAGGAGAACTCTTCACTTCCAATTTTATGATCATGTTTGATAGGAACTCTTGAAGTTCTAAATCCCAGATTACCTATTTCTTTAAGAGATCAATTACATATTTTCTTTGAGAGATAAAAATTCCTTTCTTGGAATAAGCAACTTTTACTCTAAGGAAATACTTGAGTTTTCCCAAGTCTTTCATTTCAAATTGGGCCGCCAATTTTTCTTTTAAAACCAATTCCTTCATTTCATCATCCCTTGTAATAAGTATATCATTCTCATAGAATAACATTATAGTGATTATTTGTAACAAAGTGTTTTATGAATAAAGTATGATCTCATGCTTTGCTTGTATCCTAAGGACACCACTGTTTCTCTAAATCTCCCAAACCAGGCATACTTTATTCCTTCTACTATGAGTTTCAAATCCTGGAGAGATCCCCAAGTACATTTTTTTTTCTAAAGTTCCATGAAGAAACACATTCTTCACATCCAACTAATATAAGTCCCAACCAATATGAGTTGCTAGAGAAGAAACAACTCGAACTGTATCATATTTGCTATAGGAGAAAATATCTCCTCATAGTCAATTTCATAAGTTTAAGTCTATCCTTTTGCAACCATTTGGCTTTATATTTGGGTATTGTCCCATATGTCTTATATTTCACTACAAAAATCCATTTACACCCTAAAACCCTTTTGCCTCTTAGTTTGTCAACAATCTCCCATGTTGGGTTTCCTTCTAGTGCATTCATCTACTCTCTCATGCCTTGGGTTTCCTTCTAGTGCATTCATCTACTCTCTCATGCCTTCAGTCCAATGTTCACTTTTTACAACTTCTTAGATTGATGTAAGAATTTTGTGACATCAATGGCAACAATAAAACTTTGATGTTTATTAGAAAGATTGTTAGTGCAGACACATTGAGAAATAGGGTATTTGACACAATACTTTCACTTTCTAAATGCAATGGGTAAATTCTTAAGGATAGGGGTGATTTCATTGCAAGATTTCTTTTGTCTTGGCATGTCATCTTCTCCATTATTGATTATAAGGATATAACAATATATTTGTCTTTCCCTGCCCTATGAAGTGAGGACCAAACAAAGTATGCCTTCCTTCCCATTCCCTCTCTCTTTCGAACCAACCAAGGTCAATTGCTATCCCTAGGGAAGAGAATAATGAGAAGATTCTCTCTAACTTTTAGATTTGTCATGAAACTGTGATGCTTCAATAGTAGAAGAAAGAGGTGGAAAATATACCAACACTGCTTGACTTCCTGCTGACAACATTACCCAACTCAAGATTGATAATTAGAGGAGACAAAGTGACAGAGTCCACTCGTTCTTCCAAGAGTCAATAAATAACTAACAATAGCATACTCTCGCCATATGCAAGGGTGTATGACAGCAAAATCAAACTCAAAATTCAAGTCAATTAATTGCGAATGCACAAAAAGAACATTATTCATTATTGTTATTATCATCATTAAGTTCAATTATTCACCTGAAATTCACTCTCTGCGGCGACGCAACCTCAATACTGGATCGAACAAAGAAAACGCCATCAGGTGGAAACGTGATGACGTTGTTGAGCGTTCTATTCCGAACATCTATGACCTGCAACACGTCGCCGGCTCGGCTTCCAAACAAGGGAGACTTCTCGATGATAAAGAGCTGCTCCTTCTCTGTCGTCCACAGCAGCCGCCACGTCGCCGACAGGGAATCGTCAGTGGTGACGGAACCAGCGCCCAGGGCGGCCATTGCGTCAATGGCTTCAACAATAGCGGCGCGCTTCGCGGGATCGCTCTGCGTCCGAAGGCCGCGGTCCTGGTCGGCTATGAGGGCAAGGAGGTGGTCCTTGGCGGATTGGGATTGGGTCGTGACGGAGGAGCAGGTGAACCTCCGGTGAGAGTAGCGCGGAGCAGGGAGTTTAGTGGTGAAGGGGTTGGGAATAAGGAGGGTGGCCATGGGTATGGGGGGATGCTAGGATTGAGTTCCATGGGGTCTGTGGAGGGAGTGAGCCTGAAAGAATTGGAGGGAAGATATTGTGGGAGCCACGTGGATATTAATTATGAGATTTTCCATTTCTGAATTCTTAGTAGATTAAGTGTACATTCCCATGCTCAATATTACAAAAACAAATATAAACAAATCTTAATTAATATTATTTATTTAAAAATGATTTCCATGTCATTGCTGTTTTTTTTTTAAAAATTATATCAAGTTTTAAGGGAAAATAGTTTTAAAAAATAAATACAATTAATGGTTAAACATATTTTTAAAATTTATTCTTTACTCATTCACGTAATTTACGTTGTTTTCTACTTTTATTTACATTTCATAAATAATGTATTAAGTTATCTCTAAAATTAAGTTCTTATATAAAGTTATATTTTAAAGCATGCATATATGGAATACCTAGAAGTAGTTAGAAGTTACAACAAAAATGTTCACTCAAGTTCACAACGTATCAGCATGGTTTGCATGGGTAATTTCCAATATATGCAGTGAAGATCACTGTGATATTCAATTCCTACTAAAGTCAATATCTCTAGTTAGCCTCTTCATTTATTCAAGTATTATATGACCTTAATATTTAATGAACTTATATTTCTGATATATATATATATATAACCTTATTGTTAGAACTAGATGGTCTAGTAATTAACTATTGGACAACATGTCCACATAGTGCCCTCCAACGGTTTTAATGGTATTAATTTTAACAAAGTATTAAGTTCTGTAAAGGTTTATAAGTTTGAACGAAATTGATGTGATTATCCAAAGATAGTTTGGAGAAGAAGGACCTCTTTATTCAAGTTCACATTTTAAGTATCAAATATTAGGAATGTTCCGTCCGGTTGACCGGGACGTCTTCGTGCGCGACCTCAACCGCCAGCTAGGGACTCCTTCCCACTGATTGCCTGTGGATTCCTGCAAAAAAAAGAGGACAAAGAGGCGCCCTAGCGGCCGTGTGCACTCCGACGCTCAAGTCAGCCAGCAAGAAACACCAAAACTGTTCACCTCCGTCTCTGAGCACCGCGTATGGCACTCTGAAGGTGGTAAAATAACTGTGTGTTGTGTGTATGTGTTCTCTC
>Ga0123342_1010315_pt1 | contig 10771 bp, 2 predicted proteins | sample Turbeawhitnodule_FD_89960 | JGI IMG/M metagenome (GOLD analysis project Ga0123342, IMG submission 89960) | Root nodule microbial communities of legume samples collected from Mexico - Turtle bean Mexico white nodule | ecosystem: Host-associated > Plants > Roots > Nodule | place: Mexico: Nepantla... | reverse complement strand
AAACTATTTAACAATAATAGAAACTAATTTAGAAACCAATTTTTTGTTTAGTTTCTAAAATGGTCTCTAATTTAGTTACTATTGCAACTAATTATTTTGGTCTCTAAAAATTGGTTTCTATTTCATGATTTTTTTGTAGTGGAACTTTTAGACAACCGTCCTCACCAATCCTTTATTTCAAACATGTAGTTTTATGCACTGACATTGCTCTTAATTCTAACACAAGTATTTGAAAATAAAATGTTCCTCTGAATTTATCACAAATAAAATGTTACTCTATGCAGAATGTAGAAAAAAATAAGAATCACTCTTTCAGTATTCAAATAATTGGCACTCCTGGAGAAACCTTATAGTACTGCTACGGGCCGAATGGTCCAAGATATATATCAATTACCCGCCAACCGAAACATATGGAATTGAATATATTAATTAAAACGAGTATTAACAGTAATTAAAGTCATACAAAAGTTAATTTTGTTAAGCAAATTGATGTAGGCTAAGAGTAATGAGATCCATCAAATATTTATACTATAAATATGTATAATAACTAAATCAAAGATACATAATTATACAATAATTCGTTAATTATATTCGAATACTCAGTTGAACATTACAAAACCTTTTGTAAGTACATTCTTGACCGAATTCCAAAAGTTCAAACGCTAGGAAAGGAAGAAGATGGAAGGAAAAAAAAAGTGAATTGTTCAAACAAAAAGTTTTTATCTGTGAAACTTATGTTTTTAGGATTTTATTGTGTAAGGGGTAGGTTAAATTTATCTGTGAAACATCCCTGATTTAAAATGTTTAAATGAATAGGTTAATCAAGTGTTTATTAATTTTATTTATAGATTCTTCTGCAAAATTTTGTTGGAATAACTTTATTTTATAAGTTAAAAGTTATTAAATTATAATAAATAAATTTGTGTTCGAGGCTATAAACCACTCTTTTAAATTCAAATAATTAACTTCACAAACGTGATATATATATTTTTTTAAAAATTTTCAATTGGGCATTGCTAAGCCATTTGTGGTTTAGGTTGACATAATCGAATTAAATATTGACTAAATCAACCTCATAATTGATTGAAAATATATGCACTTTTACTATCCTCAGTGTGTTAGTTTTGGTTGTCCATCTTGAAAGGGAACATCACATAAGTTTTTCTTTATATTATTAACGAGTCTGAAGTTATTTTTAATTAAATTAATTTTAGCACCATACATTAATGAGGTGCAATATGCATTATTATAGATTATGAACTAAATAATGAATATCATGTCTATAGATGAGGTGCAATATGCATTATTAGAGATTGAACCCTAATGAGATATGAAACAATTACATTACTTTCAATAGAAAGAATTTTGTTAGATCTTTCCCTTATATATTAATTTCTTATCTTTATTCCATCTTAAAACTCAAACTTGAATTTTTAGTTTTTTTTTTCTATATACATCTTATCAACTAGAAATAAGAACAATTAATAGTATATAAGTGAATATAAACTCACCTTATAAACAACTTTTATAGAGATGAGCTAAATTTAAAATTCACTTCTTAATATCATCGTGAAAGTTTATTATCAAACCATCCACTGTCAAGTCATTATCCAACTATCTATCTATAAATATATAGTTACACTTACGAGTTTACACTCATATCTCGACATAAAAAAAATGTGTTAAAAATCTCATATTAACTAGAGATAAAAACATTTAATAGTATATTAGTAAGTATAAATATAATTTTTTAATTTCAGTTATAAATATACAAACTCCACTTTTTTTTAGGTAGTGTACCCAAAGCCCATTTAGCGAGACAATGGGGAGAAGCTAACACTATTCAATTGTTTTCGAAGGCTATGTGCAGGAAGCAAAGCAGTTTTGACTTGCAAATGGAAATAAATGATTACTGTTGCAGTGTTGGATGGAATTTGGAAAAGAACAGAACATTTATTTATTTTTTACTTTGTTGGCCTTTGTTGCTTTTAGAAAGAATGGACACTGAATAAAATCTAGTGGATGTTCTAATGATTTGTGCATGGCCCCATTTGTGTCACAAAGGCCTTTCAATGTTCATTTTTAAAGCTCCTTTAATTTTGTTATTGTTTGCACAAACTCATTGCATCTTCATCATCGTGGTCATGCGGAGTTTGGCATATCAATAATTATTTATTTATTTCAATTAATTAGCCCCTAAGTTTACCATGTTTCATAGAGATTGAAATGTAAAAGCAGAGAACTCTGTTTCCTCGTAGAAATAGAAGAATTAATATAAAGTTAGTCCTTTCGATAATATCGATAGGATTACATTCGAGGTATTGTTTGCTTTGAAAGTTGGTGTTCCGTTACAGTTTTATCCTTAAAAGACGTATCAGAAGGTGAAAGGAGAAAGGTATATTTAAACCTTTGACCTCGACTTCTAAACAAGATGAGACTATATTAACATACCGGAACAAATTTCCTAATCGAGGTCTAAAGAAAAGGTCTAAGGAAAGTGAAAAAATCTTGAGATAATTAATGAACAGAACTATATTCCCATTGTTGTTACTGTGTTGCTGCAGTTAAAGGAACTCAGTATCCAAACAAGACTCTTTGAAAGTGATCAAACTCAGGGATGAAAATGATAGTGGTACCAAACTCAATGAATCAATTTAGTAATCCTGAAAGGGAGACATTGTTGTCATTAATTTGTACAGTGGTGGGGGATTTTACATTTATGTGTTTCAGTTAGGGAATAAGTCATTTTCATGACACATCTCCTGCACCTTTAATCAGCTTTGAGTTGTGTAAGATTTGTTAGATATCCTCATGTTAGCTAAAGCTTAATCAACTTTAGTTTAGTAGAACATAATTATTATGCAATTCTAATCTTTGCAATAATTAAGCTTTAATGGTATTGCACACAAAGTTGTTTTGGTTGGTAGAATTTTGAGAATATTTTTTATGATCCTATGGGTTAATGTAGGTTTATCTTCCTTTATGCAAATGTTTCTTTATTATTTATTGTGTATTTAATGAAAATAAATTGTTTCCTTTAGTATTAAGATTTATTTGAAGTAATTGAAATTGTATAATTATGAAACATTATTTTTTTATATCATAAAAAAATTCTTTATTTTTGTCTCATTATATTCCAATAAATTCGTATTCCATTAAACTCTATTTTATTTAGAAGTGTGTAGCAACCAACTAAACAAAAATATAAGTTGATTATGATTATACTTGTTCTTATTATTCCAAAAAGGAATTAGGAGAGTTTCAAAATATAAAAGAAAAACTTATCTATAAATAGAGTTTTGTAGTGTTATCTATCATAAAGAAAAGAAGGTAGGTTCACCTTCAAAAAATACTATCCAATGCCTAATAATAAAGTATGTCACATTTACACTTTTTTTGTTCTTTTAATTCTTCGAAACAAGATAAAACTGTGATCTCCGAACCAAAGATTCTAATAATATCATCCTAATAAACCTAATATCATAATAATACTCCTATCCAAAGTTTACTAATAGTTAACTTGATATTCATAATCTTTAAAATTTTCCTCATCATGATTACTTCTTTACTGGATAAGGTAAGAAATTTTCCCAACATATAATAAAAAAAGTATAAAATTACACAATCAAGTTGGCTAGCTAAGAGAGAGATTGCAAAACTATGATGAATAGTTTCTATCCTTTTTATATTTTAACTAATAGGTTATTGCCTTCTGAGAATACACAAAAGTATCTGGCTTTTTTTCCTAAGGAAAAGAAATTAAAAATAAATAAATTTAAACATTTTACATGCATCATTACAATAGGGGGGTGTTTAAATAATTGTCATTGTTATGTTATGGATGTTAATTTATTCAAGCATAGTGTAGTCTGTTTCTAGAAGTTGGTTTAAATCTTAGATTTATTTCATAGTATTCCTACATTGAGGTCTCACAGGGTTAAAGATTAATGTGGGAGGTTTGTGAATTTTGGTGTCGCATATCTATCACTGAAACTTCATGATTGTTCACCTGTTTTGGCATTGATTTTGTTCCCCACAACCATCAAATAACAAAGCTGTTTTAGCCTCATTATTTTGTTTTACTTTTGAATCAATAAAGTTGGTTTAATCACGTGGTATATGTTAGTGAGTTTTTCATTATTAACAATTTGAATCTTGTGACATAGAGAGACACTTTAAGATTCATGTGATCCTCCACTCCACATTCCTCATTTCACAGTACACATAAGTCCAACAATTACTAAACATGGGGTCAAATTTATTCTTCATCAGATAAAAATAGGAGGAACCAGATGGTAAAATGCTTTGCCTTTATGGCAAACATAGTACTATCTTGAATTTTTTGCTGATTAGCTTAGTTAATCACTGGTGCATGGGTTCATATGCTTGAATTGGACGCATTATGGCACTCTGACTTCTCATCATTACTGTCATTTTTGTGCTTGTTTTGTTCAGTAATTGAAGTCCAACTTTTATGCCAGATACAGCTACCTCTCTTTGCATATAGAATGGTCTTGATTTCATGAATATACAGAATTCACTTTCATGTTGGTCAGGTATTTTGGCTTCAAACTCATGGGAAGAAGACTAGAGAGAAATACAAAGAGTTTAGGTTCAATCTTGAAGTTTGAGGGAATTATGGATGTCTCTCCACATGAAAGCATACTCATTATGGATGTTATCCCGTTTCCTTTTGCCCCACTTGACAATGTTATCTAAAATACTAATTTGAAAGTTAAATTTAAGGTTAATTTAGGTTTAAAGTCATTTTCTTAATATGGTATCATAGCCGTTTAAAAGTTTATCATAACAAAAATTTATTAGGTTTGTGAAATCATCAAATAGAAACCAATTTTATAGACTAAAATAATTAGTTGTAATAGTAAATAAATTAGAGACCATTGTAGAAACTAACAAAAAAATTGGTTTCTAAATTAGTTTATAGTATTGATAAATAGTTTTTAAATTGGTATCTAATTAGCTACCAATGTTTTAACTACCAATTATTTATATTCTAAATTTGGTAGCAAAAACTTTGGTTGCTAATTAAATACCAATTTAGAAATCATCTAATCATATAATTTAGAAACCAAAAATTTATTTAGTCCTTAAAATGGTATCTAATTTAGTCATTATAACAACTAATTATTTTTTGTCTCTAAAATTGATTTCTATTTCATGATTTTCTTGTAGTGACCTCTTATTGAATTATAAATATATCTTACACACAAATAAAGTAAAAGATTGTAGTATAAAGAAGATGTGTTAGATATCCTACATTGAATAAGGATAAAAATATTTTTTAGTATAAAAGTGAGATAAGTTTTTATAAGATGGCAAAAATGTCAAAATAGACCTTCCATAGAAAAAAAAAAGCTCTGAAATCATGGTGTTGTGTGAGATAATTATGCATAAAACCCATCCCAAATGTACAAGATTATTTTGATTTTGTAAGAGGTGTATTATTTATTTTGTTGGTGCCTTGGATCAAGTGAGTGATGCATAAATCCAAAAGGGATAAACGTTTTGTCAGAAGTGAAAGAAAAAGGAAAAGGTTGGTTTGCCTACTCTGCTAAAAAGCCAAAATAGTTTCTTCAAGCAGTTATACAACATGGCAAGTTTTTCTTCACTTAGTTGTGAGGAAGATGATGTTTTAAGTCATTTGGGTCCATCTCACATGCATGAATTACTTTTAAAATATTTTTTTGACAAATAGGTGAAAAAGAAATATCTTATGAAGAATTATTAAACTCCTAAGGAATATAATTTCAAGGTTTTTTTTTCTTTATTAAATAAGTTTAATTTTGATTTACATTTATCAAAATAGTTAAATTTTAAAAAACTACACAAATGAGTAATTCCTATCTTAAAACAGACTTTAAAAGTGAAGAAGCTATGTTTTTTAGGGTTTAGGTTTTAAAATGAAGAAGTTACCGTTTTCAAATACATTTTTAGATCAACTAGGAAAAAATATTGTTTTAAAATACTTTAGAAAAGTCGTATGTGAATTTTTTTTTTCATTTTTATGTTTTTGAAAACTTTTATATCGTTTTTTTTTTATATTTTTAAATTTTTTTAAATATTTTGATTAATGAATTTTTTAAAAATTTATGTTTACTTTTTTTTTATTTTGAGATTTTTAATAATTTGGTTAATAAATTAAAATAATTTTTTTAATTTTTTATAGTTTTTGAAGTTTCTTTTGTTTTTTTTAACAATAGCAATAACTCATCTTAGTAAATGATAAAATCAAATAGAAGGTACTTAGATGAAAAACAAATACTGAAAACTCAATAAAGTAATTTTTTTAATTCAATTATAGTAAATTTATAATGTACTTAAAATTTAATTAAAAAAAAATAAGCCTAATGAATAGTTTGGTGTTGGAGGGAAAGAAAGAAAAATGTATTTGGTAGGTAAAAAAACGCGTAAGCCTCATATCTTTTTTTAAATATGAGAAGAAAGAGGGACTTATACTGTACTTTGTAAAACAATATTAATTTTTTTAAAAAAAATATTATGTTCTGTAGCATATTTTCAGTTTTAAAACATTTTATAATCCATTTTCTTTATTTTTTCAGTTTTATCATAAACCAATATTAAATAAACAAACAAAAGTAATAATAAAATTAATTTCTCTTCTGTCAAATAACCTTCATTTTCATTTTATTTTTCATCTATTTTTCTTTGTTCTTCTTTTTTTCTTCACTTATTTATTTACGAACAGAGCAAACGTATGGAATACTTCATGATTTACAAAATAATTTTGCACAATGTAAAAATATTAATTATTAGCCCTTTATTATTACTTTATAATATAGAGCTATGAATAGGGGAATATAATAGAGACACTACGATGTGAATGTGAGTTTGAGTAAAACCTAATCAAACTTTTGAGTGTACAATAATAGCTATGCAAACTGCGTAGGGTGCTGACACTGACACCATTTTAAAAATAATTATTGGAGTACTATTTTTATAATTATTGGAGTATTATTTTTTATAATTATTGGAGTATTATTTTTATAATTATTGGAGTATTATTATTTTTTTGCTGAATTCTTGGAGTACTGTATAGTGACTGTAACTAAATGAGTATTTGAGTAAAATGAAGCTATAGATAGATAAAATCCTAATCATTTTTTATATGTTATGTGTGGTTGTCAAATACTGCAATATAAATTATTCTACAAGTCATTAATTATTTCCAATTTTTAATTAGATCTTTGTATTTATTTTTAAATTGGATTCTTTCGTTGTTTAATTTCTGTAACAAAAAATTAAAATCGGAGTTAATTATGTGGGTTTTAAACAAGATTCATGTAAGATGAAACATAGAGACACCTATAAAAAAGATATTTAAGTTAAACAGATCTACGTAAGATAAAAATATTGGTTAAAAAACCTAATTAAGAATATCGATGTGAAGTGTAAGTACTCGGTGCAAATGTTAAATTTATGTGATTTTGTTTAGTGGTAGTTTGACGAAAGAATTCAATTAAAAATTTAAAACAAGTTTAAGAACTTAATTATAAATAATTTAGAAACCCAATTGAATCCACTGTTAAATAATTTAGGATCTATGGGTAACTTATGAAATGCAAAACTCTTTCTTCCTTAATTTCCGTACGTTCTTATCTCACTTCTTAAATTTTTATATTCCAAAAATATTTTTTTAATATTTTGAATTATATAAAAAAAAATTTAATTTGTAATTAGCTTCCGGATTATGTAATCCAAAATCCTTTTATAAAATACGTGATTAGCTTTTGGATTACATATTTTAAAAGTTTTTTTTTTTAATATGAGATTAGCTTTCAAATTATATAATCTAAATTTTCTTTTTCAAATATATGATTAGCTTTCGGATTATATAATCTGTAAGTCTTTTCTGGATATGAGATTAATTTCTAGATTATGTAATCCAGAATATATCCAGATTACATAATAATCCATAGATTTATCTAAAATCCAAAAAAAGACTTATGGAATTTATAAAGATAAAAAACACTTCCGAATCAGAAAACATCTTTCAGATTATATACGGGTAGCACAAAATGGATAAAATGATATTTTCACATTTAGTATGTGGTGGCACAAGAAGAAGAGATGGAGGTGCAGGAAGAAGCAGTCAATGAACAAACATATAACTTATATGGGCTTAAGATTTTAGGCCCAAATCATTATGCTGCATGACCCTCACAAAGAAAAATGAACCCACCTACTTAATAGGCCTGAATTAGGGAAATCCCTTAGTTATTTAGCCATTTGTAATTTTTCTTCTGCATGGAGGGATTTCCCTGAAGAATTAAAATATATTTAAATATTTTAAATTATAGCTTATATATATATATATATATATATATATATATAAAAGAGTAAAAACTCATAATATAATCGTTTGAAGGCCTCATGATATAAACTTTTTTCGTGTTATAATCAATTAACTAAGCAAGCACAACGCAGTCACACTCCTGAACAATACTAAACCATGAAACTAAATTAAATTATAATAATTAAACTGTATAGATAATTTATATTAATTACCAACCTCAAAAATAGTTTGTAGTTCCTAACTTGTTTAAATATACAATATATTAAAACTATTACAAATTAATATTTAACTTCTCTTGGTATCCATAAATTTGTTTAGATCTTGATTTACAATTATTTTTAGTTGTAAGCATTTGAAATTCTATATTTTTCATGCGAATTGAAACATTGTTAAAAAAATAGTTAAATAATAGTAATGTTTCATAACATGTTTCATCCAATTGTTATGTCAGTTATAGAATTGATATAGAAAATATATTTTAATCATCATAAAAAGTAATTTTTTTTATAGCAGTACTACCATGTACCCTAATTTCTATGCACTTATAATCTAGATCTTAAATAATCTTAGAGAACATATCTACTCCACAAAATTAATCTAACAAATCAATAATTATGGTATTTATTATTTATAATCAACTTATTCAACTACTTATAATCAATGCATTATCTAAATAACAAGTCTTTTTTTTATTAACAAATTTGGCATAAAAAGAATCCATTTTTATCCTTGATTGCGTACAATACCTATTTATATGTACCCTTCGCATCTAAAACATTTAAAAAATAATTGTTCTTAAGTTTGAAATGTTCTTAAGATTTCAACTTAATCATTCTGAATTATTGAACCCCAAATATGGCTTCTTCTTACCATCTTAAACAGTTTTTCTTTCAATATAAGAATTTTATAAAAAATACACTTTTGTAATTTTTTTTATATACTTCAATGCAAGTACAACCTTTACAATATAAAAAAAAATAAAAAATCTTATAATCTAAAATATTAGGTTTAAGTCTCTCACATATCACGTGAATATCAACATCAACATCTTCCATTAATTTTTTTTATAAGTTAAAGATATTAAGCTTAACTGCTTGTCTGTTCCCGAAGAAAAAAAAATAGTATTTACTGTATATAAAGAAAACTCGAAAATAAAATGTCAAAAACACAATAAAAAACTGTTATCACCTTTAAACTTTTTTCATATTGAAAAAGTGGTTTGCAAAAAAAAAAATATATATATATATATATAAATTAAAAAAAAAAAATATATATATATATATATATATATAATTTATTCTGTTACTCCTTTTTATTTAAACTTAAGTTATTATTTTTTATTTAAACTGAAATTACAATCTAAACGTAAAAGATATAATCAAAAATTGAAAAAAAGAATAATTAATTTATTATATATTATTATAATATATAATCAATTATACTCTAATTGATTATAAATTATTATGACATATAATTGATCATATATATAACATAATCAATTATCTACATAATTTAACATATAATCGATTATATTATATATATAATTGATTATATATTATAATATAATGTATAATTAATTTTATATAATTAAATATAGTAATATAATATAATAAAATAATATTTGAAAAATAAAAATATTAATACTAAATAAGTTTATGTTATAAAAATATATAGTAAATACATGTAAAAAGTTTTTTCAATCCTCAAGTCTTTTTCAGTATTCGAAAATATTATATATATATATATATATATATATTTTATTTTATTTTTTAATTTTATTTTGACATTCAACTTGTTTAAAAGTCATATTAGACTTATTTTTCACTGTACATGGATTCAATATACATTCAGTTATGATATCAAGATTGTCTCGATTTTCTTATAGTAGGAGCATGCACACGACAAGGTATTTATTAAGAACATATTAATATGGATTTGGGTTTCTCGTGATTTTTATAATATACTCATTACTAAAAATATAACATAATTCTATTATGCCTTTTTTAAATGTGATTTTTTTTAAATGGATAAGAAATTAAAGTGATTTTTTAAAATATAACATTTTATTTATTAATTCTTTAATCAACAGGATGCTATTATAATTAAACCGTGAAAATGGAAAACAAAAGCACAAGTAAACTCTTTGTAATACATTTTCAATTTCTTAAAGTCACCTGTCTTGAAGAGAGTAAAGATTTTTAAGGTTGAAAGTCAATTGACATAAGAGAAAAACGTATTTAAGATATATTAATAATAAAGTTGTTCTTATTATTATTGAAACATAATATTTTTTTTTTAAAAATGACATGATTTGTAACAAAAGAAATATATATATATATATATTTTTTTTTTTTTTTTTTTAATAATTTTTTTTTTTTTTTTTTTTTTTTTTTTTTTTTTTTTTTTTTTTATTTTTTTATTTTTATTTATATTTTT
>Ga0123342_1010314_pt1 | contig 10772 bp, 6 predicted proteins | sample Turbeawhitnodule_FD_89960 | JGI IMG/M metagenome (GOLD analysis project Ga0123342, IMG submission 89960) | Root nodule microbial communities of legume samples collected from Mexico - Turtle bean Mexico white nodule | ecosystem: Host-associated > Plants > Roots > Nodule | place: Mexico: Nepantla... | reverse complement strand
GTTATATTAGTTAGCAAATTACCGCCATCCTGGGCATGTATCGACCATGACAGTTGACGCCACGCCTAGCACGAGCTCGCAATACTTTCTCAAGCTTGACATCAAATCCATCATAAAGTCCCCACTGCTCATCAATTTCTTGTTTTGTACTAGTGATAACAAGTTCTGCTGCATCCAGAGAAAGCTCTTCTGCCTCAATCCTCCTCATCATCTTATATGTGGAATTGATATCCTCTTTCGATTGGCGTCCCTGCTTAAGAAGTTGTTCAAGCTTGTTTCTTCCAAGTGAATGGCCTGTCAGCATCATTGGTACATTCAAAGCACCTGAAAGAATTGCAGCACTATCTCCAGCATCAGCATAGTGTCCATGAATTACATATGGCCAGACAGGTTGTCCCCCACCAACTTGTTCACCCAATACTTTTGACATGTTGAGAATGTGAGCTAATGCTCCATCCACAAATTCTTGAATGTAAGGCCAGAGAAGTTCTTTCTGGAGGTACTTATCGCGTGGACCAAAGGGTATACGTACGATATATGCACCGCTGCTCTCCCCAATGTTCTCATCATCATCTCCACCCACAGTTAGCATTTCTGTAGGCTCTCCATAGCTCCAGTCAATTTCAGGTGATGAGATTTGCCGTGTAAACAGATCCACTCTATATACTCCAGGCATTTTTGCAAGTGCACGAGCAAGTTCTACCACATATTTAATCTGCAAATACATTGTTTCTAGCATTTATCACCATTTTTAGGGATTGACATAAAATATTCTATAGTAAGTTTGTGATTTAGGTGTATAAGAATGTGAAGTACCTGTCCACCAGTATCAGAATCTCGACCAAGCTCCATGTTTTCTCCTCGAACCAATCCATGCAAGCTGTGGAACAAAAGAACGAGGTTATAGGAATCATCATGATTACATTTACACGTGTTTCTAGAGTTTATTTCCTGAAACATTTCTCAACAACAGTGTTTTTAGAAAAATGAGACTATCTTGAGAACAAATGCTTAAAATTCATAGGAAGCAAGTGGTTTCTTTCTAAATTCTTGATAGCAAATGCTTGGAAATGCAATCCCAATCCTCCCCCTACCCCTTTTGTATTTGTCAATGACATTTATCATCAGAGTCCCCACCAACATTTTCCATTGTGCAGAACCAGGATAAAACTTTAAGTGCAGAAAAAAGGTCATTATGATTGTTTTATGATAGCCGGTGAGACTTCATAAATGACTCATTGGCTTAATTCTTATAATCGGAATTAAGCAGTACAAAGCATCTGAAGCAAAGCTAAATTATTTTCCTGATGACTGATAATGGGAATAAATATGAATCTGTCTTCCACTAGATCAATCAATGAGTAAGTATTCATTGAAGCATTGACACAACCTGAGAAATTGTCTATTTGTTAGCACAAATGTCAATTCAAAACAGCTATCGGAGAAGGGTGGATGGTTACCTTAAGAGGACAACATAGAGTCTCTTTTCCTTTTTGTCATCAGACCATACTTCCAAGTTGGAAATCTGACGCTGGAAATTTTTCTTTGGGGTCTCACTTTGCACCATCTCTCCAATACCATCACCTTTTTCTCCTTCTGACAAGTCTTCAGACATGTCCTCTGTTGCTTCTCTGCGACCTTGTTCTCTCTCCCATCTCCGGTTAGCCACCCTCTGGGTTTCCTCCCATTCCAACTACATGATAGTTCCCCCAACTTTGTTAGGTGAAGGACCAAGCATAGTGAATTGAACACTTAAAGCAAACAGTTCACTCTATCTAGTTAGAAAACTCCCTTCACTATCTTGAACTGGAAAACAAAAAACAATAATCCTTGCTAATGCTACAGCTTAGATAATGTCACTTTAATTCAGTGTACACATACATAAGGCTAAAATCTTTACTTGAAAATTTTTGTAATGACTGAGACTTACAAGTTATCCTAGCATCATTAAAAAAATCATCCAAATCACAGAGCAATTAAAAAATACTTTAAATAGATCAGAATATCAGTCAAGAAAAGCACAAAAATTTCCATGCACATTGGTACCGTGTTTTCTTATATGATATTGACATTGATTCGATCATGCCATCAAAATTGGAATCTAAAACAGAAACCCAGCACTGGATTCACAAATAGATTCTTCTTTCATTAAACTTCTTCGAAATCACATCAACCTTATAATTCATATAATTTACAAATCATATCCAAATTCAAATGAATTTTTTTCATTCAAACCAAACTAACTTAAAGAAGAACCTGTTTTTTCTTGCGGGTGAGATGCCAAATGCGCCAGCACATGTTCTCCAACCTTGAACTCCTCTCCCTGGTGTTCCTGGTGGCAACCACTTTGATCCAAGTCCGATACAGATCAGATTCATCAACACTTGTCACCACCTCTTCCACAAAGTACTTGGTGGGGTTGAAATGCCCCCCATCTCTTAGAGTCACAGGAGCAGGCTTTTGCTCCTCAATGGTCGATGCCCCAGTTGAAAGTATAGCCTCCAAGTACCCATTAATCCATTCATTCCCCGCCATCACCGTTTTCCCGCTGTTTTTCTCAAGAAAATGATAAGAAACCAGAAAAACAAAAACCGGGGTCTTTTGATATTTCTAACAACGTAGATTGTATCAACCGAATTATCTCCTAAAGAAGATTTGTCTAGGAAGGAAAAAGAAAGTATCTTGAACAACAAATTTATCCCAGAAAGAAAAATTAAAACTTGAAACAAGAATATATCACATATGTACAGTGCTTATAAGTCCATCAAGGTTTCTTGGATATTAAGTAAACATGAGAAGTGAAAAACATGAGAACTGTGTCTTCTGCTGCGTTAAGGCTTCAAGGGGTGGGTGAGGTGGTGTTGTGTTTTTCTGTTATTGTTATGTGAGAGTTTGTGTCATTCATTCATTTGGATGCTGAGAGAGAAAGTGGAGGTGTTGCATGGGATAGAACGAGGAAAAGGGGTGTGTTGGGATTGGTGAAGAAGGGTTCAAAGATAGAGTTTTTGGGTTGTGTTTGGAGAATCACGAGAAGGGTTGGATGGGAAGAGATGGTGAGAAGTGAGGAAGGGGTGGAGGAGAAGGAGATGGCAAAGGTGAGGGAGCCACGTGGCGGGGAATGGTGGGCCAGAGAGATGCACACGTGTAGAGTGAGAAGAAGATAGAGAGAATTTTGGTCTTATGTGTATGAATGATGGTTATGGAACTCAAAATACTACTAATTAAGAGGATTTTAGGTTTTCTAGTTATCATTAAGAGTAATAAGTATCCAACTATTTGTAATAAGGGTTTCTAATAGGAATTATTTATTCATATTATATATTTGTTGGATACATTTTTTAAGAATATTATATACAAAAGTACTTATTTAGTATGTAATTAGTATCAGCGATCTATTATCTATCTATTATATTATATAACTAGTTTTGCTGTGCTTTGTCGTTAAATTTCTATAGTCGAAATGTAAATGAATTATTTTATTTATAAAAACAATTAATTATGTTTAAGCATACCAATTGATCATATTTTGGACATGATAAATATAAAGTATATATGGCTGAAAACTAAGTATAGAAAATATGTGATCATGTGATTTACTAACTTTTTTGGTGTTTTTTAAATACTCGATTTGGCAAGTTGAAGAAATTCGTTGATCAAGGTTCAAAATGTTATATTCACTCACTTTCTAGGCACAACAAATTAATCTTAAGAAGATTAGTTACAAATAAAATATAATTAAAATCTAATAACACAATTAAGTATATATTGGGTCTGAGATAATCTTTGTTCATAGTAAGGGTCTAAGACAAAGATAATGAATGTTGAACCTTGAACCTATAACCTAAACCTATAACCTCAATATAACCACAAATTGATTTTAGTTGTTTAAACTGTTGTTTATTTTTTAAAATTGATATTGTGGTTGTGTTAGAGATCTCAATGATACACTAAAAAAAAAAATTAAATAAAAATTAAGTTTAGAAAAAAAAATTAATTTTTAACTTAGTCAATATAATAATTAATTATTTTTATTTTTAAAATTAATTATTATTTAATTATTTTCTTATAGTGAAATATCATACATAAGAAAATCTTTTACACTGCATTTATCCAAATACTTAGTAATTGGCTTGTCAATAAAAAAAATATAAAAAAGAAGATAATATAAAGATAAAAGGAGAAAAATACTAGAGTAAAAAAGATGGTGGAACTTAGTGTTTTAGTTTGAGAAAAGAAACAAAATTAACTAAAAAAGTGTTTTCCCTTATTTAAATTTTATGTGCTTGAAGAGGGAAGAAGAATGGGAATTGACTATATTCTGCTGAGGAGGTTCTTTCTTGTTGTGGTGTTCAAGTAGAAAAACAACATATTTGAGAAGTATCTTTGTTTTTTTTCTCATACGAGTATTTTAGTCGGTGGAGTGGAAAAAAAAATGGAAGTATAATTTTTGTATTTCTCATGCATTTCCTTTCATGAATGAAAAAAAAACTTATATTTTCTTCTTTTTATTATATTTACTTAATGAATATAAAAAAAGGTTTTCTCGAAGATATGTTAATATTTTAATGCACAATATTATAGTCTAACAAAATTGTTCCATGTAGAAGATATATAAAAAAAAGAATAAAGGAATTTATAGTTGGAGAATGAGATTTGTGCATCTTGATGTATTAAGTTTATTTTTAACAATTTATTTTCTTATCACATCATGAATAGTGTATTATAGTTCCAATCATTGCATGAGGATCTTTTATATGAAAAATAAAGTTTTCATGTTGGACCTACGTAATCTTTATCAATAAAATAAAATGTTTGACTTTGACATGTTTAAAGGTTTAGTCACATTCATTTATTTGAATGGAAAAAAGTTCACTTTTAACAGTGTATTGGAATAAAAAATTTAATTAAATGTGTCTTCAATACTATTTTTTTTGTTATATATGAAAGTTTATATCGTAAATTTAAGCGTAAGTTATTAATTTGATATGCCTATTTTGTTTTTACTAAAATTTGACATGCCTATTTATTTAATCAGTTTAATTTATATTTTTAGTAGAATTCAGCAATAATTTTTTTTTATTTTAATGAATACAATGTTATTCTTCATTCAAATGTGTAATGTAAAACTTTTTTTTGTAAGAGACACAATAAGAAAATGACACGTAGTTAGGCGTATGATACATTTGTTAACATAAATTCTAATGATGTTGCCAAGAAATGATAACGTTATTCTATTTTATTTTTAAAATTAAGAGATATTAAATCAGATTTTCAATTATTGAGAAACCATATTGAATTAAGTAAAAAAAAAAAAAACATGCAACACATTGAAAATTTAGTATAAATTTCATTATAAATCTTATTAGAATAAACAAAAATAATAATATTTTGACTGTATATATTAAAAAATTAGTAGAATAAACTAGAAAACTTATGATTTTTTTTTATAATTTAAATAAGTTGGTTAAAATTTTCGTAATACTTCATGTTTTTACAAGGTCTTTGAGTCAACTAACTTTTTTTCTTCTCTTCCACACGACCTCTCGATCTCTTACGGATGACTTGGATTTTCAGTTATTGGAATAGTTGATTTGGTCTTGTTCTCAGCTACTAGATCTAGGTTTATTCTCGGTTGTTGGATCTAGGTCAACTCTCGGCTACTGGGTCCAGACTCATTCTCGGTTGGGTGGATGTACCTGCAAGGTGCTCCAATGATAAAGTCAAAATTAGTTTGCTTAATTTATCAGAAAAAAACACTTTAATTATCGGTTAAACAAATCACCTATTTATAATTATCATTATTGTCTTTATTAACTTAATTGGGCTTTTACTTTTCACATCTTGAGTTCACTAAATGTATTTTTAGTAATTTGGGCTTATTCATTGAGCCTTGATACACAACTAATTTTATTTTACTTTTTATTTATATTATTATAATTTTATTCTTCTTCTAACATATTTACGGTCTTTCGACCTTTCGACCTCTCAGCCTAGCCAGTACACTAGCCCCCAAGCATGAGGATTTTATGAATTATGAAATGCTGGGTAGAGTTATCAATTTTTTAAATTTGAATAACGTAATCATTTATGCTTTTTAGGGTATATTTTATATTAAACGCTCTTCGTATGGAAGATCGCATCGATTCATGTGAGTGATAATTACTGTAACATTGATTTGAAGCGTCTCTTATCCTTAGCCGTAGGATGTATTTAAATCTAATGATCAGGATATCGTGTCCTTTCATTTGAAAGAGGTTTCTGATTTCTATAAATAGTTGCCCTTTGATATCAATGGCCCACTGTGTTGAACAAGGTGTTTTGATGTCTCAAAATCCAAGTGGAATGAATGAAGATCATTGTTGTTGGTTGTGTGTGTGTATAAAATAGTTGAATTTGTTAATCCACTCTATTTGATGATCCAAGGTTGTTTGATTTTAATCATTTTTAAAAAGATGCGTTTTCAAAGGAAAGTGAAAAATCAGACTATTGAAATTTTTATTCAACCAGTTGTTTCACACTTAGTGTATTTTGAAAATGATTTGAAAAAGCTTGACTTTGGTTGACTTTGTTGTCAAACCAATTCAATTGATTGTTTTATGTTTTTAATCAATTGTTTTTCTAAAAACCTTAACAAAATTATGTTAAGTGGCTTTAATCTGCTTTAAATGATTTAAACTATTTTGGATCTTGCATTAAATGCTTTGATCAATTGATTGAAGTTTAAATAAGTTGTTTTACGCTCCTAGTCTGAATTAATTCAAGAGAAATCATTCAAATCAATTTTTCCAAGATTGCTAAAAAGCTTTGGATCTTTTCTAAGAGTGAAATAGGATTGTGTTGTATTCTTTTTGCTTTAATCTGTGATTGTACCAAGATGTACTCATTCCTTTCTCTCTTGACTATTGTAATTCTTTGTGAATTGGTGTTGTGCAGATTCAGAGGTTGTTTTGAAATCTGTGGTGTTTTTGTCAAAGGTGGTGTGTGTTCTTGAAGGGTTCAAGATCACCACTTTGTTGTGTTGTTTGTAATCAAGGTTTTTGATTACTTAGTGAATTCTCAGTGGTTGTTGAGGACCAGATGTAGCTCTTGGTAAAGAGTGAACCAATATAAACCTTTCGTGCTAATTTCTCTATCCCTACTCTCTTTAAATCTGTTTTGCTTTGATTTTTAATACTGCTGATATAAACAACCGATTGTTTTGCAAAAACAACCAGTTGATTTTTTACAATCACATTAAAAACAATTTTGAAATTGGTTGAACACATTAAAAACATATATTAATAGGAGCATTCATTTTGCTGCTTCATCAACAACTGTATCAATCGCGAGGAATAAAGCTTCCATTGGTTTACCTTTGAGTGATGAGTCTCCACATATTGAAGCTGAAAAAAAAGTTGAAAGGGCGGAAGAGAATTGGAGTCTCAGACGAGGTTATGAGTGGGTAGACTACAAAGTCTGAGAGTATTTTTCCGGGTATCGTTGGTCTTCAGCCTTGCGTAGTTTTTTGTCAAATATTTCTGTCTACTCTTTTGAAGCTACTGAAGAGATTATCTCTTTTCAACGTTGTCGGGCTATTGACAATGTTTATTATGGTTGTGAGAACGAGGCTTGTGATTTTTTATTTATTTTTATGAGTGTCTTTTTACTGACATTCATGTTCGGTTTCCTCTTGACGAATTTCAAATGGGTGTCCTTCGTCTTCTGAACGTAGCTCCTACTCAGTTGCACCCTAATAGCTAGCCTTCAATGCAAGCTTTTCGCATTGTTTGTAAATTTCTTTCTTTAACTCCTGTCCCTAAAGTTTTTCTTCATTTTTATAGCTCTCGACCTCTCAAGCATTCCAGTTACTTCTTATAAAAATTTTAAAGGAGGATTTTTTAAAATTCTTATAGAAGAAGTTGGGAAAAAATATTTTTATGATGGAAATGTTCCAAAATTTCCTTTCTATTGGACTGATAGTCCTTTAAATTTTAACTCTTGATCATGCCATTCAATTAAGCCGAAAGATCTTCAAGTCCTTTCGGTTTACTTATCCTAGAAGCTTCCCACTCGTGGTTTGCTACGAATTTACCTCTCCCCCAAACCGGAAAGAGACTTTATTGGTATGCATTTGTTCTAATTTTGTTATTTTTATAGGAGAGTTTTAAGTTTGCTAAATTTTCTCTTGCATTGCAGGTTTGATGGCTTCTATTCATCCGAAAGGCCGAACTTATTTTCAAAAAGGTTTGAACAAACTTGGTGGCAATACTCTTGAGCCGAGAACAAAATTCGAGGTTGTAACACCCATTACTCAGGTTGATCCTATTCTTGAAGGCTCTCACATTAAACCTCAAAAGAAAATCAAGAAAAGAGACAGAAGTAGCAGATGTTCTTATTCATTGCCAAGGCATCATCGTCATGGTGTTGGCGATTCTTTTCAGCCTCTTTCGAAAAGTCTCTATGGCACTTCTATGAGATTTTCAGAGTCAGTAAGCTTTAACTTGAATGGACCAGAAAGGCTAGTCTTTCAATCAACAACAACTTCTTCATTGGCGGATGCAACTATTGAGCTTTCTACTCAGTGTTTGATGATTTCTAAGAGGTTGAAAGAAGTTGTAAATGGTATTTCCACCATTGAGCACGAAAATTTGAAGAAAGAGCTTTCTAAATCTGGGAAGAGTCTTTAATCTGCTTTTGATGCCAATGTTGCCTTAACTGCTCAAATTAAAGAGATTTCGGATGCTCATTCTTGTTGCAATACCGAGAAAGAGTCTTTAAAGGATGAAATCACTGCTTTGGTTGCCGAAATACTTTCTTTGCAAATCGAGAATGAAAAATTAAAAAGGGGCTTGAATGATTATCTTCTTCTAAACATGTTGATGTCGAGAAGATAATTCAGTTAGAAAAATATTTAGAGGAAGCCCAAAATTTGTAATAAAACAACACAAATTGGGTTTTTCGAGAGCTCTTCAACAAGCCAAATACTTTTACAAAATTCCTTTAAATGAAGGCAATTTTGACGTTTGAAAAGACTTTCACAATGGAAATCTCATTCCCGTTGAAGAACCTTATGAAGAAGATGAAGAAGAGGCCGCCAACACCAAAGATGTCATCGTTGATGTTTAGATTACTTTGTTTGCTTTTTTTTTTTTTATGTACTTCTTGGTCATTATTTACCAATATTGTGTACATGGGTTTGACATTTATTTGTCAACCAATATGAACGTTTTGTTTTTTAATATTAATAGCTCTTATTTCTACTTTATCTCTTGAATGATATGTATCATATATGTGATGAAAATTGTATGAAATTGATGTCATACATTTGGGATAATGTATGAGTTGTTGTTTGATGGTACATTAAGTATGAAAAGCCTATGTTTAATAGAGATCTTCTAGCTTAATTGATGATCTAAGTCATATAGACTAAGATATCAGGTGGTGAGAAGCTGATGAGGGGGTTCATACACACCGGGTCCCGCTATAGACACTCGGTATTGAATTTTTGAACTTATCCTGATCCTTGATGTATGAATTAGATGTTAGTCTCTGGTAGAGACATACTTAATGAGTCTTCCAGAAGATGATGGATTTATGTGTAGTAAGGGTGATTGAAATGAAATCAAAGTACTATGGATTGAAATGAAATCAAAGTATTATGGATTGAAATGAAATTCAATGACTGTGACTGAGAAATTGATCCATGTAATTTGGTTTGCTATTTTGATTGAATTGTGTATATTATAAAAAATTTATTTTCACTAGCTTACCCTTGTTTTTCTTGTTGTGCTTGAACTACAATGACTATACTATGTACACGAGAAAATAATTATACAGGTGCAGGAGAGTCCGAAAGGCTTCAGAGTTTTGTTTTGAGCTATGAATTGTAAATATTTATACTTTTATAAGTCTTAACCATGTATTATGAATGTTTTGTAAAACTCTAAGTTTGTATAGAAACATGTAGAACTTGTATTGCAATAGTTAGATGTATTTTTTAAGTGTTACAATTTCTTTGGAGAATGAGCCTCACATTATGAAGTTTTAGAAAAGATTTTTTTACTGCAAAAGAAAAAAAATTATATGCATAAATAAAAGAATTAATAATAAGTCAAAAGTGACAACACATTTTTTACAAATGACCCAATTAAGTTAAATTTACAACACATAGCCTCTCTCAATTTCAAACAAGACCCTATCATAAATTTATGCATTTTAGGTAACTATTTTTTGTTAGATTTTTTTACAAAATAATTTAACCTATCATAATTTTTAGATGTGTGAATGTTACCTTTTACATGCTTAATAAGTTTAATTTTTTCTACTTTTTGTTTAAATATGTTTTTACTTATGTAAAATAGTTTTATTTATTTGGGTTTCTATAAAATTAGTTCTCATAAAATTTTATTATTTTATTTTTCTTTGGTTTTAATTTTTCTAATTATATATATATATATATATATATATATATACTTTCCTTTTAATCTCTGTAATATTTCGTTCATTTTGATTTTTTTTTAACAAAAACTTATTACACAAACAAGAAGGAAAAAGATAAATTATCAAAAAAAGATTAAATAGAATAACAATATATAATACTTAAAAATATCATTTATTCTTTTTTCTAAATATGAGGACTGAAAAGTAGCATATTATATAAACTTAAAACATTTTTTATTTTTTATTTTTTCTAGTGTTGAAATCTTGAAATACCATACTCATGGTATATATATATATATATATATATATATATATATATATATATATATATATATATATATATATATATATAT
>Ga0123342_1010312_pt1 | contig 10772 bp, 5 predicted proteins | sample Turbeawhitnodule_FD_89960 | JGI IMG/M metagenome (GOLD analysis project Ga0123342, IMG submission 89960) | Root nodule microbial communities of legume samples collected from Mexico - Turtle bean Mexico white nodule | ecosystem: Host-associated > Plants > Roots > Nodule | place: Mexico: Nepantla... | reverse complement strand
TGTATACAATCTCTATCTCAACATATAAGAGAGCTCAAATATATCTTATTTTTTTTTTTTTTTTTTGTCTCGTGTATGTGACATAGAAATAAAAAAATATATATATATATATATATATATATATATATATATATATATATATATTATTGCAATCTTTCTTTCAAATTTATATATGTATCATAATTAAAAGAAGGGTATTTTTTCTCTCGAATGAATAAACCTAGAAAATTAAATCTTGAGCGAAATTAATCCCCACTGTTGCGAAAAATTAACAAAATTACTGAAATCAAGTTATTCTAGTTTTATTTTCCTTTTGATATTGAACACCACAAATAGTTGAAATTAACAAAATATATATCAAGGTTCTAGTTTGATATATATTTGGAGTAATATTCTAGTTAGAGAAATATTAAAAACACGTTTTCTAACACATTCTTTAGAATTTTCTTACTGGTTGAAATTGATCATATTATTATAAATCCAAAACTTCTTGGTATAACTCCTTAAATTCTCTATTATTCTCTTGCTCAAACCAACCATTAACTTTCATTAATTTTTTTTTTATATCAGTTCTCACATTCTGCTTATGTTTCAGGGTTATTCGTCCATGTTTTAAAACGAAGGAAGGAAAACTTAGAGAAAAAGTTTTCTTCATTGGGCAATTCTAGGGTTTGGAAATTGGTATATATCTATCTATCTACCTTCAGTTCCTTGCATTGGTGAAGACTAAATCATTTCCAACTCGTCTTTGACAAATGAAGAAGAGAAAGAAAACTCTAGTACGTTTCTTTATCATAGATTTTCGTTTAAAGAGAAAGCATGCGATTAAATAATCCACTTGTAGAAAGTTTTAATTCTCATTTTTGTGTAGAATTTTTGTCATCACCAACTTTTGAAACTTCGAAACTACTATAATATAATATCTAAATCAAAATTTTCTTTATTATTCTTTTGAAAGCAATTATCTATTGATATAAAGGAGAAAAAAAAAGTGTATTAAATAGTATTGTGTGGTCCTAAAAGAGTGTCGTAAAAGATAACATATATGTTGGTCCCTCACCTATACCTAGCTTTACGTTGTCCGAAGTAGTTATCATACACAAAGACATGACAATTCTCTTGGACTAGACACCACAACTTTTGAATCTTACAACCTAAAAATCACTTATCCAAAGTGGTTTCTCTCCATGTGAACCCTTCCCCAAACACTTTGTCTTCTACATCCATTTTTATCCTTTTTTTTTCAGCAAGAGTTTCTAAAATGTAGAAGTGTATTTTACCTAAAATAGTATTAATCAAATTTCATGTACTAACACAGATGTTATATTTGCTTTTGTGGATACAAATTATCATGTAATAATTTCAGTGCTATATATATATATATTTATTATTGATTCATGTTATTGTTACTATATGTATATTTATGACATTGTTAGAAGTATTAACTATTTTGTCTTGCTTCTATGGCCCTCCATGTGAAGGGTTTCAGTAACCAAATCTTTTGTAGTTGTCGATAAAGTGTGACTAGCCGCTTTTTGAAGCGTGTAGAGAATGGTCCATTGGGGTTATTAATTGTGTTCCTTTGTCACAAATTTATCATACTGATCAATACAATTTTTCTTACAGTTTTTATGCTTTAGCAATCATCATATAAAGCTTGCTCCAAGTCTACATAAGACTGAAAAAGACATTCAAATAATTAACCCTTTTTTTAGTTTTTTTTATTGATAATGAATGAATTGAATTCAAATAATTATTTAAAAGATGACAATACTTAAACAACAGATCTAATAATACAAAAAAAATCTGTATAAAGATTGGACTACCAGTCCCATTTAATTTCATTGCTATTTTGCTAATAAAAAAAACTTTAAAAAAAAACATGACAATAACAAAAAATTATTTACTCTTAATTGATGCAGATTATTCATCACTTGAGAAATGTTAGACAAACTCTCTCTAAAACTTTTTTCCAACATTCTTTGAGTTGACATTGATTAAAAACTACTACATTTGACTCATTAATGACTGGGTTTTCTTATTTTAGTCGATTCAGCTAATTTTAACAATTAGAATAAATAGTTTTTTTTATTGAAAAAAATGTGTATATAAATTGGGATATTTAAATTAGAGTATTGAAGGGATACTCTAATTCATATAAAAAAATATTTGAAAGTATAAGGAAAGTTTTTCTATCATTTCCTTTTAACAATTTCATTATTACTAATTTTAGTTTAAAATTTTGATTGATCATTTTCTATATAATTTTCTCCTGATGTCTTTTTTATCCATTAAACTCAAACTGGAATAAGAAATTTTGGTATTCAAAATTTCATAAAACTGTTTTCTTTTCCTAATTTTGGCAGCTGATGAATGAGAATAAAAGACCAAAAAAGTATATTAACCCTAAAGTCCTTCCTAACTAGCATGATGAATGAAAATGATTACTTGGAGCAGAAAATGATAAGAAGAAGAGTACTAAATTTGTTTGACCAATAGGGTAATATCTCACGTGGCCACCTATGTGCCACTGCTTTATCTTTCAGTGCGGCGTGGTCGGTGCCATTCCGGCATCTTCCTTTTCCAAGCTGCAGACTCAACCTCACCAATTTATTCTATGCAATCAAAGCAAACCCCAAACTTTGAAAAACCCTTCATAAATACTTCCAGATTGCCATCAAAGTTATATACATAAGCTGCACCCTTCTTCCTTTCCTCCTAACACACTTTGCATGACATCAATCACTGGTAGGTTTTCCTGCGTGTTTTTCCTAATACTTCTTATCTTATCATCTACTTCTAGGGTTTATCCATAAGCCTCTTCAATTATGCACGTTTTCGTTGTGAAACTTGTTTCTGATCTTGTGTGTTTGCCTTGAACACTCTCACATGGTAGTCGTTGCACCCCACTAATTGCTTTGACTTTCGTTTACTTCAACAATATTTTGCCACGAACATTTCACATAATTTGGTTCAAGAGCTATTGCATATTCTTATGTGTTTTTATTTAATTATTATCCTCTCCAATCCCCCCGAAATCTTTACATTAGAGTATGGTTTAGTTCATATGTAATTGTGGCTAACTGTTGCTGTTGGCCAGTTAGAAATCTCTTTGCTGTCATGTGTTCTGCTCATATCCACATGAGGAACACTGACCTAGTTTGTTATATTTATGGAGTTTCAGTTCTTGGAATTATAAATTAGAATAAGCTTTGATATTCTTAGATAACTTAATTAGGAATTAATCACTTTTTTTTCTTCTTCTTCATGAAGTAAACAACATAGTAAACAATATAGCAGATTGAATCGTAGTATCTCTTGGATTTTGATTATCACAACTATTCAACTACTATCAAAGAATTTATGTACTCTAAACAACTTGATTTTGAACTTTTTTTTTTTAGTTGTTGTATTGTTATGTAATGTTTTGGATTTTCTATTGAATTTTTATATTTATGTCATTTTAGGTTGAATAACATGTATATATGTGTTCTTATTTGTCTCAATCTTTGTTCTGCATCAGATACGGGCTAGGACAGCATATCTACAGTTCAAAATTAGGAGGTTGATTGTTGAAGGTGGAAGAGAAGATAGAGGAAGGAAAAGCAATTGCAACAATGAAGGGAATACAATGATCAATAGTAGAAAAGAAGCAGACTTTCCACTAAAACAGGAAGGTCTTTCTTCAAGTGATCATGAAAAGGCAAAGGCTTCATCATCCTCCCAATGGCTGAAACTGAAGGATCCAAGGATTGTTCGTGTGTCTCGAGCCTTTGGAGGAAAAGACAGGCACAGCAAGGTGTGCACAGTGAGAGGACTAAGAGATAGGAGGGTGAGGCTTTCAGTCCCAACAGCAATTCATCTCTATGACCTCCAAGATAGGCTTGGACTCAGTCAACCTAGCAAGGTTGTTGATTGGTTGCTCAATGCAGCCAAGCATGAAATTGATGAACTGCCACCACTTCCAATTCCTCCAGGTAACTTCACCCTTGGTTATCATCCATCTCTTGTTGCTTGCAATGAAGTTAACACCTCTCCTGAAGGTTCAGGCCAAAACAGCAACACTTTATGGAAACCAAAGTCAGGAGAAATTGTCAGTGATAAACCAAATTGGATAAACAGAAGTGAAGATGAGAACAATGCTACCAAAACTAATAATAATAATAGTAATGATTGTGATAATAAACACTGTCATGGTGCACATGTTTTTCAAAATAATCTCTTACCAAGACCAAACCATCCTTCTTTTCTGGGCTTGATGAACACCATGCCATCACTTGGTTACCAATGGGAGCCTAATTCAGGTGATGTTCCTCAATTGGGAAACCATGGATTTTTCAATCAAACGGATATACACAGCATTAATGTAGTTCCAATCTCATCAACTTTGGTATCAACTGGGAGTACTAGTCCTCAAATTTTGGTGTGTCCTTCTGGAGCAACACAGCCATATTTCTCTTCCCATGTTGCAGCAATGGAGATGAATGCAAGACAAATCAACCACTATCAGATGCTGACTTCAGGTTCTCAAAATCTCTTGGCAAATTCTCTCACTCCATCACAGCAACTCATGAGTAGCCAATCTGGGAAAGTGCCATTCAGCTTGGTTAGGCCTAAACTTTTTCATTCTCCTAACAGCACTGAAAGCCATCCCTCTAAAGACCAGGATTTTCCTTCCAAGTGATGTGCCACTAATGCAAAATAAAGTTACCAAAATGCTTCTCCTCACAAATTATGCATGGATCTTGAGCACTGTGTGGGAAGTTCATCATGTTGAAAACACTATTCAACATTTTGGCTTTTGAATAAGTTAACATCCGTTTGTCAAGTTATGTTTTGGTTTTCAGTTGAATCTATATAAATGCCATTCAAATACAAAAAGAATGAGAGCTGTTCCTGAAGTGCTATTGTGATTGCTAAGCCAAAGAGAACACATGTTGATGAGATAAGTTCACTCTCTCTTCTATGTTGAAGGGTTGGGATATGAGTAATAATATGCTGAGATATTATCATTTTCATAGTGCTTTTGTGATTTCTTTCTGGTCTTGTGTGTCAGTATGAACAGGATGTCTCAGTGTCCTATGTTAGTTAATTACTTTCTTACTAAAGAAATTGTGTTTTTATTATTCTTTTGATTCTCTGTGTATATATTCTATGAGATGGAACATGGCAAATGAAAGTATATAACTGATTTCTTCATAGTGTACTCTCACCAGCTCGAGAAAAATTATGCAAATAGATACTTATTTAGTTAGAAAGTGTAAAGACATCTTGAATATAAATTATAAGTGTTTTTTTAATAATTTTTGTTGAAAATAAAGAGTTTTTAAGCAGAGAAAATTTCAAAATCGCTTCTGACTTTATATTCAAACTGCCTCTAAATATAACATAATAAGCTCAAGAAAAAAGATAGGGGAAAATATGAATATCATGATATATTAATTTGGACTAGTAGAATCTCCTAATAAATACTCCAGTGCATTAATTGATCATGAATTCATGTATTGAGAATGGGAATCCCTAAGATAATTTCTAATGGAACTTCTTTACACGATTTCATTATTATTAAAAGTAATATTTTAATAAGAATTTTACAAAAATGAGTTTTATATATTAAAAAAGTTATTTATATAAGAAAATTTCTTTAATTTTTAATAATCTATAATTTATTTTATAAACAATGAATAAATTGGAACATTATGAGATATTCGAATCTAATAACATGATAAGTCACTTTGTCTAATAGTATCGTTACAACAAAATTATTAAATAGAAATCAATTTTAGAGATTGAAAATAATGAGTTACTATATTGACTAAATTAGAGACTATTTTAGAGACTAATTTTTTATTTATTTATATTATTGTTAAATAATTTTTAAATTGGTATCTAATTAGTTAACAAGATTTTAACTACCAATTATTTAGATTCTAAATTTGGTAGTAAAAATATTGGTAACTAATTAGATACCAATTTAAAAACTATTTAACAATAATAGAAACTAATTTAGAAACCAAATTTTATTTTAGTTTCTAAAATAATTTCTAATTTAGTCAATATAACATTTTCTTGTATGGATCTACTATTACATCTCACAATTTCATCCTACATGTTAATCTTCCAACCTCTTTAATTATTTCTTAATATTTTAAAAAATTATATAAGAATTTATTTTGATAAAAATCTTAAACTTGTACCTACTAAAATATTATTTTTATTAATAAAAAACTTATGGAAAATGTCTTCACACTATCTAAGTCTAGATCAAAGGTTTAGAATAATCTCAAAATATTTCAGTAAATTGATACAAATTTTATGAAGCTATATATGAATTTTTTTAAAGCTTTTTTAAAGTAGAAAATATTATAAATTAAAATTGAAGTAAATTATGGGGTGCTCCAATCTTTTAGAATGAACTATACATAAGGTTTTCCTGAGAGAAAAAAAAATTGTAACATGTTTTAATCTCCATAAGCAGAATTGACTTAACACATGTGGGTCAGTCCCTAAATAAGACCTCACACCCTACTTCAGCAGACAAAACATACTTTGCAGTTATAGAAGAACACTTTAAATCTCTTTTCAGTGCACTACTTTATAGAATCCCTTTCAGAAAAAAACAAAGAGAAACATCCATCCACATAAAAAGAAAAAAAATACTCCTATGTTTTAAATTATTCATTATCATCATTCATGTTATGTTGTAATATTGCTTCTATCTCAAATAAATCAACCTATGTTAAATCAAAATTCATTTCACTTCAAGAAATTCTTTAAAAAAAAATTAATTTTAAAAATAAAAATAATTAATTACTATATTAAGTGAATTAGAGAATATTTTATAAATTAAAAAAATTATTGATATCTAAAGTAGTTTCTATTACTAATAAAATTCATAAATTATAGTTTCTAAATTGGTATCTAATTAACTATCAAGGTTTTAACTACCAAGTACTTTAAATTTTAAAGTTGGTAAAAATTAATAACTAATTAGATACCAATTTAGAAACTAATTTATAAACTTTATTATAATAAAAATTACTTAAAATATCAATAATTTTTAATATCTAATATAATCAATATAATAATTAATTATTTTTTATTTCTAAAATAAATTTTATTTAATTATTTTCTTGTATTACATTCTATACAATTAGAGAATATGACTTCAATGTTAGTTATGTAAAAGAAATTATACTGAAAAAAAATTATTGCAACCCTATACAATTGATTAATTAAATATATTTGTTTCATGACAAAGCAATTGATGGTGCATTTAGTTTTCTTGTTGTCCAAACATATAACTAAAGGCATAAACTAAAAAAAATATAGTATTATCTACAGCTTGTATATGTAATAAAAAAAAAAGTAATAGATAAAACTTAATTACCTATGAAAAATTTTTGAACATAAAAATTTAGTGAAAAATAGTTACATACGAATTTTCAAATTCATAGATAAGTTTATATGACCTTCTTTGTAGGTAATATTTATATATACATATAAATATATTTGTATATATGTAAATACACATAGATATATAGACAATTACATAAAAATATATCTATAAATATTACATCACTAATATAAAAAAAAAAATACATTAACGACAATTAAAAAGGACATATAACGGTTTTTGAATTATTGTTATTTCGGACGTGGTTATAAATAAGTTGTTTATAATGATGATTCCTAAACTGTCGTTATAAATGAATTATAACGACACGTGTAACCAACTGTCATTATTTTGACTGCTAAATAACGATTTTTTAAAATGGTTTTAAATGGGGTAAGTCGTAACTCAGGAAGGGGATATGGTTTTTTGTGCAACAACATATGGTTGATTCCAAAACAAAAGGCCTTAAGGTTCTTATAAATACATAATCTCCTATAATCTACCTTTCTCTTACTTAAAAAGAAATATATTATATAGTGTCAGTTAAGTTGACATTTTAAAACATTTTTTTATAAAAAATTAAAATTGTACACACAATTTTTTATTAAAACAATTAATTCAATTCTTAGTGTTAGTTACACCAACATGACAGGCGCAAAATTATTAATTTAATAAAATATATTTAATATATTTTTAAAATATCTTCAAAATCTGATTCATTTGATCTTTCAATTGTCTTATATCACCCTTTATTTTCTCTTTAGTTCTTTCTAAATCTTCCCTGATCCTTTGATTAGCACAAGTCGTATAAGGGTGTCACAATGTTTTTTTTTTTGGAAAGAAAAAAAAATAAACTGAAATGCATGAGAATAAAAAGCATGATTGACTTCATTCAATCTCCTTCTTCTTCTGTGGTGAGATGATGATATGTACAAAAAAAACATCAAGCATAATATGTAATGCATGTTTGTGCCTCGAATGACACTTATGATCCACATGATATGCAAAAATGTGAATTTGATACACTTATTAAAAAAGTGCAAGCAATTTTGAGAGGTAAAGAAATGTAAACATCTACCTTTTGTGCCTTAACCAAGGTTTACGTAGTAACACTTAAAGATGTAAGGCAATATATGCATACTCACAAGGGACAACTCATAATCCTAAAGATATAAGTCCACCAGACTCAGTTCACAACATTTCCCACAATAGTTGAAAATCAATTTGATGTGGGAATATGAATGAAGAGAACAAACTCTAGTTGGCACTGGTGCAAAAAAGCAAAACGAATGCGACTATTTTACATTTATAAGGGTGGCTATATAACCGCATTTGATGAGCACACATTTGTAAATAGAAGAGATAAGAAGGCGGCTATATATAGCTGCATTCATAAATTTAATTTATAAATGCGGCTATTTACATAGCTGCATTTATAAATCGCATTTATGATAAGCATTTAGGGTTTCTTTTCTTTTTCGCTGTTGATTGGGTTTCTAATCAATGTTCTCAACTTTGATCTTTTCCGAAGAACATGACCATTATTTTAGCATTTCTTTTTATCTCTTGGTGCATCCATATTATACATCTTCGTATTTCATCCCAATGGAAGTCCAGAAAACGCGAATAAAAATTCTCCAATGAAACGCAAATATATGACGGAGCAAGGCGACAACAACAACGAAGAAGGCACAGTAGAAAGCGCAAAAAAAAACCTTCCCAAGCATGACCTTAGCAATGACATAAAACAAAACATAAGAGAAACGCAAAACATACAAAAATCAATGGTGAAGAAGAAGAGAGGAAGACAATGCTTACTGATGGTACAAAGACAATGCAAAGAAGAGAGGAAGAAAAGAGGAAGCACAATTAATGGAGGAAACACATAAGAGAAACAAAGTGCGACAGAAATGAGAGTATCAAAATGTAAGTGGTGCGTTTCTGAATTAGGGTTAAAAAGGTTTTAAGAAGGCGGTTGCCCTTGTCAATCAAAATGCTTGATTTACAAGGGCGACTATTTGTAATGCCGCATTCGTAAATCAAGCGTTTTGATTTACAAGGACGGTTGTACAAATAGCCGCACTTGTAAATGAACTTAATTACAAAAATGTCACCACATTTTTTACGGAAGCGTTTGAGCGCAAAGCCACACTAAATAAACCGCACTTGTTTATACATTTTGCACTAGTGTGGATTTCTCACAATAGCCATACAGGAAGTACATCAAATGACATTGTTACACAACCCATCTAATTTTATGCTTACCTAGACTAGGTATAGGGCCTCACTCAATATATGCAGTAGTGTGTATCTGTGTGTATGAGGGGAGCAAGAAATGTTTATTGGAACCCCTCACTTACAAAACAATCAGAAAGTCTAAGCAGATATAACAATTGTATTCTACCTTAGGATTTTATAGTATAATACATATAAAGCAAACAAAAATGAATATATATTAGAAAATGGAAAAGATAAACATAAAAACCACAAATTTTGTACATTTAATTAATCAGGTATGACTCTCTAAAAAAATGTTCCTAGTGGAGTCACCATCTGTCACAATCAGTGTCACAATAGTGACCGCGTGTATTACATTTTATTTATATACTGAATAATTAGATGTAAAAACATCATTTTCTTTATGGAGAACTTAATAAGGATATATACATACATATATATGTGTGTGTATATTCCAATTAAAGAGAGCAAGAAAATTTGGTTCGTAAGCTGACCAAATCTCTATACAATTTAAAACTGTTAGAGTTAAGCAGTGTCTAAGATCAAGAGGGAAGGGGTGAATTGAGCTTATCAAATTTTTGCAAACAATCTAATTTACTATGTAACAGAGGTGAAAAGAACATATTGATATTAAAAGGAACAAATTGTTTTTACAGATGAATCTGGCACAATTAAAACAAGATCAGCACAGTTTAGATCAACCAGCAGCAATACCATAACCAAATTGATTAACCTTCACTGTTTATAAAGTTGCAGTGTAAGGTACAGAATTAATCAGCTTTTTACTTAACATAAGCAATCTAGAGTAATGAACCAAATGTCACAGTTTAGTTAAAGGAACCAGTTCACCCTTCTTATCCTATTACAGATTCACACAGCAGCTTGATTTATGGTTAGAGGATTGATTAACAAGTTAGAACAACATATCTAACCAGGTCCAGAATTAACAGATTTAGTTTCAATATAACAAATTCCTTTCTTGACAGATTATGTGAAATTATAGAATTAAGTGCAAAGATGAGAAAAGAATCACACAAGAATTTTTATACTGGTTCACTCATCAAGAGCTACGTCCAGTTCACCTCACTCCAAGGTGTAATCCACTAAAAACTGATACAATCAATTACAAACACACAGC
>Ga0123342_1010311_pt1 | contig 10773 bp, 7 predicted proteins | sample Turbeawhitnodule_FD_89960 | JGI IMG/M metagenome (GOLD analysis project Ga0123342, IMG submission 89960) | Root nodule microbial communities of legume samples collected from Mexico - Turtle bean Mexico white nodule | ecosystem: Host-associated > Plants > Roots > Nodule | place: Mexico: Nepantla... | reverse complement strand
TTTGTTTTTCAATCTCATCATCACCTGTAATAATCATATCATCTACATAGACCAAAAGTAGAGTGAGTTTACCATTCTGAGAATGTTTTATAAACAGAGTATGGTCACCTTGGCTCTGTCGGTACCCCAAAGATATCATAGCTTGAGTAAACCTTCCAAACCAAGCACGAGGTGATTGTTTAAGACCATACAGGGCCTTCTTAAGTCTGCACACCTTATTTTCTTCATTAACATTACCATAACCCGGTGGAATCTCCATGTATACTTCTTCCTCCAAGCTTCCATGCAAGAAGGCATTTTTAACATCAATTTGATGCATTGCCCAACCAAAGTGTTAATCATGACTGTATTCATTTTTGCCATTGGAGCAAAAGTCTCCTCATAATCGATCTCATAGGTTTGAGTATACCCTTTTGCAACCAACCCTGCTTTATACCAATCCAGTGTGCCATCAGACTTATACTTAACTGTGTATATCCATCTACAACCTACTGCTTTCTTATCTTTTGGCCTCTCTACAATCTTCCAAGTCTCATTCCTTTCTAATGCACTCATTTCTTCATTCATGGCTTGAATCCAGTTATCATCTTTTAAGGCTTCTTGTACTGATGTAGGGATTCTGATAGAATTAATAACTAAAAGAAAACTTTGGTGCTGCATAGAAAGTTTTTCTGTAGACACAAATTAGGATATAGGATATTTGGCACAAGATCTTTTCTCTTTTCTCAAGGAAATAGGTAAATCATTTAGGTTAGGTTCAAAAGCAGTATTTAAGGTGTTCTCAAGAGTCTCACAAGTATGAGTTCTTACCTCCGGTTCGGATAATTGAAGTTGTTGTTCGACCAGGACGGGTTCTTGTTGCCTTCGCTGATATTGTTTTCCAAAGTATTTGTCCTCACTCTTCTCTGTAATGATGCTGGTGCAGGGTCTCTGTTATCCTCCCTAAGAATGAAATCCTGCAACAAAGGAAAAGGTGACAATTCAAGATCCTCAGCTTGAATATTCTCCCCCAAAAGCTAAGAACTAGGAAAGAAAGACTCTGTTTCATGAAATGTGACATCCTTGGAAACATAGACTTTACGACTTTGAGGGTGATAACATTTATACCCATTTTTGTTGGGAGCATAACCGATGAAGACACATTTGATGGTGCGAGGATCTAACGTACCCTAATAAGGACTATGAACATGGACAAAAGCAGGACAACCAAAGACACAATTCTGAAGACTAGTGACCATGAGAATAGAAGGATAGAATGTGGTCATAAGCTGAATAGAAGTAACATCCTCTAGAACCCGAGAGGGTAATCTATTAATCAAATAAGTGGCAGTCAGAACTGCTTTCCCCAGTAAGATCTAGGAACAATCATTTGAAAATGTAAAACTCTAGTAATCTTAAAGAGATGACGATTTTTCCTTTCAGCAACCCCATTTTGTTGAGGAGTGTCCACACAAGTTAATTCATGAACAACTCCATTTTTTCTGAAGGAACTTGGAAAGGTTTTGGTTCACATATTCTCTCCCCTTATCAGAACGTAATCTCTTAATTTGACTTTCAAATTGTGTTTGAATTATTTTGTAAAACTTTATAAACAAGTGAAAAACTCAGACTTATCTTTCATGAGGAATATCCAGGTAACCCGAGTACAATCATCAATAAATGAAACAAACAATTTTGCACCTGAGATATTAGGAATAGGTGAAGGTTTAGAACTTTTATTACCATTGGGAAGAAAAGTTGTTCGATGGTGTTTAGCAAACTGACAAACATCACAATGAAAAGACTCAGTAGACACTTTTGTAAATAAAACAGGAAATAAGGACTTTAGGGTACTAAATGGAGGATGATTACCACAATCAGTAACGGGGGTATTGGAACCATTAGCAACAAAAATATATTGGTTGCCAGATAAAGCAGTGTAGGATGAAAAATAAGAGGAATGAGTTGTCATATGATCAGTAGCACCAGAGTCTATAATTCAAATATTTTCAGTACTAGAAGCATTAAAGAATAAGAAACTAGAAATCTTACCACTCATAATTAAGGAACAATAGCTAGATGTCTTACTAAGGGAGTCCATGAGAGCTTAAAACCAACTGAGCTTTGCAGATTGACAAAATTTGGTCCTGTTCAATAAAAAAAGTTTGTCGGAAAAATTTCCGGCAGCAGTTTCCGGTTGCCAGTGGCGGTTTCCGGCGATCAGCGGCGGCGGTCGGCGACGGTCAATGGGGCTGGCAGTAACGGTGCAAGGTGGTGGTCAATGGAGAAAAGATAAGGAAAAAAAAGTTGCAACAATTAAGGCTGTCCAAAAAAATAATTGCAGCAATGAATGCTGCCCAGAAAAGTAATTGCAGCAATGAATGCTGCCCAGAAAAATAATTGCACCAATGAAGACTGCTAAAAAAAAAGATTGCAGAAGCAAGAGTCTCCCAGATCAGGAGCTCTGATAAGTTGAAAGGAATAGATGAAATATATTTCTGAGATGTTTTACAAATGTGATTACAGTCTCAATTTATAGACTCTTTACAAATGAAAGCAATAAATAATGGGTGATTAAAGCTGTACAAATCAAATTTAATCACTAACAAATCTGTCCTAATAATTAGAGAATGAAATATGCACTTAATTACAAAATAATTATGCAACAGATCTCATTCAACATATATTTACCATTCAGCTTTTGGATCACAAGTTGTAAATTGTTACATGTGGACAAGGAATTATCTATAATAAGGGATGATACACTTTCATTACCACCAAAATTCATGGAAGACGAGGTGGAGTAATAACATGGAAGGCTACCTCACGATCACAGTTGAAGTTCTGATATCATGTGATTTTAAGGACTGCCGGGAGGAATAACAATTTGACAGGGAGAATTATTCTTGTACGTGGGTTTAGGTCTAACACAACTGTATAAAATCAGCTTATATACTGCATTTTGGTACTCTAGTTGATGTAGGGCTTGAGTTTTTTACTAATACATTTGAAAAAGGGGAAGTAAATTAAAGGTGATCAAATCAACTTGGAGATATTTGATTCTGACCCACAATAATAACCAAATCAGAACAATCTGATCTTCATCCTAAATCAGATAAAATAAGAATAACTGGTCTTTATCCTAAATCAGATCAAATCAGAACAATGTGACCTTGATCGGAATTATTCTTCTAGAAAAATTGATTCCAAAAATAAGCACAGTTGTCAACAGACATGCCATAAAATAAAATTGTAATGCTGTGAAGATAACTTTAATGTAATGAGGGGATTTAGATGCTTTGGTGACATTAAATGGCCTAAGTTGAATATAATAAAAGGAGTAAAAGGATATTCTTCTGCAGTCTAAATAGTTTATTTTAAAGGTGTGCCTTTGATTTTCCCTCCTCCTTTTGAGGATAAATCTAATAGTCATCTCTCTGAATTTAATATTCAAGATTTGATATATTTGAATTTATTCCTTTTTACACATATATTATGGAATTTGCAGATATATCTCCTGTTCAGTAGAATGTTATTCAACTTATTTTTGTCATATTTGTTCTTTGTTAGGGGGAACTGGTCAAGCTTTTTGCTAATGATCAAAACAAAATAACATGTGGTAAGTTCATTTTCTCTTGAATCTGTAAGACTATACTCTAGCTTGGCACTTTTTTTTTATCTATTTGATGCTCAATAATATTTTGATAGCCAAAATCAGATAAAATAATGATTGTTGAAATTTTTTATAATTAATTTAGTTCACTTGGCTATAGCTTTTTTTCTAGGAGCTAAAATAGTTAAATTAGGAGTTGATTGTATTGAAGGAGAAAATTATTCTAGGAAATATAGAGAGCTAATTTTAAGGAAACAAATCTTTGTAATTATGAGATTGTTTTTAAATACATAATCCTAGTATTAATCGGAAGATACACAATAAAGAATAAAATTATAGCAAGGATAAAATAAGAAACTTCCTAAACCACATAATGAGCAACACAGTTTTGACACTTCCCCTCAAGTTGGTGAGTAAGTGTTCTTCATTCCCAACTTGAATATAATTCTTTCAAAGTTAATGTAGTTCAACCCTTTGGTTGGTGCATAAAATTAGACTCAACAAAAACAATGTTTGGCCTTGTGTGAAATAAGTTATTAAGTCTGCCAACAAGTCTTTGATACATTTCTTTGTGCGTTGCAATATCCTCCTTTGCACTTCCCAACTTTATATTTGGATAAATTGGAGTACTACTTGGTTTGCAGGTTGCCTTTCCTATTTCTTTAAGCAAGTCAATAATATACTTTTGTTGGGATATGAAGATTCCTTTTTTGGAATGTGCCACTTCAATTCTAAAAAAATATTTAAATCTTCCTAATGTCTTAATCTCAAATTTCGTGGCAAGGCATTAACTTAACACTTGTTGTCTTAGTAAGTGAGTTTATGTCCAATTTAACCTCACAAAATTGGCTTGTAAGGTGAGGATTGTACTCCATTTATATCTTATAATTTGACTATTCCTAATTAATGTGGGATCTCGAACACCCTTTTACACAACATCTCAAGCATGGGATTTGATATTTATGGGTGGTCTAACAAGAAGTGGATTAGATATTTATGAGTGATCTAGTGGGAGGATAATAACGGTAAAGAACTTGATTAGGATAGGATAGGTTTTTAATGGCTCTAATATCATCTTAGTAATTGAGTTTATATCTAACTCAACCTTAGAATCCGTTTATAAGGTGAATTTTGCACTATTTATATATTATAATCTGGCTTTATTCCTAGTTGATGTGGGATCTTCAACACATTCAAACCGAACCACAATTTTTATGTTTGGTTTGGATGTATTTTTATCCATAAACCGAACTAAACCACACCGCAAACATCCCTTGTTCTACCTTCCAACTCACCCATTGAGGAGATTAAGTACATATTTTCTTTGGGATATGAAAATCTCCTTTTTTGAATAAACAACTTTCTCATTTTTGGTTGCCAATTTTTCCTTTAAATTCAATTTCTCTATTTCATCATATCTTGCAAGAATCACGTCATCCACACAGACTAACAGTAGTGTGAGTTTACCTATAATGGAGTACTTTATGAATAGAGTATGATCTCCTTGACTTTGGTATATTCTAATGAAATTATGTTCTTTTGTAAATCTCTCAAATCTTGGAGATTGTTTAAGACCATACAAGGCCTTCTTTAAGAGACATACCATATTCTTTCGACTATGAGTTTCAAATCCGAGAGTAATCTCCATATACACTTCTTCTAAAGCTTCGTGATATAAGTTCCATTTAGAATGAGTTGCTTGAGTTAGAACAACTTGAATTGTATTTATCTTTACTACATGAGAAAAGTCTCCTCATAGTCAATTCCATACGTTTGAGTGCACTCCTTTGCAACCACTCTAGCTTTATACCTGCCTATTAACACATTTGCTTTATATTTCCCTATAAATATCCATATACTTCGTACGACCTTTTTGTCTTTTGGATTGTTGACAATCTCCTATGTTAAGTTTCTTTCTAATGCGTCCATTTTCTCTCTCATGGCTTTAGTCCACATGGCTTCTTGAACTAAGATAGCAATTTGTGATATCAATGACAACAATAAAGTTTCGATGTCTATTATAGAGATTTCCGGTGTAGACATATTTAGAAATAGGATATTTAACACATTGAACTTTTTCCCTTCCTCAACGCAATGGGTAAATTCTGGGTAGCATTTACTTCCTCAGTGTTAGTTTGAGGGTTCTTTACCTTCAAGTCAAACAACTCTTCTTGCTCCAAAGTCAAAGTGAGTTGTCTTTGATATTTTTTGCCAAAGAATGTCTTTTTCCTCACTGTGAGTTGGTTAGATCCTATTTATTATGGCTTCATCATATGGTTCTTGAGCATCCTACGAAGATAGATGTTAATGACAGGAAAAAGAGCTCCTTCACTTCAAGTCTTAAAGCGGAGTGCTGACCAAAAAGGTTTTATTTCAAGAAAGGTGACATTCTTGGTGATAAAGATACGACGAATCAGGATGATAACACGTGTACCTTTTTGTATTAGGATGATAACTAATAATTACATATTTAAGATCTCTAGGATCTAATTTACTGCAATTAAGATTATAAGAGTGAACAAAAATAGAACATCCAGTTACTCGACAAGGTAGAGTTGACAATAGAAGAGTAGAGGGAATACAAAACAAAAAAGACTCAATAGGACTTACATTATTTGAGATACAAGTGGGTAACTTATTGATGAGGTATGTGACAGTTAATAGAGCTTCTCCCCAATAGGTTTTGGCAATAGACTTCTGGAGTTTTAAGACATGTTGATTCATAAATAATACCATTATGAGACAAAAATTTGGAGAATTTATGATTCACATATTCAGTATCATTATCAAATATATTTCTTGTGATGTTTTTCCAAATTGATTTTGGAAAAGATGGAAAAAATTAATAAAGATTTGATAGACCTTAGATTTACTTTTCGTAATGTATGTTTATTTAACATGAGTACAATCATCAATAAAAGTAATAAACATTTTTCTTCTTTAGAAATGAATTCCAAAATAGGTCCCCAAACATCAACATTAATAAAGTCAAATTGAAAATTTCTCTTTTTATCACATATGGGATAAAATGCATGGTGATGTTTTGACAGTTGGAAAATATCACATTTGAAGGATTGAACAAACTCTTTAGTAAACCAACAAGGGAATAAAGATTTGATAAGGTTGAATGAGTGATCCTCAAGTCTTTTATGATGAACCATATTTGGGAACTTGCCCATATTTCTGATGTTGCTTGTTAGCTAATAACTTTTGTTTTGTTTTGGTCATTGGATTCCAACAAATACAACCCACTTTATTCCTTTGCAATTAAAATCTTATTGCTCATGACAAGGTCCTGAAATAGACAATAAGAAGAGAAAAAAGTTACTGAACGATTCAAATCTTTTTTAAGTTTTTTTATGAGGATAAGACTATTGGTCAGTTGTAGGAAATATTAAACAATAGATAATTCTAAAGTCATATTCTCAATCTGCATATGGGTACACTATCACATTTGCAATTGTAATGAGTTGTTATTTGATCTTTTTGACATGTGAATTGAAGAGCTTAAGAAATGGAGTCACGTGACCAGTTGTTCTTGAATCAACAATCCAAACACCTTGAGACAAAGGGCCAACAATAGTATGAATGTAGTCTTACCTTTCAGGGACAGGGTATACAATCCAAAGGACTTAGTAATTGTTTTCAAACGATGAAGTCCGTCTTTCATGCTGGACATTGAAAAAAAATACACAAAAGTGATGACATAACAAAGATTCAATCCTTGTTACTTTGATTCGTAACAAAGAGTCTGTTTGAAAAAAAAAATAGATCTACTCAAATCAGATTCAAATTAGACGTCATCACCCTTTGGAATGGGCTCAAGAGGTCTCGGTGACCCTGTTTATGGCAATAGCGAGTGGGATTTCCAAGAAAGGTGTGTGGGCTACATGTGTTGATAGTAGTGGTAACACATGACACTATGTGGCAACTATGTTGACAATGCACCTTTCGGTCGCTAGAGTAGGGGCACAACATTTTGGCTCACCACAAACCTCAACAACAATAGCAAACAATGGTGGTGGCAGTAGTGACTATTAATGAAATATTAGAAACAGGACTCCCAAGATACCAACTTGAACAATGTAAGGAAATAAAAAACGGTAAATAGTCGCTTTAGTACTATAAGTATTGACATATTTTGTTTCTAGTATAATATAAAGAAAAAAAAACAGCCTTAGTACAAAACTTTAATTTCATTAGTTTTGTTTGAATTCTGTAGGTTGAGGTAATTGAGGACATGTTTGGTTTTAAAAAATTACTGTGTGATTATTTAAAAGAAAATTAACAATAATATGCAATTAACCTTGAAGCGAGTCACTAAGGATTTTAAATTTAGAAAGCAAAAGCAAAGGGTAATTGCATATTAGCGTTAATTTTTCCTTTAATAAACACACAATGACGATTATTAAAGACCAAACGTGTACCCAATTACCTCAACCATTAACGGAATTCAAACAAAACTAACGGAATTAAATTTTTTGTACAAAGACTATTCTTTTTTTCTTATTGTACTAAAAACGAAATATGTTAATACTTGTTGTTTTGAATCGACTATTTAACCAATAAAGAATTATTTTATTGATAACCATCACACCAATAACATTATCGCCATCTCTATTTGTAATAATCTAATCTTTTAAGATGAGGAAATAAAAAAATGTTAAAATGAATAGGAAGATTTTGAGTATATTTTTTCCTAATTACCATGGAGATATTGAGAATATTTTTATCCTAATAATCTGCTATTTACAACATTACCTTTTGTATTTTAGCCCTTCAATAGTCTCCCATGGTGGTTTCAATTTTTTGAATTTTAATTATCTTATTATTGTTCAATTTTGACTTAGATTTATCACAAAACTTATAGAATATATGATTCTAATTCAACAATTAGATCAATGAAGATTACATTTTACATAATGTTATGATTCACACCACTGATATTTATTGGTGTGCACCACATAACAATACAATCTGCCATGTTTATATGGAGGATTTTTTTGTAGCCAATATTAAAGTTTTCTCATCTACTAGAGATATGGACAAATTATGATGTATAATTGGGTGCAAACCTATCTTATAATTCAATTTTGGGAGATTGAGTTACATCTAAGCTCACTTTCTATGATGGTATTAGGCTTTATCTTAAAAAGTTTGTTGGGTCTATTGAAAAGCTCACTTTCTATGATGGTATTAGGCTTTATCTTAAAAAGTTTGTTGGGTCTATTGTACCACTCGCTCTTAGCCACCATCAACCCCACAAATAGCTACTCACACACTTGAAATGTTCAATCCTCAGTAGCGAGAGTGTGTTCAAAATTCAGCATCAAATCAAATTATAATATAGAAACAAGTGCAAACCTTATTTATAAGTTGATTTTATGAAGTTGAGGTAGGTCTAAACTCACTTTCTAATAGAGCCACCAACTCTTGTTAATAAAATATCATTATATTCATGCAAGTATGGTATAATATTTGTGATATTATTTTAGTAATTTTCTCCTTTAATGTTCTCTAATCATAGTTTTCTGTTGGCTGACTTTATAGACTCTGAAATGAAACATGAGATTGACACAAATCTGTCTAAAGGAGAAGCAATATTCAGTGTTCTACTCTTGGTAGGTTTGGTTTATTTGGAAATTCCTCTTATGATCTGATCTTATTCATTATATTTATGCATAATCTATGTGGTTCATGATGTAACTTAAGAGTTCTTGAGCAATACAATATATCTCATGAAACAGCTGATCTTGTCTTTGATATAACACAACATATCAAATATTAAACAGGTAGAAGTATACTTAATTGTGCACAAACGAAAAGTTCCTTTCAAATAACCTGAAACTGTTTCATTTGAATAGGTTTGACATTTCAAATGTTTATCAACTTGTTAAAACTTTTTAATTTTATTCTACTAAAATTAAGTTGAGAATCTTGACTTGTACTCACTTTTTATATTCTAATTTGGTTCAATATTATCTCTTGTATACAAAATATACCATGTTATCCTTGCATCTTATATGCATCCTTACTTTTTTTTCTAATTATTTGCAATAGACGGATTCTTCCGAGAATTGGGAACGAGCAACCCTGTACTTAAGACGAACAGGATATCAAATTAGAATTAACGGTACTGAAGCTACAGTAGTTTCTGAGAAATTCTCAAAGGACTTATCGGTATGTCATTCCAACATCTAGTGCAAATAACTATCATAAGTGCCATTATTGGATCAATTACAAATCATAAATGCATAAACCATTTATAACACTTCCTAGGAACTTATTCAAATCATATAACAACTTATGCAAACAAATGCGATTGGAATACCTAGAGTGGAAATTAATCTGCCTAACTCAGTAATCTTCACCTATCATTTGATTACATTAAATAGAGAAATATCTTAGCAGATAATCCTCATTATACTAATTTTTTCCTTATTAGTATGTTTTTCCTTCGCTATAAATAAGAATACTCATGTTTCTAGATGCACACAATTTCAAAAATCCTTTATATATGGTATATCATTTCTCGGGTTCAATCCCCTCTTTTTCATCTGTTTTTATCTTGCACTGTCAGTGCCCACTTCCATGGTCACACAATGTTCTTCCCAACTATTGCATAGGTTCTGGTTGGGGTCATGGGAAGAGCGATCACGACTGGCTAGAGGGGAGCTTTTTGTTGCCTAAATTGAAGAAAATGGTATCTACAGTTGGCAAATAGAACAAAATGGATTGTTTCGCTGGTCATCCTCTAACTTCTGTCTTCCTACTGGCCATAAATACCTAAGCAGGGTCAGATAAAAGAGATTATCATATTCACAACCCTAAATAGGTTAACCCTAAGTAAAGTAACTTTAGCAACTATTGTACAAATGTGATTACAGTCTCTATTTATATACTGTTTTACAACCTAATTAAGGAAAGAAATAATAGGTAATAAAAGACAATTATAATGGTTGTTTAAAGTTGTACAAATCAAATAAAATCAAATCACTAACAAATCTGTCCTAATAAATATAAAATGGAATCTGCACTTAATTACAACATAATTCTCTTGATTATGCAACACTCCCCCTCAAGTTGGTGAATGTATATCTATCATTCCCAACTTGCAAGTAAGATCTTCGAATTGTTTTGTGGGAAGTCCTTTAGTAAACATATCTGCCAATTGTAGTCTT
>Ga0123342_1010309_pt1 | contig 10774 bp, 8 predicted proteins | sample Turbeawhitnodule_FD_89960 | JGI IMG/M metagenome (GOLD analysis project Ga0123342, IMG submission 89960) | Root nodule microbial communities of legume samples collected from Mexico - Turtle bean Mexico white nodule | ecosystem: Host-associated > Plants > Roots > Nodule | place: Mexico: Nepantla... | reverse complement strand
TAATATGAATATAATATTAATAATATGAATATAATATTAATAATATGAATAAAATATTAATAATATGAATAAAATATTAATAATATGAATATAATATTAATGATACAAATATAATAATATTATTATTAATATCATTAATATAATTTATATTATTATTAATATAATTTATATTATTATTATTATTAATATAATAATAATTATTATTAATAATAATAAGTATAAACTATATTAATAATAATAAGTATAATAAAAATCGTGATATGACCAAAAAACTTGTCTGATCTAGTGGTTAATGCTTCCCTTAGTCATTGAAAGGACTTGGCTTCTAACATTAATAATAATAAAAAAATTAAAAATAAATTTATTGCATTTTGTCCGTATGTAAAGCTATTTTATATATGTATTTCAAGTACAAGATCAAATAATTGTGTCTTTTACAGGGATACCACAAATTGTTGAAGAAATCATGTTCATAAATGTTTGAATCGCATGAAAAAGTTAGGTGTCAAACAATTTTTTTTCATATATGTTTACATTTATAAATATTTAACATTTATTAATTAGTAAATTCATTTTTTATTACTACTGATTATATCCTTAAGGAGTTACAAGACTATTATATTCAAAGTGAGTGTACAAATGATAAAAGTTCTATATTTGAACAATCATGTAAACTTTAAATGTTTTGTATTGATAAAAATATCATCTAAAAGTTTAATTATGGCTACATGAATGTTTAGTAGCTAATTTGTTTGCCTTGATAGTTGTGCATGTTATCATTTATATTTATATTCATATTTCTATTAATATTAATAGTATAATATCTATATGATGATAATGGTCATTTGAACAATGATAGATTCATTATAAGAAAATCATTAAATAAAAATCAATTTTAGAAATAAAAAATAATTAGTTGTTATATTGTCTAAATTAGATATTATTTTAAAGACTAAAAAAATTATTGGTATCTAAATTAGTTTTTATTATTTATAAATAATTTCTAATGGTAGTTAAAACATTTGTATTTAATTAAATATCAATTTAAAAACTACTTATTAATAATAGAAACTAAATTAGATACCAATAATATTTTGAGTCTCTAAAATACTATCTACTTTAGTCAATATAATAATTAATTATTTTTTGTCTCTAAAACTAGTTTCTATTAAATGCTTTTATAGTAACATTTCTTTATTGATTCTTTAGAAGTATTCTATATAACAATTTTTAAGAGTAGAAACTTACTCATTCTGTAAATATACTCTAATTTGATGTAATTCTTTTGAAAAATTTCGAACTGAGTTTTTTTTTATATGATTAGGATTGAAGAAGAATCTAATGAAGAAGGAGAAAATGAAACCACAAGAAGAATTAATAATACAAAATAATACAAGCAAGAAGAATGGAAAGAAAGGAACAAGAAGAAGTTTCAAGGGAAATTTACTAGAGGGAGACTAAAGGAAATTGAAGAAGAAATAAAGAAGCAAGATAACTATAAATTTTAGAGCTTATAGAATATTCTAAGAACACATTCTATAGTACCCTAAAACTACAATAATGAATGGATAGAGACATGAGGCACATGTGTAAGAGCAACTTCCTTCAACATGTCACTTTCTAGTGCATGTGATGGTTGTAACTACTTTACATGACCCTTCAAGTGTCTTGGACATCAAGATAGTGGAGTAAACACATTTATGAGTTATCTTGAAAGAGATGATGATCTAATATGTGGAATTGCAAGAGAATGACAAAAGCTTGAATGTGGAAGAAGATTATTGAGAAAGAGTGGCAAACTAAGACTTCAATTGGAGAAATAAGGAGGCTAACCTCACAAGGAAGTTACCTTGTGAGAATCTCTAAAGTATGAGACTATTCTAGAGTAGTTCTTGAACAAGTTAAGACACAAAATTGTCATCATATCAATACTCACGCAAAAGTGAATTTACATGGAATAATGAGTCTCATTTATAGATTTCATGATCAGTTTGTATGAGGAGTGAATGAAGGGAGATTCTCATTTGCTCCTATATTCATGACACCACAAGTGGATCTAGTGCACATGGTTTTAAACTTCTCACATTTAACATGTGTTAAATGTGTAGCATTCAAACCCTAACACATCTAAAACCCAAGCATAACCATAAAAGCTATATACAAGTCCACCTAAGGTAACTGATAACCATTTCGTCGCGTATAAGTTTTTCCTAATGTAATACAGGAAAGCCTAGGTTGAACCTATAAGACGCATCTCGTATATTTCCACCCTTCATATTCTCCTTAAACAAATTCAGATTGGAGGAAAAAATGATTAGAGTAAGTCATTGTTCCAAGCGGTTGACCAGGATCGTCTTTGCGCGTGGCTTGTCCTCGCGAGCTAGGGCACCTTCGTTTTGCTCCGTCTGTACCTGAAAAGAAGTAAACAAAGGGGCGCCCTCGCGGCCGTTTGCACTCCGACGATCAAGTTAGCTAGCGAGAAACATCAAAGGGGACACACTCTCTGAAGGTGGTCAAAAATAACTGTGCTGGAATACTAAAACTGTGTTGCCCTAATTGCCTTGTGCTCACCGTGGGTGCGCAGCGAAAACAACTAGGGTTAGTGCTCTATGTAAGGCTACGAGAATTAGGTCAAAACTCGGATCCCTTTCAAACGCCCCCAAGGTCCCTTTTTATACATCTCTCATCTTTAAAGCGCGTTAAAGCGCATTGAAAGCGTACAAAAACATTCCCTAGAACATTCGAATCTTGACTGAATTAACGCGTACCTTGGCAAACTTCCACTGTAACCTTTAATGAGCATGTGTGCATTGTCACGTGCTCTTCTGTCTTGATCGTTATTCTGTGCAGAGGGCCTCACAGCGCCGTAACCCAACTTAGGGTTAATCCATTGTGTGAGTCCTCCTTCCTTGAAGTACATTTGGCGCGTGGGGTAACTTTCTGGGCGTTAACTCATGCGTTGCAATCACTAGTCACTCGCCCTGGGGGTGTATCTACTTTTCTCTCGTACCACACACGTGGTTCTCCCCTGGTCATAGCCTTCTCATGGGTCGTATTTATTCCAGGGTCTCCCAGCAGTGGCGTGGGTACTTCACGAGTCAGGATACCCCCTATTGGTGCTAGAACTTATGGCCTTGAAGCCACCTTTTTCTTTTCCTTGTTTACTTGTTCCGGATTGTCGAGGCCCGAAGCCTCCTTGCGATGTATTAGCTTGGTGCTTTGTCTTGGCGCCTTAACCTGGCGACGCCGATACTTGACGATGCCTTAACCTGGCGAGGTCGATACTTGGGCGACGCCTCACTTAGGCGATGACTTGAACGGTCAACCTATTGACTTTCTTCCTTGGGCCCCTCGAGGGGTACTACCACATGTTGATTTTGACTTTTGGTCAACGTTCGGGGACGGGACGGTACACAAGCCCCCCAGTCGTGAGTTGACACTTGTTTCAGCGAAAAGACTAAGGCCTCGCCCATTATCCACGTGGCATTCCTTTGTTCAGTTTGACTTGACACTCCCTGAGAGTTTGATGTGACGTTTTCTGCTTTAAAGATGTGACGTCTTAAGTCGTGCGCTAACCCCTCGACACGTGGCATGATCCTACGGCTGAGGACGAGGGTCGCTAGCGCTTCTCCAAGCTAATGTTATAACCTTTCGAAAACACGCGCTCAAGGAACTATTCCATCATTCTTCATATTCTCTTCGCATTCCTTCCTACTGTTCATCTTTCCCGTAACTTCGTGCCTCTTCTTCACGAAAGCTCTCGCCTTTGCATCTTCTAAACGCCAAAGGTATGGTTTTTCTATTCCGATTCGCCCTTACACTTCACTATGTGGATCTCATAACTGCCTGGGACTGTTTATTTTTATGTATTTCTTATGTCCTACTCCTTTCCTCCACGTTCCTTCGTTCTTCCTTCTTTTCTGGATTTCTCACGCGGGTAGGGGTCTTCTTAGGGTTTATTTCCCCTTTTTTCGCCTTAACCCTATTCACTGAACCTTTCCTCTTCTTCATTCTTCAGCTTCCTCATCAATGGCACGTACTAAAACAACGGCCAACCCTCCACCCCCCTCCGTCAACCATAAGGCCCTCTATCCGTGGGCTCCAGACGACCTGCTTGACGAGTGTTCGGACTTGGTCTCCACCAAAGCTTGGAGACCATATAGGGGAGCCAAGCAGCTATGATCATCGCGCCTTCGCGAAAAGGCACGATAACGACATCACAGTGCTTCCTTGTACTCTTGGGGAGCCCGTGTGTGGGGACGAACGGGCTAACAACGGGGTCCCCTTCATTTATTTTTATCAAGTGGTGTTCAAGCGTATTGGGATGCGCTTGCCCTTCTCCCGATTTTTGAAGTGCATCTGGCGCGTGGGGTGACTTTCTGGGCGTTAACTCATGCGTTGCAATCACTAGTCACTCGCCTTGGGGGTGTATCTACTTTTCTCTCGTACCACACACGTGGTTCTCCCCTGGTCATGGCCTTCTCATGGGTCGTATCTATTTCAGGGTCTCCCAGCAGTGGCGTGGGTACTTCACGAGTCAGGATACCCCCTATTGGTGCTAGAACTTATGGCCTTGAAGCCACCTTTTTCTTTTCCTTGTTTACTTGTTCCGGACTGTCGAGGTCCGAAGCCTCCTTGCGATGTCTTAGCTTGGTGCTTTGTCTTGGCGCCGCCTTAACCTAGCGACGCCGATACTTGGCGATGCCTTAACCTGGCGAGGCCGATACTTGGCGATGCCTTTCTTGGACGACGCCTCACTCAGGTTCTTTATTTAATTAAGTCATTTAACGCATACCATTCGGTCATCCGGTGCCGACCGGTACACTTGCCCCCAGGCTCGAGGGTATGGGTGGCCGAAGAGTCGTATGAGACGCATGGGATTTTCGAGGTAGTGCTTGATAGCTGGCACCATTAAATGCGTGGCAGAGATGTGACGCATGGCAGAGTTGCCGTTTGGAGGCGCTGTCCCATCCAGATGGAATTAACGATGAGGATTTTGCGTCGTTTCGTATGCCGAGCGTGTTTGATCGTTGGATTGGTTTTGATCTAACGGTACTGGACGAGCGCTGGGGTTTTCTTCTTTCACTTCCCAGCCTATAAATACCACTTTATTTGAACATTTGAGGGTTTTCCAACTTCTTTCGTTCTTTGAGTCTTGCACCGTTTGCTCCGATCGCCGAGCGCTGAGTCTGTTGCCAATGTCATTTTCTTCGTTCAAGGTTAGTCATGCCTTCTTCTATAGAGTCTTCGAATGCTGTAGATTCGTCTCTGACTCGCACTACATCCAGTAGTGCGAGGCAATTGTCGGTTGACCCTAGTTATGATTGGGTTGATCCGTCCGTCCTCCGAATCCCTAGCAAGATTAGGTCTTCTGATGAATTAGATTAATTTATTTCTGCTCATCAAGATTCTCTAGCAGCCGGCTGCTCTACTGATGCGCTGGCTTTTGATATTTGTGGTATGACCGACCGTGTGTGCCACGGTCAGGAAAATGCCCCGCATGATTTTTTCTTTGTATATAGTACTTTCTTTTCTCACTTGCACATATCTTTTCCCTTCGATGACTTCACTATGAGTGTCCTTCGGATTCTCAATGTTGCACCGACCCAATTGCACCCAAATTCGTGGGCCATTTTACAAGCCTTTCGAATCATTTGTCAAATATTTGGCCTTACGCCTACCCTCGGGTCTTTTTTATATTACTACAATACTTATCCAAGTACTCCCGTCGGTTGGTTATCCCTGTCCAGTCGTCCGGGGAATGTGCGTTTTGCTGCATTTACCACTTCCTATAAGAATTTCAAAGACTATTACTTTAAAGTGTTTGTCGAACCGGACGGCCGTGACCTATTTTATAATGCCGATGGGACCACCAAATTTCCGTTCCATTGGATAGAGAAGCCCACTTCCCTTGACCATTCGTTTTGGGAATCTTTATCTCCCTTTGATAAAGAAGTTCTGATGATTGTAAACCAACTACCATGTAGACTTTCCACTCGGGAACTGGTAGCCCTTTATGAGTCGTCCAAGCAATGGGCGGACCTGAATGGTGAGCACCTTTTTCTTCTCGGTCGGTTAATTAATAACTTCATGTTTCTCACTTGTGCATGTGTTTTGCAGATATTGTTTTGACAATGGATCCCAGTTTGAAGAAATACATGAACACCTTGAAGAGACAAGCTAACAAGAGAAAAATATCTGTTCTTGCCGAGACGGTGCCCATAACGACTGAACGGGAGGTTATTCCGGTCGAAACTGCCGCCACCCCAGTCCAGGGTAAAAAGAGGGGACAACCATCTAAAGCGCCCCGTACTGACGCCCGGTCCTCATTCGGCAGTCCTGTCAGCATGTTGGGGTCGTCCGTAAGGGTGGCCCCTACCAAGCAGTTTGACTTGCATCCGGATGACGAAGGTGTCTTATTCGATATTCCTACGCTGGATCTGATTGAAGAGATGGTCGAGCTGCAATGTCGTGCGGCTGTGGTCAGCAGGTCTATCGGAGTTGAGTTGAAAAGGGTGAAAACGGTGTCGATCCCGAAATTGAAATCCCAACTGAGTGAATCGATCGTCTCCCTGAAGGATGTTGATGAGACTCGGAACGAGGCACGGTTAGCCAAGGAGGAAAAGGAGGCTTTGAAGGTCACTTTGACCCAAGTAATGGCCGAACGAGCTGACGCCGTCAAAGAGCAAGAAAGATTAGCTGCTAATAAGGACTCCCTTAATGCTCAGGTTGAGCAACTTCAAGGGTTTATGTTAAGCATCAACGAGGAGTCTTTCAAGCAAGGCGTCCAACAGGTTGCTTTCTTTCACGGAATGCCGACTGATGATGAACGGTATGACTCTAATATGGACGTGGTGGATGGCCGATTGATGCCGCTAGGAGGTGAGGAAGCCGAAGATAATGATCAACCTACGTGTGATCTAATAGTGGAGACAACACAAGATGATGTGGTACAACCGGATGAAGCTGCCCAACCGGACGATACGATCGACATTATTTGATATTATTATTACTATCTGAACCTGGGATGTGGGCAAAGGACAAATTTATTGCTTTTTATTTTAACTGCCGTGAACAATTGTCTTTTATCTTGCGTCGTTAATGCTAGTATGAATTTCTACCAAGTGTTCTTTTCCGACTGATCGAAACGAATGACTTGTATCGATAGTTGTGTTATAACTTGAGCAATATGCGTTGATTCTGGCCGAACAAGAGGTTAAACGAATGTAGGATTTTAGTTCTGACCGAACAAACTGTTTATAATTAACGAAAATTATTGGTTTTTAACCAACTTTGGGAATCCTGATAACGTTTACATTATAATTCTTGGTCGACCGTTCGGTTAACTTAATTAATAATGGGATAAATACTGTGTTGATCAAACATTGGTAAATAATGTTTAAGTTATAATTAGGATAACCTTAGTTATATATTTTTATTAATTTTTGACCAAAAATTAGTAAATAACGTTTAAGTTATAATTCAGATAACCTTAGTTATATATTCTTACCAAACGACTGATTTATTAATAATAAATTATTTAATTTCTGACCAAAAATTGGTAAATAATGTTTAAGTTATAATTCAGATAACCTTAGTTATATATTCTGACCGAACGACCGGTTAATTAATAATAAATTATTAATTTCTGACCAAAAATTGGTAAATAACGTTTAAGTTATAATTCGGATAACCTTAGTTATATCTTCTGACCGAATGACCGGTTAATTAATAATAAATTATTAATTTCTGACCAAAAATTGGTAAATAACGTTTAAGTTATAATTCGGATAACCTTAGTTATATATTCTGACCGAACGACCGGTTAATTAATAATAAATTATTAATTTTTGACCAAAAATTGGTAAATAACGTTTAAGTTATAATTCGGATAACCTTAGTTATATATTCTGACCGAACGACCAGTTAATTAATAATAAATTATTAATTTCTGACCAAAAATTGGTAAATAACGTTTAAGTTATAATTCAGATAACCTTAGTTATATATTTTGACCGAACGACCGGTTAATTAATAATAAATTATTAATTTCTGACCAAAAATTGGTAAATAATGTCTAAGTTATAATTCGGACCGACTGTTCGGTTTAATAATGGTATGCTAATTTCTGACCAGAATTGTAATGCTTCATGTAAAATGATTTAAAGTGCCTCGTTAAAACCTTCTCGGTCGAAAATCCTCCTTAGGGATAAAACAACCGAGCGAAGAAAGAGTGCACTGAGTTTATTTATCAACTGTAATAGAACTTGAGATGCGTGGCATTCCACGTTCTCGGTATAGATTTTTCTAATAAATATTCCAAGTAATATGCTCCTCCTGCTGCTGTATCGGCAATACGGAATGGCCCTTCCCAGTTGCTTGAAAACTTCCCGCCTTCTTTCCGAGCGTCACTACGCATGCACCAAACTAACTCTCCCTTTTGATAGCTTCGTGGCTTTACCTTCGAGTTATATCTTCTTGCTGCCCGTATCTTGCATGCTTCTTCTCTTATCCTGCATTTGTCCCTTAATTCATTGATGAGGTCTAGGCCGACCAATAGACTTTCTTTGTTCAAGTCCAAGTCTAACATTTGTCGGCGCAATGAAGGTTCGTCGATTTCGACCGGAATCATGGCTTCAGTGTCGTATGTCAGACTGTAAGGTGTCTCCTGAGTTATTGACTGAGGGGTACAACGGTAGGCCCAGAGAACTTCTAACAGTTCTTCAGTCCAATTTCCTTTAGCTGGACCGAGCCTTTTCTTCAACTCGTTGAGAATGACTTTGTTGGCGGCTTCGGCCTGACCGTTGGTCTGTGGATGCTCGACCGAGCTCGTGATATGTTTGATGTGGAGTTTTTCATAGAATTCAGCTAGCCCTCGGTTGGTAAATTGGCGACCGTTATCTGTGATAATGACCTGAGGTAGGCCAAACCTGCAGACAATGTTTTTCCATACAAAATTCTGAACGTTGCGGGTGGTGATGGCCGTCAATGGTTCGGCTTCGATCCACTTGGTAAAGTAATCGATGCCAACCAACAGGAATTTGCATTGCCCTTTGCCAGGTGCGAAGGGTCCAATAATATCCATCCCCCATTTCACAAAGGGCCAGAGAGATAGGATGTAGTGTAGATGTTATGGTTTTTGGTGCGATAGGGTGTCGAACTCCTGACACTTTACACATTTTTTAGCATATTCGGTGCAATCTCCTTGTATGGTCGGCCAGTAGTATCCAGCTCTTTATATTTTGGCGGACATAGTCTGTGCTCCTGAATGGGTTCCACATATCCCTTCGTGTAGTTCGGTCATCACATAAGTGACTTGCTCTGGACTAAGACACTTTAGGAGAGGACGGGAGTATCCTCTCCTATAGAGGTCTTGGTCAATGAGTATGTATCGGGCGGCCTGCAGTTTCATCGTTTTCTCCAAGTGCAGGTCACATACTCCTTCGGTCAAGTATTGCTTGATGAGAGTCATCCAGTTAGGTTGAGTGTCGGTCGCCATGCATTCTTCGGTACCAACACTTGGTTTAACAAGGGTTACATGTATGGCCGACCGATGGACTCCTTTCTTTTTTATTGTGGCCAATCTTGACAGAGCGTCCGCCCGAGTGTTATTTTCTCTCCGTACGTGTTGGAACGAGATTTCTTTGAACCTGCTTACAAGATTTTTCACAAAATGGAAATATTGTTGAAGCAATGTTTCTCTTACCTCATACTCCTCTGTGAGTTGTCTGATGACTAGACGGGAGTCGCTTTTACAAGTTATATTTGTTATCTCTAACTCGATTGCCAGGTGTAAACCTGCGATTATTGCTTCATACTCGGCTTGATTATTTGAAGTTTTAAATTCAAACTTCATGGCTTGCTCGATAACAATTTCTCCCGGTCCTTCGAGTACAACTTCGCTCCGCACGAACGACTGTTCGAAGATCCGTCTACGTATAGCGTCCATCGGGGTGTTTTCTCTTCGGTGGGATAAAGAGTGAGTTCTGCTGTGAAGTCAGCAAGGGCTTGGGACTTAATGGCCCCCCTAGGTTGGTATTCGATATGGAATTCTGACAGTTCGACTGCCCAACCTATCATTCGCCCGGCTAGGTCAGGCTTGGTGAGGATCTTCATAATGGGATAGTTAATTTTAACTATGACCCGATGATTCTGGAAATACATCTGCATCCGCCGTGCGGTAATGACCAAAGCCAGTGCGACTTTTTCTACCATCTGGTATCGGATCTCCGCACCGTGCAAGACTCGACTAACATAAGTCGCTGGTATGTGGCTCCGGCATTCTTGAGGCCGAACGACATTACCTCATAGAAAAAATTATCGGAATCTGTTCTAAACGCGGTCTTCTCCCGGTCACGGTGGTACATCTGTATTTGGTTGTATCCCGAATAAGCATCAAGGAAACTTAGGATTTGATGGTCGGCCGCACCGTCAACAAGTCGGTCGATTGTAGGTAATGGATACGAGTCCTTTGGGCATGCTTTGTTAAGATCTGAGTAATCTACACACATTCTCCATTTACCATTCGCCTTTTTGACCATCACCACATTGGCCAACCACGTTGTGTAGTGGGCCTTTTGAATAAAACCAGCTTGAACTAGTTTGTCTGTTTCCTCCCGTGCGGCTTTGCGTCGTTCTTCACCTAGTTTCCTTTTCTTGTGAGCGATCGGTCTAGCCTCTTTATAGACAGATAACCGATGGGTGATAACATTTGACTTTACCCCTGGCATGTCTGCAGCGGTCCAAGCAAAAAGGTCAGCATTTTTCGTTAACG
>Ga0123342_1010308_pt1 | contig 10774 bp, 11 predicted proteins | sample Turbeawhitnodule_FD_89960 | JGI IMG/M metagenome (GOLD analysis project Ga0123342, IMG submission 89960) | Root nodule microbial communities of legume samples collected from Mexico - Turtle bean Mexico white nodule | ecosystem: Host-associated > Plants > Roots > Nodule | place: Mexico: Nepantla... | reverse complement strand
ATTGCATTAAAAGATTGGTCAAAGCATTTAATGACTGGAGCGTAAGCAGTTAAATCATTTAAAGCTCAGTCAAACAGAAAATAGTTTTTCTGTTATGGTCCCAAAACAAACAATCGGTTGTTTTGGTACTTAACAGTTCAACCATTTTAAAAATAGTTTTCAATCTTTTTCTCAAAACACCTAAGTACACAATCGGTTGTTTCGACAAAACAATCGGTTGTTTTAACTTAGTTTGAAAACATTTTACTTTCACAAAGATTGAGATGCTTATGCTCTAGATTTAATCAAAGGGTGGATTACAACATACAAACTTCCCCAGAACTAAGCTAAACCAACACAGCAACATCAAGCACAGTAGAGGCTTCAACATCCTTCAAAGGATTTGGATTCTTTAAAGCTTGAACACCACTTGGTTCAACACAGTGGGTGCGCGAGCAAAACAACTAGGGTTTGTGTGTGTAAAACTGAAACTTGTGCTCCGTCTCAAACGTCTAAAGCCCCTTTTAAACGTCTAAAGCATTTAAGGGGTCTTAAAGCACATTTAAAGCGTATAAAAACGTTCAACGCGTTTAAGACGTTTAAAGCATTTAAAGTGTTTTAAAACGTTCGAAACGTAAACTGAATCAATGCATACCTTAGCGAATTTTCAGGAAATCATTGATGTTCCAATGATTACTACCACGTGTTCTTCTGACTTGATCGCTATTCTCTGTGGAGAGCCTTACAACGTCGTAACCCAACTTAGGGATAATCCATCGTGTAAGTCCTCCTTTCTCAAAGTGCATCTGGCGCAAGGGGGTGACTTCCTAGGTGCCAACTCATGCGCCCCAACCTCTAGTCACTCGCCCTGGGAGCGTATCTACCTTTCTCTCGTACCATGCACGTGGTTCTCCCCTGGGCATGGCCCTCTCATGGAATCAAAACCTCTTTGTGTCCTAGCAAGCCCTATAATGAAATCCATGTTGTTGTCTTCCCATGGAGCACAAAAAAAAGGTAAATGAGTGTAAATTCCTTGAGGCATTGTCTTAGACTTAGCTTTTAAACATGAAATGCATCTATGAGAATGTCTTTAAACTTCTTTTCTCATATAGGACCAAAAGAATTTTCCTTTTTAAAGCTCAAGAGTTTTATCAACTCTGAAATGTCCCATGAGACCTCCTTCATGTGACTCTTTAACAAGGAGTTTTCTATGTGTTCCTTGAGGTATACAAATTTTTCCTTCTTTAAATAAATACCCTCAGACATATAAAACCCTCCTTGTTCTTTATGCTTACAACTAGCAAAAGCGGGTGCAAAATATGGATCCTTTTCATAAATCTCAGGTATGTTTTCAAATCCAAGAATTTGGGCTCCAAGTTTAGAAAAGAGAACATATCTCCGAGATAGAGCATATGCCATAATATTTTTATTGCCCTTCTTGTATTTGATAACATACGAAAATTAGTTTAGAAATTCCATCACTTTGCATGTCTTTTGTTTAACTTATGTTGACCCTTCAAATATTTCAAAGACTCGTGATCAATATGAATAACAAATTCTTTTGAAACCAAATAGTGTTCCCAAGTCTGCAGGGCCTCACAAGTGCATAGAGCTCTTTATCATAGGTGGGGTAATTGAGGGCTGCACCATGTAATTTTTCACTAAAATATGCAATTGGGTGCCCACGTTGCAATAACATTGTGCCTATGCCTACTCCTGATGCATCACACTCTAGCTCAAAATGTTTTGAAAATTTTGGTAAAGGTAGAATGAATGCATTAGTGAGTTGAGTTTTCAACCTTTGAAAGGCTTGCTCATGTTTCTCTGTCCAATAGAATGAAGTATCTTTCTTCACCAAATCATAGAGTGGTCAGGCTAGACTTGAGACGTTGGGAACAAATCTTCTATAAAAGCTGGCTAAACCATGGAAGCTCATAACATCTCATACACTAAATATAGTACACTATCAACACAGAAAATGCCTTTATCTACATTAGAAAACAAATTGTTATTCCTAAGGAATAACAAGACTTCCCTAAGATGACTTGGGTGAGACTCTAGACTCTGACTATACACTAAGATATTTTCAAAATAAACTGCTACATATTTACCTAAATCAATTTGATGTTTTATACCCCTAAAAGGTGGAAGTCCAACCGGTCATTCCTTATGGAATACATCATCAAATTCTTTTATAAGACTTTTGACTTTAGGAGGTAGAACACTAGATTATGAAAGTGTGGCAGTACATGTAAGTGCTCTTTTACAAAGAAGGAGGCCTATATTTTTTTAACTTCATTTTTTTTTTACAATTTTCTTCTATTTGAATAACTTTGTGGGAAGGAGCATTCTTCTCCCATGCCTTAGCATTGTCCCTAAGGACTATCCTTTAATTTTCGATTTTTTTTCTCACTTTCTCTTTTCATTTTCATTTGTACTTGGTCCTCTACCACTTGTGAATGTGTTAAAGGATAAAGTACAAACTTTTTCTCCTTGTGGGTAGAAGTAATCTTATCAAATTGCCATGGTCTTCCCAATAAGATGTGGTAGGCTTCCATGGGTATTGCATCACATAAAACATTATCTTTATAGTTTCCCACAGAAAGACTGACTTTTACCTGCTTATCTACATTTAAATCCCCATCTTCATTCAGCCATTGCAATTTATAAGGTTTTTGGATGGGGTATAACTTGTAGATCAAGCTTTTCAACCAACCTACTTCTACAACAATTGTCACAAGAGCCACTATCCACAATGAGAGAACAAGTATTTTCTAAAATTTTAGATTTTGTATGAAAGATGTTCTCTCTTTGTGTTTCATGCTTCATGCTAGGTTGATTGTTGAGGGTTCTTCCAATCATAAATAATTCCCCCTCCCAAGGATATGCCCCCTCACTCTTTTCTTTTTCCTCTCCCCCACTAGACTCATCTTCTTGGCTACAATATTCATCTTTTTCGCTTAGGATCATAATTCTCATATTTGGACATTGAGATGTTATATGACATCTACCAAGACATTTGAAGCATTGTATATCTCTAGTGAAGGTGTGTGGAGTGGACACATATTTTCCTCTTTCTAGGTTTTTAGGAGTTTGTATCTTACATTTATCTTTAGAGAAAGCATCTCCCCTTTCTTTCTTATACTCCTTCTTAGGATAGGAGTTAGAGTAAGAACTCTACTCGCAACTTGATCCTTTTCTCAAAATTTGTTGCTCGACTTTTATGCAAAGTTGGATCAAGTCATTCGAGTTCTTATAGGGCAAGAATTCTTGATACAAACCACCTTGACAAGTAGATGACCAAGGACACAACAAACACTTCACAATTAGGTCATTCATCTCAACATACAAGACCAGGTCCCACCAAACCTCAAGAGAGCCTCAACAGAAGAAGAACCAGACGTAAACAAGAATATCACATGTTCTTCCTTTTATTATTTTCACAAGACAAGTTTATGTAAATAAATTTGGCTCACTTTGGGGGACTAAATAGAAGAATAAGCTATAGTAGGATTCACTTAGCATAAATTAGGGTGTACTTAGCACAAATCGGGTTTTTTTACTTACCTTCTAGAAGGTTTCTCACAAATGACGCCCCTACCCCTCTCACTCTTGCTACCCAAGTCATTCTCTCCTATATAAAGGGTGTCTTTGCCTCATGTAATTTACACATTGAATTTTGAAATAGAAAAGAAACTCTATCAAAGTATTTAGTGAGTTGAGTCTCCTATTCTTGGGTCTTATCTTAAGTGCAGAACACCTCAAGTGGCGACTCTTCACCACTCATCTTGGAGTAGCCCATCCTCCAAGTGGCATGATTCATTAGCCCCCTCCATAAACTTTCTCTAACTCTCATCTTTTCTTTTTTTTTGTTCCATTGCTCCATTTCCATTCCTTTTCTTCTTTCCTTATTCGGTTTCTATCTTGTGTCATTTCCATTTAAATGAGTCTTTAAATCCATTTTTCTTATTTTGCTTTTAATTGTGAAGTGGTAAAACAAGTATAATTTGTTTGAGTGGTAGTTGATTTAGTTCCAAACAAAGAATTCAAGTGATCATATGAATTGAATCCCAATCATTTGCGAAAATTGAAAATGAATTAAAAATAGCCATATAAAGAATGTGGACATTTTAAATCCATAAAAACAAAAACCAAGACAAAAATAATTTGAATTCAATCCACTAAGTAAAGAAGTTTAAACAAATACAACTCAAAGAAAATACAATGAAATTTAGGTTAACAATTTTAAGCACTAAAATTTGAATTCCTCACTCCAAAATTGTTGCTCCTTTTTTGCTTTTTAATTTTATAACTTTTGAGGTTTCTGCCCCTTTTGATTTGTCTCTTTAGGATATTCAACCTAAGGTATTTGGTTTTACCTCTTTAGTGTTTTAGCTTGAACACAAAATTTTCAACTCCACAACTAACCAAAGCAATTAGGTCACTTCCACACTAGAGAGCTTAAACAATTTAAAAGCAACAAAATCTCAATTTAAAAATAAGGACTACTGTAAATGGAGTTTATCATAGACATGGTTTCAAAGATTAAACAAGAAATTGACAAGCAAAAAATTAAAAGTTCAGAAGAAAGGATAAAACGCAAATGGAATCCTAAAGAAAGGAACTAGAATAGATGAAGAAAACAAAAATTGCACTACAACTTTTTTTTATGCAAACATTTTCTTAACTTGCCGAATTTATGATGAACAGAATAAATATTGGCGTTGGGAATTCACATAAACAATGTGCCAAATAATTGCAATAAAATTTTCAATTTTGCTGCTCAATTCAAATTTTCCAAAGTTATATTTTTTTACACTCTGTCCGTTTTTCATTTGCCATTTCTTTTTCTATTTTGAATTTTGATGTACTTCTTTTTTAAACTTTTTCTTAGCACATCAAGGTACTCAAATCCAAAATTTCATAATTTTTCAACAACACACCGAATTGTAATAATCTTTTTCCGTTAGCACTAAAATTAGAAAAATAGAGGAAACCTAATTTGGAGTTAAAAATAAAACTGAAAACTCAAAATCACAATAGAATTTAGTGAAATGGAACTTGTATGGAACTAACAACAAATATGAACTCAAATCTGGAAAAAATTAAAATGCACCAAAGCTTAAATTCATAATATAAATTAGACTCAAATTAAAAATAAGCAACCAAATAAAAAACAATAGGCACCACACGGAATTGATGACATTGTAGGAAACACTTGACTAGACATTACGTGAACTTGAATTCAAAATCAAAATGACTCAAATAAAATTGAAATGAACTACTTAAAATTGCAAGAACACTCAAACAAAATGAAAAAAAAAACATATGCTTAACTCAATTTAGAACCTATAAAAGCATGAAATGGACGGTTCAAGAATTGAAGTGAATTGAACCGATTAAAATTGGCACAAACATCATAAAATGACTAGAAAATTGAAATTTAAACACAAGACAATCAAGAACAAAATATGAAAAACACGGAAATGAAGAACAACACAAAATAAAAGAAAAGGCACTTAGCTCTTGAAGAACCAAAGCTCTATATACCAAATGATAGGTGCCTTCATCTTTGCTTGAATTTTTGGAGGAACTTGGCAGAAGCTAATGGAGGTAATGGATCAAAGAGAGCTTCAACAAAACTATGGTTTCCTTATAGGTGTATGAAAAGTAGGGAGAGTGATTGGTTGGGCCATATCACTTGAAGAAATGAAGAAGAAGACCAAAGGTGTCTATCCTAGAGAGGTTTAGACAAGAGAGTGATTAGGCTAACAATTTGGAAGCATAACACTTATAAAATTGATCTTATAAAACTTGAAATAGGCTATTAGGTTTTGAAATAGGCATCAAATTAGAGTCACCTCATTATATGCTATTAGGTTTTGAAATAGGCACCTCATTATATAGTATATATGGTCACCTCATTATATGCTATTAGGTTTTGAAATAGGCATCAAATTAGAGTCACATGGCAAACATGATCAAGTGTGTTCCATGTGACCTAATTAAGTCTAAATGACAAACCTAGGGTAAATGTGGGCTATAATTAAGTTCTAATTATACCCTGTGTAGGTTTTTAGATCCATAATCCTAACCCTAATTCACTTCAGAAAAATTACAATTAAAATTCCTACTCTACTTTTAAGCAAAAATAAATTCTACTCTAGAAAATTTTACACTAGGTTATGGCATTTTTGAACATATATAAAAGGGTGTCTCTGTCATCAGCAGTAGAGTCTCAATCCTCTTTTATCCTCCTTGCGAGATCTAGTGATTGGTCCTAAGTTGGGGTCTCTGCCATCAAATGCCATGGTGTGTTAGCATGAACGCCAAGAACTTACCCCCTTCGACCCATAATGCACACTTTTCGAGCTCGCCATCTTGTTAGTAGAGTGTTCGCCATTTTGCAATGGGACAAAATGTTGGTCCTCTCCCGGTTCTATCCGAACATCATTCATTTTGGGGTCTAGGTTGACGAGAGCACCATATGCTCTTTCTTATGAGCCCTAGGCTTTCGCGACCATTCTCTCCAAGGTTCTCGTGAGTGTTCCTTCGAAGGCTCTTGGGAGCACTCCCTATTAGTAGGTTCTACCCTTAGGCTAGAAACATTCTTGTGCCACCTTCTGATCTACATGTATTGTGACAATATCATCGAATGCGGACGAAAACTTCATGGTGAGGTGAGGAGTTGACACTATTGCCTGAAGGACATTGAGAGAAGGCCTCCCTAGTAAGATATTGTAGGAGGTATTAGCTTTAACTATCAAATATCTTATCTTGATGGCTCGACAAAGATGTTTTCCTTCACTAAACATGGTGTACAAGTCTATGTACCCCCGAGTGTCTACCTGTTCTCTAGCTAAACCAACAATCCGGTCATCACATGGTTGATTCTCGGTCTTCAGGATCCTCATCTTTTAAAACATCTTTCAGTAAAGGATATCTACTGGATTTCCTTGGTCAACAAGGGTTTCATGATTGAAAAATTATCAATGTCCACGATGATGACCATAGGATCGTCCTGTGTCGGGTCAATGACCTTAAAGTCATCATATGTGAAAATTATTGTGGGCATCCTTGGTCGAGCAGTAGCCGAAGCCAAGGTTATATATTGCAGAACCCGAATATATTTTTTCGAGGTCGAAGCCAACGGAGCACCAAGTTGTCAGATGTGTAAAGGCTCATTTGTATAGTGTAGACGTCAACATGCTCGTCTAAATCCGTCGTCCTATCGTATCGGTCAATGTTTAATCCTTTCCAAGTGAAGGGAAGTTGCACCATATGATGTAGTTGGTAAAGTGATGTCTCTGGACTCTCCCTGTATGTTGATTGTATGTATCGACTAGTTGAGTCTTCATTCAGCATGAGTTTCCTGTGGATATGTTGATAAGGACAATTCTATCCGCAAGTTCGACCATTTTTCTTCTTGTTATGTGCTTCTTATTAATTTTATTCATTCTTTACTGATAAAAAAATTAAATGTTTCACAAGATCAACGTACATAACTCCATAATATCAGTTGTGACAATGACAAGTCATTAGAAATTATCCAACTTTCAAACTAACTGCTGATATTTAGACATATTTTCAATAGAGGTTTCAAGATGGTAAAACAGACTACCTTTTTCAAGCTATTCCTTAAGAGAATAGCTCCAATGTCATGCAATGCTCTTTAAATTTTCAATCTCTAAGGAGTCCATATAATGATAAAGGAAGGAACATCACATTCTTGAGAGTTCATCAATATGAAGAGAAAGCTTGTTTGGTATAAATGAATTACAAAACAAATTACTCAACTGTTTACACCAGGAACATGAACAAGAAAGTATTGACAGTATTTTTATATTGAGGTATTCATTCCAAATCTACTATCCCAAAATTCGATAGAAGGATCTTTATTTGATCAACAAAGTCTGAGCCTGTTGCATACTCTGTAAGTAACCCTACAGCAAAACCAAACATTGCCCATCTGTACAAATGAAATTTCTGATTTGTAAGTCAAAATACAGCAGAATTTGCATAACAATGCTGATACAATTTAAGTGTGACAGGTATTCAATAAATAGGATGAAAGACGCTGAGAAGATGCTTTAAATCTAAGCTACTGAGATTTCAACTAATCATGAATGCAGACAAGTTAATTGCATCTATTTGTTTTCACCTTGATACAAAGAAGCTACTATAGTTCATAAAACTTCATGTTTCCAATAAATTGTGATAGGAATCTTTCACAATGTTGTTCAACATAACTTCATCTTACCAATTGTGAACTCTTCAAATAGCCATTTAAAAAAAAATCAGTAATGACAAAGTAGTACATTTCAGCATCTGAAAATGTAAGTGTTACTGTATCCATTGCAAACAACTGTGAAGCTTTTGCAGAACAATAAATACCCTTAATTACGCCAATTGGGTATCCTCAAAACTCCTAATTTTAGGCAATTAAATTAGGCCAAGATAAAAAAGAAAGAAAAGATTTGTTTTGCAAACCCCCTTGGAGTTGAGGAACACAAGAACACAAGTTAATAAAAAAGGAAGCAATCAACGAAGTAGCTGGTAATAATTAACCAATTGTGCCAAGATAAAGAAAATGCAATTAACATAAACCCCACATATAGAATGGAACCAATTTTTTTCTGTGGCAATCGGAGAACTTTTACCTTCCATTGCTAATCTCATTTTTCCCTATGAAACCAAAGAAAGGACCCTGATTTGCTTCTTCAAGCTTCTTCTGTTTGAAATATTCCTTCAACTCCTTAGCCTTTTGCCTCTGAAACTCTAATGTAATGACATTCTTATCATCCCCAACAACAACAGTAGCTGGCTTCTGTGGGGAAGGCACCACTGAAGGGGATGATGGTGGAGTCTGAGAAGGAAGTGTTGGCTTCTGGAGCTGAGGGACACTTGATGATGGTTCTCTTATTTGGGGTGCCACTGGCCTTCTTACAGGCCCTTCAGCCTGAGAGTTCCTTATAGTGACACTGTGAGGCTTGGAAGAAGAGAACCTCAAAGAATAGGATGAAGTTGATGAAGTGCAAGATGGTGAAGAGGAACAAGTTGGGATTTTGATGCATGGTATTGAGGATGCCATAGACATTTTTTCTTTATTTTTGTTTTTTCTTTCTCCTGATGCTAACTAACTGTGCTCAGATTTTTATTTTATTTGATTCTGCTTTACCCTTTTTCTTCTATTGGCTTGTACTTTGTGGTATCTTATCAGAATCAGAGAACATGTGTGGATAAGGTGTGACCAAGTTTCCACCAGAAAGTGGCTCAAAGTCAGTGGAGTTGTAAGTGTCTTAACCACTGAAAGCTGACCAAGAATGTTGTTTTTACTTCATCAGGGTCAGTGGCCTGCTATCATCAACCACTGAATTTTGTCTGATTTTGGTGTAAGAAAACACAAGGATAATAGAGACTTCCCTTTCTAAGAATATGCTACCACACTGCCATGGATTGTTTTGGTTGGAACCTCTAAGGGTTATAATCCAATATTTTAGAGTCAATGATTAAACTAAAATTTATATTTTAATATAAAATTTAATTTATTATCTTCATAAGTATATTTTGAGGGTATTTTTAATTTTAATTTTTTAAGTAATTTGGATTCTTGTAAAGATTTATTTATAGATAAATAATTTTAATTATATTTATTTTGCTTTCATTTGTTATATATATTTTTCATATTGTATATTTACTATTAATCTTATACAATATTTCTATTCAAATTAAATAAAATAAAAATAACATATATTTTTAAATAGATATAATGCTTTCATTGTATTTATTAATGTAATAGGTAAAATATCTTGAAGTACAATGCTAAAGTAAATATAATATATCATAGTTAAAATACACAATGAAATATAAAAATATTTAAAATAATTAAAAAAAAAATTACTATGTTTTAATGTCAACACTACAAGAAAATCATTTAATAGAGATCAATTTTAGAAAAAAAAATAATTAGTTGTTATATTGACTAAATTAAAGACCATTTTAGATACTAACAAAATTTTTGGTTTCTAGATTAGTTTCTATTATTGATAAATAGTTTCTAAATTAGTATCTAATTAGATACAAGATTTTTCTTCCAAATTTAGAATCTAAATAATTGGTAGTTAAAACCTTGGTAGCTAATTAGATACCAATTTAAAAACTATTTATCAATAATAGAAACTAATTTAGAAATCAATAATTTTGTTGTCTCTAAAATAGTTTTTAATTTAGTAACTATAGCAACTAATTATTTTTTGTTTCTAAAATTGACTTCTATTTAGTAGGGATGGCAAAGCGGGGCGGGCCATGCGGGCTAGCCCGCGGCCCGCAGTTAAAAAACGCGGGGCGGGCTAACCTTTTCAACCCGCTAACCCGCATTAGCCCGCCCCGCATTAGCCCGCGGCCTGCGAGGGCCAGCAGCGGGGCGGGGCGGGCTGGCCCGCTAACCCGCAAGAAAAAAAAATGTCATTGTTTTAATGTGTGTAGATGACGGAGAAGATTATAATTATGAAAAAACGAATGAAAGTTCTTCTAAGGCGACATCCAATGTTATTGAAATGGAAGAATGTCAATAATGTTTATGTTTAATGTTTTTTAATTAATGTTTATGTTTATGTTTAATGTTTTTTAATTAATCTTTATGTTTATGTTTAATGTTTTTTAATTAATCTTTATGTTTATGTTTAATGTTTTTTAATTAATGTTTATGTTTATGTTTAATGTTTTGGAATTAGGTATGTTTAATGTTTTGGAAGTGGAAGAATAGTGATATTTGATATTTATCTTAATGTTTAAT
>Ga0123342_1010307_pt1 | contig 10776 bp, 2 predicted proteins | sample Turbeawhitnodule_FD_89960 | JGI IMG/M metagenome (GOLD analysis project Ga0123342, IMG submission 89960) | Root nodule microbial communities of legume samples collected from Mexico - Turtle bean Mexico white nodule | ecosystem: Host-associated > Plants > Roots > Nodule | place: Mexico: Nepantla... | reverse complement strand
TCTCTAGTACAGATATATATTTTTTAAATTTTATTTTTTTATAAATAAAGATAAATTTGTATGTGGAGGGAGGAGTGTTAGGCTTTTTTTTTTTTTTTTTTTTTTTGTATTTTATGATTAAGTATTGTGTCTTCGAGTTATGTTAAAAGGTTCTCTACACTGGCATGCTATCGGCATTTCATCATTGGATAACAATGTTCTATTCTAGTGTATTATTCTTCATGTGTGCTCTCTATTATCCATTTTTGTTTAGCATCTTATTGGAAAGGATCCAACAATAACATTCTCATGTGCAAACCCTCATCCCCAGCACTTTCTAGGTTGTCTATTCGATTGTTGTTGGACTACTAAATTATTCTACTTATTTAAAAAACAAACTTAGGCCAAAAAATCCCATTACTATTAGTTAAAAGTATTTTTTAACTTGTATATTCCTATTTGTCACAAAATATCTCTTAAATAGGAATTAATTTTCTAAATATGAAACACATTATTTACATTTATAAATAGATAACGGTTTATATCTTGTTTTGTATATTAATAGAAAGTAAGTTTAGTTCTACTTAAATCCTACAAAATTAGTTTACAAGTGAAGATTTATAATTATTTATATACTATTTTTAATTATATTTTTAGATGATCTTACATCACTTAAACTAAAGACATTTTTAATCTTGAAATTAGACATTTATGGTTAATTTATTTACAAGATTAACATGATAGACCTACTAAACCTTCCTACTATAAATTTTGTTTTAGTTATATCTCTAATTAATATGGTATCTTCAACTTGTGTTACAATCATTTCATGGAGCGTTGTGCAACACGAGATGACAACCAACTCCTATCCAATCATTAAGCTAACGTTCTTACAAATTTCAAGCTTCTGCGAAAAAAATAATAATTCAATCTGCATCGAAAGTAGAAGAAAATGTGCCAAGCGTGTGCATTAGAATACCAGTGCTTCAATTAGAAGATGGTGACGATATTGCTTCAATGATGGATTAGCATGTACAATATCCTTACTTGAATTCAGTGGAACTGCATATCAAGGCAGGAACAAGTGATAATATGCGAATGTTGAAGTTTGTTTCTTCTACTCCACCTGAATCGTGATCCTTGCTCCAACCTAAGAAAATATTCTAACACCCTAAACCTTTTCACACTTATTACATTGCTTTAGTTATTCAGGTTGCATCTTTTAGCTTGAATACTTAAAAGAAAGGAACTTCAATAATGTTGGTAGTGATTATGCTTAAATTCTAATCATTGTGATCCTGAGTTTTTAATTCTTTCAATCGTATGAGAGAATTCTCCCTTCACGTAAACTGGAGTTGGAATTTCTAACCAAAGTTGCTATGAAGTTCACTCTATGAGAAACAGAAACCATCTTAAACCATTATTTGAATAAAAGAGGAGTACATATCAAAACACATTCTGGAATCACTTTTTGTGAAAAATGTTTGGAGATAGTTCAATACAGGCCCAATACGACAATATACTCGATAACTTGTGTCGCGGTCTCTTTCGTCCACTCAGTAACTACAAATACCATTTATAAATTACTTATAATATAAGATAAGATGCGAGTTATAATTTGATTAAATAATCAACTGTTAAAAATTATAAAATCAAGATGTGTAAATACAATTATGAAAGGATCACATTCTTAACAGCTAATATTTTAATAAACTTTTATACTTTTATGCCTCTCGCTCAAGCATCCAGAAACATTATTCACTTCATATTACTTTTATTTGCTTAAATTCTTAAACTTGAAAGAAAACTAGAATAAATATCGATTAATATCAAATTGAAAAAAAAAAGAAAAAAATCGAAAGCTATTACCATTCAGATGAATTATAAGTTATAACAGATTTATTTACACAACCCTTATGTTCAACAAAATGTATGAAAAAAAATTATTGAAATCTAGATGCTGCCAGGTAAAGCTATTACAGGCAGAGTAGATAAACGGTGATAGAAGGCAATATGAGAAATATCTAAAAAATGGAATAATAAAACTTCAACTTAATAGGAAAAAAACGTTTGAACAAAACATAAATCAAATTCGTGTTCAAATAGTAATATATAGACCTTTTCAATAATATATAACTATCACTAAACAAAAGTACCAGAATTTTGAATAAAAATCATGTCACTACATATAATCACACAACTTTATGCAAATTCTTTCAAAATAATTTAACGCAATAAAATATAAGAAAGAAAACCTCGAGCTTCATATTGAAGATGAAAGGTGTTATTCATCTCCACTAAACTATACAGCAAAATGGCCAATCAACATTCTTAACACTAGGTGTTGGATCTTAATTAAGCTGGTATTAAAGAAGTGTTAATCATATAAATATTTAAAAATTCAGTTGTTTCTAAAATTAAAAATAAATTAAATTATCTTCACGCAAGTAGTAAATTATTAAAATAAGATTTAAAAAGCTTATTGATATATCACTAGCTATTTTTACAAACTCGCCAAAATAATAGTGTTTGTTTAAAACTCGAATGACTTATAAATAAGTTCTTTTAGACATTCTCTTAATGAATCAAGCAAGACAGTTATTCAAGCTTGACCGCTAAAAGAAATACTCAAATACGACTTAATGCTGATAAAAAGAAAATGACTCGACTATTTAACCAGACAACTGAGTTTCACTCAATTCTAACTTGTTTACGACTTTACTTTTGTGTAAAAATATATATTTCTTTGTGTAAATAGAGGACTTCTTTGAAGAAAATGTAAACAGATTTATTTAGAATACTCCTAAAAATTAACATTAAAAGAATTGTATATATATCTTCGATGACAATAAACACTAAATAATGTTTCAAATAAAAATACAACCATCCAAGTGACATTATAGACATTCAAAATCGTGTTAAGTGAGAACCATTATTGCTGTATGAAATGAAAAGTATAAATATAAGTCATACAACAATATATAAATTATCAAAATTAAAAATTAGTTACTAGTTAAATAATCAATTAAAAATTCACATGAATTTTTCCCTCAATCTTGACCATTCAAATATGACCTAATAGATCTAATAGACTATAACTGACTTCTTATATATGTTATGTAAGTGATACGTTTATCTTTCTATATATGTATGCGAGAGTTATACAAAGATAAAACCTACAAAATTTAGATGAGACTCGTTCAAATTATCAAGCCTAATTATATGTTTTAATTTATTTGTTTATAGTGAGTATTTATTGAGATGAACTCAAATAATTCACCAACATTTAAGGTGATTTTCACCCCTACTCAATATAACTCCATTATCTACCATCGTATGTCATCGTATATGACCAGAAGTAGATTCCAGGAAGTCGTCAGACACATTAACACGTAAACAAAGAATTATGTATGAGCACAATCTATCAAAAATGAGTATCTACCTTTGTTAATTAAGCGGGTTATTACTCATCATTTGCCACTCAATTATTGATCAATTAAGTGAAAAAATATGAGAAAGAAACTCACATTACATTTCTACACAACAAGATTTGAAATTTAAGAAGGAGGGCTTGTGAGATCAAATCACGGTGCCTGCTCATCAGCATCCTGTTTGACAAGTTTCTGCAGAAAAGTACCAAAGTGACCAACATTAGGCAAAGTGGTAAAGATATATCTGCTTGAGTACAATTGACAGTAAAACCATGGCATCATAACAAAATCCATAATATCAGTCAAACACAGAAATTAAAACTACGTATTGCCAGCATTCAATGACACGAGATTCAAAATTTCAACCAAAATAATCATTAAGCAATGCATTGCAGAGACAAATTTGGAAGACCGAATAATCAGAACAGACAACAGCATCATATAATACGAAGCAACAAAATAAATCACGCTCCTCACTATCCTCAAAATGCTGCAAAATTACGTCTCAGAATTTGAAGAAACGAGATTTGCACGAAACAGGAACGATCGAGGAAAAGCGACACACAAAACGATGCTAGATTATAGGCAGCAGAGAGCTCAAGCAGGAAAGGTTAATTGATTGGACATAACAATCGATTGAATTGAAAGGCATAATCATAGTTCACAGTCACAAACCATAAAACCTAGATCGATCGAAGCAAGTAATGCAAAATACCGATTCTAAATAAGCAAAATAACACAGAAATAACGAAAAATAGTAGAGAGAGAGAAGTACGGTTTGAGCATTGTGCCATGACAGGCCTCTGTAAACGTTGACGGAAAAGGTTGCAGTGAGGTAAATGGTGGTGAATCCGAGAGTGGCGGTGAAAGCCTTGAAAGCATAATCCCCAACCTTACCTGCTATTCCCATTCTCACCCAATTCCACTAACTAGGGTTTACTCAGTTCCCGCACTATTATTATCTGCTTCTTCTATTTCTATACCTTTTTGGTGAAAAATATAACAATACAAATCTTTCCAGACAGAAAAAAAAAGGTAATATTTTATAATTATTAATAAAAATGTTTTTAAAATTAAAAATCCCATTGACATATTTAATTTGGGTTTTTTAGACCATAAATATTAGTTTAGTTTTAACAAATATTTTAAATATTTAGGAATAAGTATTTCTTTAAAATAAACTAATTCAAATGGCTTCTAATAGTTATCTTTAAAATAGCCAATTTCTTTATTCTCGAGCTGATAGAACGAATGATAAATATTTTGAACTTTTATTCTAACAATTGATATTTTAATGTGTAAACTTTATTATAATATTTATTTTCAGGGAGGACTCGTAATATACTCTTTCTAAAATTTTATTATCTATGATTTTAAATGTTTTAATTCCTCTAAAAATATGCAAAAATATAAAATAATGAAAACTAACCATTTAAATAATATTTAATTAATCATTTAGTTTAGATGCATTAACTTATTGTTTTAATTCTTATAAATATATAAAAAGATAAATGTCTCTTACATTCTTTTTTATATTGGCGGAAACACATCTATTCTTCCCTATGTGTATTTACATTTTTTAATTTAAATAATATAATTTAAAAAAAATTATTATTTAAAATAGAAAAAAAAGTTAGGCAATTATATTTAAGGATAATAGAGGTAGTTACAAAAACTGTTTCCTTTTAATAAATGATAAAATTATCAAATAAAAAAATCTACAAAGATAGTTAAAAAAGTGTATTCTTATATATAATATATAATAGTATACATTTTTATTTGGCGATTTTATTTTAATAGAAACTAAAGCCTAATAATTATTTAAATATAAATTTTTTAATGAAGTGAATGTAAAAACTAAATGATTGATTAAACATTTGAATAATATCCTCTTTTTATTATATTCCACATAAATGTTTAAACTATATACAACTACATTTAACGTTTTCAACAATATCCTTTTTATAAAATTTTATTGTTTATTATTTTAAAACTTAGAAAATAATTTTAAAGTAGAATGATATAAGTAAAATGACACATAAATATTTTATTATTAAAATAATATATATATATATATAAATAGACAAATATTTTAAAATAAACACCATATCTCTATAACATATTTTTCTTTACTCCTATTTTTTCTTTATAAATTTCTGACTCTATATAAGGACATAGAAATTAATTTCAGAATTGAAGTTGGATGTTTGAGTTAAATTTGAATTGAATCTTGTTTAAAATTTGTGATTTTGAGCCGGGTAGGTCATATTGATCTTATGTGTGTTACAAAATGCAAATATGAGTATTGAGTTTGGATGAAAAATTTGAAATTTAATTAAGTTAACATGAAAATTTTACTTTGCTCTTAGACCTATTTTTCTTTAAGCGAAAATGGAGTGAAATTTTGGCTTAAACTCTTGGATTTATTTTGTTTCTTGAAAAGGTAACATTACATATGACTGTTATTTTCATGTGTTAAGGAATTGCAAGGAAAGTAAAGGAAAAACTCCCAATAATTGATGTTGCAATTCCTGATACACTTTTCTTAATCAACATGATCAAATGATTGAGTATGGAAAGGGATTTTATATGAGACCAATCTTGATACCTAAAGTCATGAATTTCCCCTTCCTTGCATAGTCAGGGTTTTACATTGCTTGTATTTCCAAAGTTTGGATCAATTTTTTTATGTTGCAAGCTCCATACTTTGAATATTTTATTAATATTTTGTTTAAATGTGAAGATCACAGAAGTTGGTAACCTCAATACTAAGGTTAACAAAAAGAAGAAGATTAAAATTACACATTCAGATTGGTTGACTTTGGCTCATTTGAAGTACCAATGTTAAAAATTGAGATCTTTAAACATCCTTGAGGAGTTGAATAACAATCATGACATGACACTTACATCCATTATCATACCATATATGCACAATCAAAATGTTATGAATGTAAGTAGTTTGAATATTAACGACCGACTGCATTACACCTTAGTGCACATATTGAGTTTGCAGACTAACCATTTTGCTCAATTGTTGCATGAAGACATTTTAATGTTATGAGTCATGAAAAATAATATATTGATTAATTTACCTCACTACATCATGCAACACATGATTAAATGTTAGGACAACATGTTTATTCCATACGACATTGTCATCACATAGATCATGAATCACTACGACATGAACTTATTTCGAAGAAGAAAAATTGTTGACCAAGTTGAATATCTTTCAAGTCAACGATTATGACAACATGGTAGGGATAACAACAATGAAGAACACCCACCAATACCCAATGACTATGTTGAAGGCATTGCACATCATCCTCCAATCTCTCATGATCCTCAAATACTTTCACAAAAATAAGACGATGTATAGGTTGAAGCAATAATGATTAAATAATTTGACAAATGTTAATAGAAGTTTTGAGATTGTTCATCTTGACATGAATTTTATTTTATTTTATGTAGTTATTGTATTTTTACCGTTTTTTTTCCCATCATTATATTGTACATTCAATATTAATTAGACACTAAATATTGATCACAATTTCCGTATATTTTATTAAGTTTTACTGCATTCACAAATTTCAATTAAATCTATGTTACTTTTTTTCATCTATTAAAAAAATATCTTCCACTCAAATCCATATTTTTCGTCTCCCTCAACTCCAAACAAAGCATAGAGACTATGCTGCCCACTACTCGAAAACAAAGCTAAAAAAACATACATGCAAGAGTCAGCAATTTTACACGAGTCACGCAAATCTTTTCAACTTTTCCTCGAGTGTCATCATCATGTTACTTTCACAACTTGAGTAAATATTTGAGACCCCGTTCTCTGCCTTGATATTGATTTGCTTGTTGCATAGGCAACGGTCAGCACATCAAGGCCTCACTCTACAGTGCTACTTCAAAGCAAAATAGCCAAGCAAACAACACCTACTCTGGTATTGAAAAACAAATAATGAAAAGCAATAGCATAATTGACGGCAATATAAAATATATCATTACCAAAATTTGTATTGCAAACAGAACCCCTACAAAAGGGTAGCAATAGTATATATTTATATATAATTTATGTTTTAAATAATATGCTAGAGATTTCTAAGCTAAGGATGAAAGAGCAGTAGCTGATATATAGTTATAATATAATATTAACACATTCCACAGCTTTATCAAGGTTAATCATCCTTCAAAACGCCACCTTCGGAAACAATTGCGCATTGGACTGTGCTTTGAGTCTCTTCCCACCCATCTAACCAACACATCATAAATAGATGGATCTACTGCCACCATTTCTTCTCAGACAAAGATATGAGCTGCAAACCAAATTCAAGTGTGTTAGCTTCCTCCCTTTAGTTTTTAGATGACAAACATCTTTCTATTACTACCAAGGAAAACTTGGGATGACGACATCCAATGCTCAAAACAAGTGCACTTTCTATAAAAATAAATACAGTTCAAATATATCTATATTTGCTATTCCGTTTGTTTACAAAGGGTCATAAGCATTTCTAGACGAATAAAATAAGAAACAATGAGATTAGTTTTTCCATAAACTAAAATTAGTTCTTTATAAGCAAATTTGTAAACGTTTTCTCATTCATTTCTCTAAAAGCTTATTCTAAAGTAAACAAGAACCTTGCTTCAACAAACAGATATAGAACCAGAGGCAAGCATTTGATGTTTGATATGAAACTTTGCAAGTAGAATAAACAACACATGCAATAACAAAATCTAACCAGATAAGGGGTTTCTATTTTAATTGCAATTATACGGGAATAAAATGAAGACTCGAGTGTCAATGTCTTTTTGGGGAAGAAAATGCATAATACGTAAAGTAAAGATTTCAAGTCTACCACTTTAGCTATAAAGAAGGTTAGTGCATATGGTGTTCCATACTTCACACAAAAGTAATATTAAAAAAATGGAAGTTGTACTAGAAAGTAGAAACATAAAATGAACCCAAATCATTGCTAGCATTTCATTCAAACAGTGCTGGCAATTTAAAGCAAAACGGGGGACAGTTTTTTTTTGTAATAAACAAAGGAGAGATACAAATGGTAGAGGATGAAATCCTTAAAAACTAATCAAAGAATGGACGGGGAAAAACAAAGGATAAAGAACATGTTATACAGGTAATGTAACAGCACCCTAATCTCTGTAAGACCTACCAGAGAAGACAGCTAAAAAGGTCATTAACAGAAAAACACATAGAATCTAAGTGAACTACTCAATCTAAAATTAACTCGAGCAGTAATACCATAGTGTGGACTACAGTAGCATTTCTTTCCAACCATTTAGCCCAAACAACCGCTAATAGAGAATAAAGCAAAAGTCTATAAAATTAACAAAGAAATTCTGGAGATACTTGGGGAAACCCAGTCTTCACTAACAAATAATGAAGACCAAGATGCGAAGGTCGGTTTACAGAAGACAACGCAGTATATGAAGTGAAAAATTCAAGTCAGCATATTCATTCTAGTAGATGTATGACTACTTTTCTGTATGAAAAAGAAAGCATATCTTTTACTCCATTTGAAATAAAAATAGTGAAAATAAAATAAAATTGCCAAAATCATAGAATCAAGAAAGAGCTAGCAGTTTTTCAATGTGACAGACTAATACAGAACTAAGGAAACAGGCTATTTAAGATGAGCGAGAAGTCAAGAACCAATTGGAAATATTCAACTTGCATTTGACAAAGTAAATTTCTGAGCAAGGAGAAACACATAACTGCTAAATTATTTATGAGAGATTGAAGTTTATGAATAAGCATCAGTTAGCATGGGTCATATTTTGAGACAACAATATTGAGTCAAACTTGTGTTTTCAACACTGATAATTGCCTGGGCAGAATAAGTGAACCATATATGCCTGATGGGTAAAGTAGGCTACTAACAGTCAAAATTTATCTATTCTAGGATCAATAGCACTAGGGGTGTACATAATAGGCTAATGTGAAATAAAATAAAATAGACATACAAGACATGTATACATTGCAAAACTCAGTATGTAGCATGTATAGAAACAAATACAATTAGAGGAAACATCACCAGAATAAATAATCATAGTCCAGAGAACTGGATTTCCATAAAGAGGAAGTGTTTTTCAATAACCAGAGACATACGTCAATCCCAGATATGGTTAGAGAGATGGATGTTGTCATACTAAAGTTACCGGTACAATAAAAATACTTATACGTACATAGAAAAAAAGTAAAGACATTCACCATTAACAATTAAAAGTCATAGTCCAGAGAGACTCTAGACACGCAATCACCCCCACCAATCTAAGGCATAGTTGACAAAACAATAACAACAAAAGTCAAGGAACATGAAAAAAGTTAAGCACTGAGTCCTACACAAGCCTCTAAAAGCTTAAAGTAACTCACTTTTCAATAGGCTTACCTTAATTGGAATCATCATCTCCAAGATGATGCCATGGCTGAGAAAGAGCAACGATAACAGAGGAAAGAAGTCAAAACAAAAGGAAGATGGTGCTATGAAATCAATAGAAAAATAGCAATATCTTGTAGCAGAAAAATAAAAAATTGAGCTGTGAAGTAGACAACACAAAAAAATGGAGGAGGATTAAAGACTCTTAATGCAGACAAGCTTGGCTAGAAAATTGCTCTGGTAAAAGGGGTTTGATTGGACACTAGACAGTTTTTGAACCTCAAACCAAAGGGAGGCAAATGTTTTTGGTTGTCTCTATTACCATACCATAACCCTGGAGTCAAGAAAGAATCTCTATATGAGATTTGTCTACAGCCAGGTTTAAATGATTCAATGATCAAATTTCATAAGCATTTGGAACTATACATGCCATCATAAGTACAGGTTTTTCATAAGAAAATTCTTTGACTGTGCATTGGAATGCCACAGTAATTGTATAAAATGAGATCAGTGGCTAGTGAAAGGGGGAATGGAAAGGACTTGAGGAATAATTGAGGATTTCAAAAGAAGTTCAATAAGAACTTGAATAAAGTGAAGATCATCAATCATCAGCTCTAGTGTTTTCTTCACCAAACAAGAAAGTATGATAAGAGTATAACAAAATTACCACTTAGTCAAAACAATTTGCCCATTTCTAATTAGGTATGTTTAAAATTAGCTAAATATTAGTCAAAGTGAACCGTTGTCAGCAGCTAACAACATATCTCCTATAATGCTATGACCATGTTTGAAAAAAAGAGTAGTTTATTTAACACTGGTACACAATCACATAGTATGTGCAGACATATGCATGCTAAAAACAGTGAAAGATGGAAACTAACATTCACAAATCACCAACCTGACGAGCAACCTGTGCTAGTCGTCGGCTGTCCCGAGATGATTCAGTCATCGTGCAAGACTTCTGA
>Ga0123342_1010305_pt1 | contig 10778 bp, 4 predicted proteins | sample Turbeawhitnodule_FD_89960 | JGI IMG/M metagenome (GOLD analysis project Ga0123342, IMG submission 89960) | Root nodule microbial communities of legume samples collected from Mexico - Turtle bean Mexico white nodule | ecosystem: Host-associated > Plants > Roots > Nodule | place: Mexico: Nepantla... | reverse complement strand
TTTTATATAATTAAATATAAAATTTAATCAAATTAAATAATATATTATTATTTGTGTTAATTTTTTATTACTTATATTTATATTTATTTTTAATTAAATATGTTTAAAATAAGATAAATAAAAAAGATGAAATATGAAGAAAATTAGCAATACACAATTTCAGAATCTCAACATTAAGGTTTTTGAAGCATTGAGGAGACGGAAGACCTAGTGAAGTGGCAGTGATGAAATATTGAGGAGACGGAAGAACAACAATACAGTTTTAGAATCTCAAAATTAGGATTTTGGAGACATTAACATGTTTTTATATTATTTCTCTCAGAGTTCTCTTATATATCAATTTTTCAGAATCTCAAAATTAAGATTTTGGAGGATTTTGGAGACATATGTTTTTATATTATTCCATAAATCCACATTTCACCCCTCTCTCTCCACTCTTCCCTAATATAAAAGGCATCAATCTCTCCATTTTCCTGTCAGTTAAGTGAGAACAAATAAAATAAAATTTTAAAATTAAAAATATGTTTATTTAATAAAAAGAATACCAGTTTAAAACAGAAAAGTAACCAATCTCTCTACTCTCCTGCCAGATAACAAAAATTAACGTACCGATCTCTCCATTAGGTGAGAACAAATAAAATATTTTACTTCCAAATGATACTCACAAAAAATGGATCTTTAACAATAAAAGATTTTCATTTATGACATCAAAATATATTAATTATTTATTTTAAAACATTAATAATCAACACCCTTTTTAACACTACCTTAATAATCAACACCCTTTTTCTATAAAATCCCAAACTAACTGCGAATAAAAAAAATTAAAAAAAAATTATAAATTTGTATCTATTGATTTTATTTTATTTTGTCAAATTCTTTTTGTTTTAAAAAAAAATAAAATCTACTAACCGTTTCTGTTATTACACAACAATTAAATACACACATTTTTATATTACAGAAATATTGAACAAAAATAATTTACAAAATGAATGATCCCATTAGAACTCAAATCAACTCAAAGATAATATTTTTAAAAAAGGTTGGTATATAGTTACGAAAAATGAGAGAGAGAAACGTAAATAATAAATTATTATAAAAGAACGAAAAAAAAGATAAAAATGGAAGAGGAGAGAGAGACTAAATAATAAATTATTATAGAAGAACCAACCGAAAGAATAAAAGATAGAAAAGGAAAATAAGAGAGAGATGTAAATAATAAATTATTATAGAAGAACATTATTATAGAAGAACGAACCGAAAAAAAAAAAGATAGAAAGGGAAGAGGAGACAAAGATGTAAATAATAAATTATTATAAAATAACGAACTGAAACAAAAAAAATTAGAAAGGGGAGTTGTTATGGCATTAGTAAGCGGCAGTAGCGTGCACCGATTGGAGAGGAGTAGCGTGCACCAATGGTCGAGTCACGGAGTTGCGCCCATCTCCCTTTCAATTAGGTGTCTGACTCAGTGATGATACCTCTGAATTGCATATGTTAAGCCTTCTTTCCAATAACTCCATGGGAACCATTCTTCGTCTTCGTCACTCTCCGTTAAGAGGAAACATACTAACAAAAAGAAGGAACATATAGAAGAACATTTCTCTTTCTTTCGCCTTCTTCTTATTATCCAAAAGTAAAAGTAATAATTTCTTCTGAGAAAGTTGAGTGTTAGTGACTTAAAATAAGGAGTTAAAGGGGGAACAATATTAAAGGACTTAAAATAAAGAATTAACAGTTAAAGAGGAATCATGGAGGTTAATCCAAGAAGTGAGGAGTTAAAATATTTATGAAAGAAGTTAAAAAGAAGATGTTACATTTCAAAATTGTTGCCACTACTTTGGTCACTACTCACGTTTCCTAATATTTGTTTCTCTCTCATAATTTTAAAATAAATCATATCTTTCAATTCAAAATCGATAATTTATTTCAAATATTTTTAAAAAGTAGAAAATGACGCAATAACCAAAATAATAAAATAAAACCAAATATTAATCTAAGGATAAAATAGAAAAAAATTTGAGAGCAGTTAAAGAGTGAATCCCTATATATAGGTATAGATAAATAAAATATTAGTAGTTACAAACCTCACTTTATGAATTAATTTTATAAGATTTCGTTGGACTTTTAATATAAACTACCAAATACTACAACATTTACAGTAAAACAGTACCACAAAACACCACTTAACCACTAACATCATTCACCTTGAAGAAACCTAAAAGTATTTACATAAGGGTAGTTTTGAAATGAGAAGAATTATAGAAGTGCATGAAGAAAGTATTGAGGTGCAGGAAGAAAACATTCCACTAGGGTTCTTGTTTGTATTGTGCGAATGAATAGGTTTGAAAGTGGTAGGGACTAATGAGTGTAAGGGTAGTAGTTTTCGCGAAGATATGGATGAGGTTTTGGTTGACAGTAGTAGATACTATGAGAAGGATAAGTCCCTCTCTACTCAGAACCTGATGCCAGTTTTTCATTATTGCCTCTCAATTCTCATCAAAATTTATTGCCTTCTACGCCCAACAATACTTAAACCTCCTGCAACACTCCTTCATATAAGGTTTTCAGTTAGTCATCTCTTAGGACATTAAATATACATGTTAGATTTTTTTAAGACAATAGGTTTTTAAATTATTTAATAATTTGTAAATCGGTTATTATATTTTTAAAATATTTTTTCCATTATTTTTAACCATAATATTATAATTTGGTAGTTTTTTAATTTAAAATGTTATTTTTTAGAATAATTTTAGTCATTTAATATATATAAGAAACCCTCTCTCTTTGTTTTGAAAATAAAAACCTAAACATGTGACTTGTTTACTATTTTTTTTTAATATTTTTTCTCCTCGTATTAGTAACGAAACCAAGTAAAGATGATGCTTTTTGCTATATTTTCTTTCTCTTTGGTATCTTCGATTCATCCACCAATAATTGGATTGAAGAAATCATGTGATATATTCGTAAGAAAATTATAGAAAGGGACATAGAGAGAGAATAATGAAATACATTTATTGTTTTAAAAACCGTATTGACTTTCTTAACTAAAACTTTGGTTTAAAAAACAGAGAACGATTTAAAATAGATGAAAATCAAAAGCAAAATAAATAAAAAAATCTCATAATAGTACTTATAATTGGTGAAAGAATAAAAAAGTGAATCCATTTTATATAAAAATGCTCAAAACGTATCAGTGTAAAATAGTAACCTGTATAATACTCATATTCTGGGTTCACATTTAAATAAAAAAATGTCTTTTAATAAATCTGATTTGTTCATGTTACGTATATGTGACAGGAGATTAAGAGATTACCCCTTCCTGGTCCGTGCGGTCCGTGTAAAAAGAGTTCAGATTTAAACCCCAAAACAAACACGAAATTTGTTCCATATGGGGTTGGTTTGATGTTTCTTACAGGGAGATTTTGGATATGAAAAATAGAAAAGTTTGAGAATAGTTTCGAATTTAGATATAAACAGTGAATGTGCAGTTAAGTTAAATGCAGAGAGAGGTGAAATAAAAGTAGAAAATGTGTGTTTTGGAGGTAATTAACGTTGAGAGAAAGAAGGAAGAAAGGGTTGTTGGAGAGATAGGGAAAAGGTGAGAGAGAAGTCAAAGGAAAAGGGTGTGACGATGGATAGTGCTGGCAGTTTGTCTCCCCAGCCCTGTGGGGCGCTTCACTTTTGCAGGAAGCTTCTTTACTCTTTCCCAGGTCCGGACACTGCCTGTCCAGAGGAGAAGGAGGGTAACATTATAACGATAATAATAATAATTACACCTATATATATCTAATGCATGTGTATTTTGTTCTTGTTTTTGTGGTATAGCTATAGTGATAGTAAACCCCTGCTGCTCCTCCTGCCAGTACCCTCTCACCCTTATCATACAACAAAACTTTCCACTGCACAATTTCACTTTGTCCTACCCTCTTATTTATCTTTCTATGCACTGCAAAACTTAAATAAAATTCTTGTTTTTTATTTTCAATCTTCATCTTTGGTGGGGACTAGATCGCTTTCACCACTCTGTAATGGATCAATGCTCCATTCACATCTTTATGCCATTTTTATTTCAAAACATATCTTTATTAATTATCGTATTACCCTAAAACATCTTCGCGTTCTAAAACCTGTTTATCATTTGTTCCAGGATAGTGCATGGTTAAAGAAGTAAAAGAGAAAAATGTATCGAATTATGATGGCTCTATGGTGGGATTTTTTGTTTTTATCTTTTTCAGACACAGATTTCGATCCCTTTATAAGAAAATTCACATGGTAGACATGTATGGAGACCTGACACTGACAATAATCGTGATTGGATCATTTGCGATTTAGATATTTATACAATGATTCTCTGGGTTGCATGTCATATTTTTTTAGGTCTGTAATCTAACATGTCAGCCACGTCATAAAACAAGAAAATAATATACAGATGCCATTTTCTTTTAATTTCTAAATAAATAGTTAACTGATATGATAATTATATATCTTAAAATGGATTAGAGGTGGAGAAAAGATAATGCAATTTTAAAATTTAATTTATATTTAAATGGGAATCCCGAAAGGGAAGCTTAGAAGTGATGTGTGCATAGTTTTACTATATGAATGTGTTTGATGATTGATATATAAATAGTAACCCTAAACGTATGGGCAGAGAAGAGAGTGAAGGGCAGGAAGGTAAAATGAATGAATTGCGCCGTGTTGTGGGGCTTTGTTTGACAGTCAAATAGGAAGGACCACAAAATATATATAACTGTCGAGTGTATCGCTGGAGAATTACTATGCTGTGATGTATGGCTTTTTTGGGTATGTGCTGCAACGTGTTGCTGTATGATATTGATGGATCCTTGTGCACAAACCTGCTAACTGTATGCTCATTAATTTGCACACTCATCAAGATCAGTACATCATATTCCTGAAGAAAGATCGCTCTTCCTACACATACATGTTTATCTGTGTGTGTGTCTAAAATCTCAGTTGCAGTGTACTTAAGACAAGTATTACACCACACAACTTCTTCCTCACAATTTTCCTAACTATCCATAATTAATCAATGCACAACGTATAATATTCATAATAACACTTCAATCACTCACCATCATTTGGGTGCAGATCCAGTTGTAAAGATGCACCATAAGCTAGGTTTTTTTCTAGTAAAACACCAAACGGATAAGACTTTTTTCTTATATTTCAGACCAAGTTTCAAGACAAAATTCTAACAAAGCTTGGTTTCCAATCTAATTCAACTCAAGTGTAAACAAATGTTTTTTTCAATTTTACCTTTTTAACATATGTTCAGGCTTTCAAATCCAAAACCAAACGTGAATTAACTCTGTGGTAATGCAATGTTGTTTTGCGCATAATTATATATATTTATTTCTGCAACCTGTATAATTACATGAATTTCATTGCCAACACTCTTAGTTTATTACAGATTTATAGAATCCCGAAAGTATAGATAAACTAGCATAACTTCATTAGTAATTAGTAATTTTCAATCTATAATACTGTATTAAATATTTAAAGATAAATTTTACTTTTTAAAATGTTTCGTATTTAACATGATCAAAACTATCTCTCATGAAAAAAAATCTGAAGTTCTGTAAAAGAGTATTGAAGATAATCCAGTATATATATAAATATATATATATATATATATATATATATATATACATATTTATGTATTTATATATACATATTATGTATATGTGGGCGCGCGAAAAAGGTTTTATATTTCAGACCATAAAAATGACAACTTAAAAGTTTGATAACTGTTTTACATGAGCATGGTAAATTAAATTGTTGAGATATATTCCTTGTTGATTTGCAAAGTGAATAAAGTAAAAAAGAGAAGAAGAAATCATATACGACCATTTACTATCCCGAATATGAGCATTTGATTTTGCTCTAATTTTCAATCCAAAAGCTCTTTCGTAATAGTAAAACTTGGGACCTGGTTTGATTCCTGAACAAGCACATTAATCTCCTTGTTCGTACAAATATTTACTGAAGAATAAAGGAAAAAAGTTACTACATCAATTACCCACCTTCAGTACACATAAAAAACCTGCACTATTTGAGACAAAGCTACTCAGAAAGAAGCACGAGGGAAAATAGTAAGCAACACTGATATAAAAATGTCGTCGAAGGTGCAACATAGCAGGTAATACAATTTTGATGCGTTGAAGAAAAAGAAACTAACCTGAAATTGGTGTCATATTCCGACACAGCCTCCCCCGCTAAAATATAAATTGAAGCCATTATTTTTCTCCTAAATTCCCCACATATATATATAGATTAAGATTGACCATCTAAACATCATCAATCTCTATACATAAACCCTCAGTTATCTCTTGCTTAAACGATGCACGCTAGATCGTCACGGATACTAGGCTGTCAAATATCTGTGCTTTCTTACACGAGTCATCACACTACCCATATATTTCACTCAATGGTTTTGGTTTTCTTTATTGAGCTTTAGGCCGTAGTTCTCCCACAAGTTTCCACTCTCGGTACTCATCAAGAAGGGGAAGCAACTATCAGAGGGATCAACATTTCCAGCATTGGATTTTGAAGGTAAAGAACTATTATTTGTTTGTAGCCTCTCAATCTCTTTCCCTTGATCACTGATATCATCACAATAGGCACTTCCTTGGTCGTATAAGGAAGATTGTCTATGATCATCGTTGTTCTTGAAGTAAAAGCAGCTTCTAGAGTTTTCCTTGCACTTCTTGCTCTCTTCCTTATTGTCACCCTCCCTTGGATAGTTACTGATACTTTCCCATTTCTCTTTGCACATCAAAGCACTCCTTTCGTAGCCAAAACAAGCCATTTTGGTTGCTACTACATCCCATGAAACCTCTTCTGAAATTTCACTATATGGAAACCTTGTCTCTATCTCAGCTCTCAGCTGTTGAAGCCTTGTGATTTCAGATTCTGGCCACCTATCAGCACCTCTGATAACATTGCTGCTGTTTAACATTTCACTCTCATCTTCATTATTCTGGTTTTTACTATGGTTTTGAACTTCAGCAGCCGTTATATTTATACCATCATTGGGAGTTTCGGCCTTCATTATTTCTCTTCCAGTCAGCTTTTGTAAAGCCTCCATTAGAGCAGCATCCCTGGCTTCAATCCATGCTCTCTCTTTGGCCCAAAACTCTTGCTCCCTCTCTAACCTGTTTGCCTCTTGTTTCCTCCATTCTTCCTCTCTTAACATCCTCTCCTTCTCCTTCTCTTCCAGTGTCTTCACCAGTTTATCCAACCACTCCTTCTGCTTCTCCACAAGCTTCCTCATCTGCGAGTCAATGAAATCTTTTATCTTCACCTTCCAACTCCTCCCACTGTTCCTCTTTCTCCTCTTCTCTATGGACTCATTCTCCATGCTATGGTGGTCATTGTCATCATCAGATGATGTTGTATCAAAGTTAGTGGAGTTGGTGAGGCTGAGGCTATCACAATTCTTGCTATTGTGAGACTGAAACTTATCTTGATTGGTCTGGGAGGGGGCATGGCTGCTTGCTTGAAAATGAATGCTGCCAACAACATTGGTTTCTGGGACTGAAACTGTGCTACTATTTTCTCCATATAAGGCTTCAAGTTGACGAAAGAATCTGTAATGCTTCCCATCATGTCTTCCCGCCTTACCATCTTTTGTCTTCTTGTAATATTTGTACAAATTCTCAAACTTCTCCCTGCACTTTTTCCCACTCCTTTGATATCCATGTTCTTCAGACATGATCCTGAGATCACCAGCACAATCAAAAGTGAAATGGGTGTGGAAGACATTAAACAGGAAAAGGCTACAAGAACTATTGTTGAATAGAACCCTAGTTCTCAAAGAAACAGCCCTCCCTCGATCCTCCCATGTGACCACGAACTTTGGCATTTAATTAATAATTCTATGCAATGCCATGCAGTGACGTTTTTAGGTTCTTGGTACCTAGTTATAGCAAGCATAACAAAGCATGCGACACTGCAATTGCCACATAAGTGAGGCTTCGAAGGAAGAGCCTCGGCTTGGTGTCATTTCATACGATAGTATCAGAAGACAGGTGCAAATGCATTGGAATGGTCAATGAATTTTCAACAACCAAAAACAAATAATGAAACAAAGGGAACCAAATCTTGCACCTAAAAGATGGGTACAAAATTTCAAAATGCATAACCAGACTGTGATGGAAACCGTACTAGAATCGGTATACTTACATAAACTTAATGCTTTTGAGTACATGATCAATAGTCGCAAATTGAATATACAACTATATATATATATGTATAAACAGCTTCTGCACACAGTATAGTCATTTCCCACGAAAGAGAAGGTTAACAAAATTAATGCATTCCGCTACATGTCATAGTTTCCAAAACTCCCAACGACAAAATTAACGTCAAGTCCATCCATGTCATCTCACAATTAACTAAATCGCGGAAGCACCACATGTGCATCCAATTTAGTAGGTTGCCCTTATCTTTTCTTTTTTCTTTCCAAAAATCCAAACAGACTACACCAAAATTATCATTTTAAAATTCTCAACTCGAATCTATAGAAATTGAAGAGAAAAGTAGGTACTATCAAAGCAGAAAGAATTATTAAATCTACTATATAACTCTGTAATTTATATAGATTTTACTAGCAAAAAATATAATAAAAAACTTCTCTTGAAACCTGTAATTAACTTATGCACTCTATCAACACTTCTAGAAAGAAAAACGTAAATTTAATTAAATTTCTATAATAACCTAAAATCAACTTATGCAGTGAAGTTGAAGAAGTTAAGCAATAGAGTTTGTGATTAACTTATTATGGAGAAGTTAAAGGAAGGAGATGATAATAAAGTTAAATAGTGTACCTGGAGACTTCATCCCACAGGGGTCCTTTGTGATTAGCCTCTTTGAATTTAGGGTCCAAGCGAGATCTGATCTCAAGGAGAGTGAGGGTCTCTTGTCTGGGCCATCTTCCAGTGGAGGGGTCTCCACCGATGCAACCTGCACCCTCGGCATCAAAGGTAGGTGGAGTGGGTAGAGTCATGGTGGCTGCTGCTGCTGCAGCAACAGAATCATGGGGTGTGGAAGCGAAGTCGTGAAGGCTAGGTGGCATTATGTCACGACCGAACATCATAACCTCGTAGTGTTGTTGATGGTGTTGGGGAATGGGCAAGGGTGTGAGATTCCGGTGGCCGGGGAAAAGCTCGACCGTTGGGTGCGGCGGCATGGAGGGGTAGTTGTTGTTGTTGGAGGTCCTCGGCCCATTGACGACTTGCCTGAGATCGTTCACGCCAAAGTGGTGTTGATGCTGATGCTGATGCTGATGTTGATGCTGATGGTGGTGGTGGTGATGGTGATCTTCCATTTCCATGAATGGGACTTGAGAGAGAAAGAGGGTGTGATGAATTGGAAATAAGGGGGGAGAGAGAGAGGGGAGAGTGGTAGAAGCGGCAGAGTCGGATCCTGTCGTGCACGAAAAAGCTCAAAATTTCAGCTGAGGACTATGGTCCCATCCCATGTCCAAGTGTATGCTTGTGATGTTGTGTGTGTATATGTATGAGAGTGAGACTAAGAGAGAGAGAGAAAGAGTGTGACACTGTGTGTGTTTAAACTATACTATATAGTATTAGTGTTGGAGTGTTTGGGTATGTTATCTGTCTATTTGGCCTTTCGAAGAACAATGCTGCTTCCTTCTGTGTCTTTGTTCAGAACAGTATGGAGAGTGGGGTTCAAGTGCTTGGGAGGAGCCAGCAAAAGGGTCTAAGCCCTAAGCCACCAACACAACAAGAATATATGTGTGTGGCCTATCACTTTGGAGGGCCACAAAATATTATTAAATCTTAATCAACTCTTTAATTCAATAATTTATTACAGATTATTCAAATCATAATCTAAATTCCACTTCTTTTCGCCGACCATCTGATCCTCCAACTAAACATGTGTACGGACAATTTTCTATTCAACATTCAAATCTTAATTTCTCACTAATCTCTTATTTACTTCTAGTTGTTTTATATGAAACTGGTTGTTTCAGCAAATGAATCCCCTTTCCCGTAAGTTAAATTATTTTTTAAGCAATAAAGTTTCGCGTAAAATAAAATATCTATTACTTTTTTAAAAGTAAATCAATTTTACATTTGAACTATTAAATTATGCAATATTATATATATTGTTTACTTAAATTTCAAAGATAATATATAACACATCAAAATAAAATGAAATATAAATATATTTTTAAATTTATAAATACTATGCATACGATATATTTTTAAAAGATCTAATATCTAACAATTTAGTTTATTTTTAAAAACTATTTAAAGGAAATCTTTTTATTTACTCTGATATATATATATATATATATATATAATGTATATATGTGTTTAGTATCTAAGTAAAGTGATAAAAATAAACCCTTTTAATAATTTAATTTTTTTTTTGCAAAATTATCTATAATTATTTCGTAATCAGGATTTTTAAAAACCTGGTTTCAATAAAAATAATAGAATAATATTATTTAATCTATTTTATGAAACTGTAAATCACAATAGAATTTTTAAAAAATGATATTTCAATAAACTTTTAATAGATGAAATGTTAATAAAAATAGTTAACATTATTCTATAATGAAGATCTTTAATTATTAAACATATCCACTCTTCATTTTTTAAAATAATAAATTAAATAATGAAAATACCACTTTATTGATATTTTATTAATTCATTATTCTCTTGATTTTAACATTATATATATATATATATATATATATATATATATATATATATATATATATA
>Ga0123342_1010303_pt1 | contig 10779 bp, 4 predicted proteins | sample Turbeawhitnodule_FD_89960 | JGI IMG/M metagenome (GOLD analysis project Ga0123342, IMG submission 89960) | Root nodule microbial communities of legume samples collected from Mexico - Turtle bean Mexico white nodule | ecosystem: Host-associated > Plants > Roots > Nodule | place: Mexico: Nepantla... | reverse complement strand
TGAGTTCTTGATCTTAGAACTATGATCCAACTTCTAAGAAAGTGCCTCTACATTTTCCAGCTCAAGGTGATTCCTCAAAGTGTCAAGAATCTTGTTCTATGTGGCTATTGGAATCACATCACGACTGAACCTACAATTGGTCAGAGCTAACCTCTAGGGTTTGTTCTTAACAGGGCAAGAGGAAACAATCCTTGTAGACTATATGGACTTTGAAGGTCAAGCTATTAATAGTCCATCCTTTTTCAATAGAGAGAAATTTGAATTATGGAAACTTAAGAAGATTTCTTTTCTTGAGTATTGCAATGTTCATCTGCTAGAGAAAATTGAGACTGGCATTCCTTCATTACTTAATGCCACTGGAAATTTGTTGCCAAGAGATACATGGTCTGCAGATCAAAGTTATAAATATTAGTTGAATACCAAAGCTAGTTATATTCTTATATGTGCTTTATTTGAAGAAGAAATTGCTAAAGTTCATGGCATGGAAAGTTCAAAGGAGATGTGGGAGACTCCAGCCTTTATCATATGAAGGATCCAAAGAGGTAAAGAGAAACAAACTTACGTTTCTTAGAAACCAGTATGAGATGTTCACCATGGAAGATAATGAGAACGTCCAATCCATGATTACTAGGTTGCAAACTATTATTAATAGTTTGAGATCCCTTGGAACTAAGTATGAGATTAACGATAAAAAAATTTAGGACCTTTTTCCCTTAAATGGAGAGCCCAAGAAACTACTTTGAGAGCATTTAAGGATCTAGAAGCCCTGCCCATGCAAGAGCTGGTAGGTATTATTCATATTCGTGAACAGGAATTGTAAGGTGATATCAAGGTAGTTAAAGTGAAAGATCTTGCCTTTAAGACTTCACACAAAGAGAATAAGACATCATCTGATAAAGTCTATGAATATGTAGACAATACATTAGATAGTTCAAACACAGACGATGATGAGTTGTTCTTTCTCACCAAAAACTTTGAAAAGATGTTAAAGAAACACGAGAGAAGATACAAGCATAGAGACCATAAGGAGAATGTGGTCTTTTATAAGTGCAAAAGGTTTGGACAATACAAGTCAAAATGTCCAAATATTGAGAAAGGAAAGGAAAAGGAAGAAGATAGAGAAAATGAGAAGGAATTTCAGAAGAAGAAGAAAAAGAATCTCATGTCCACTTGGGAAGATTCAAACTTTTTTAGCTCAAATTCTTACCAACAAGCCCAAATTGATCTCATGGAAAGTATCGTTTGCAACTTTGCATCAAAAGAGTCTAATGAAGAGATATTTTGATGGACTTCTCCTTGGCTCCAAGCTTGATTCTTCAATTGGAATGAAGTGTGAATGTTTTTGGAAGATAGCAAAATGAAATTGGATCAGTAGCAATTGAAACTGTTAGCATATGAAGGGGAATTGGTGCTAACCTTCTAGCTTTTCTCTAAGCTTAGTCACTAAGAGAGTAGAAGCAAGAGTTAAGAGACTTGGAAAGAGGAATGCAAAAACCAAACTGACAGTAATTCTTTACTCAATGAAAGTCTAAAAAATATGTGAGAGGAGAGCTTTATTTATAGGGAGAGATGAGAGGAAGCAGCGTGTGATGCAAGCTACTCAAACCCTATTGCCCACGGAAGCTTCTACAAAACCTAACTTGCATGGAAAGTTAGGGTTTCATAGAAGAGACATGTCACTCTCTCTTAGGTTTATGGTTTATGAGCTATCTCCTCTTTTGTAGCTAAATGAAAATTATTCTACTTAACTCATAATACAAAGCAGGAAAAACCTACACTACTATATACAAGTATTTAAAAAGCTTAAGATGAAGATTTTAAAAAGAAAATGATTTCTTCTTCCTCTTTTATATTCCTCTTAGCCCGAGTTGTCGGTGGCTTGGATGAACCTCCATCATCCCTCCCTCTTAGAAAAATATTTAAGGTTGCAACCTTATTTTCTTATTTTTCCTTATGTTTCACCAAGTTCATGAATCCACCTGTAAAATACAACAAACTTTAAAAGTAACATATGTGTTTAACAAAAATATGTAAATGTCTGGTATTATTTTCAATGGATTGGATCAATTTTTTTCTTTCAATAGTGAATTTCTTTGATTGAAAGAAATATTTACCTTTTTCATGAGAAGAATGTAAAAGTATGCACAGAGGTCTGGAAGACTCTACCTTACAATGATCTTCTCCTTTTTTTTCTTTCTAATCTCTCCGGCTCTATTTTTTCTTTTCAATTTATTTCATCCCTCTTATCTACTGAGGTGAGAGTACATAAAAGAATTTATTTATTTTTAAATAAATTTATCTTGTTGGTGTGACCTTCATGTATTATTTTATGGTCATACTGTCAAGTATCCCAAGTATTATGTGACCTATTTCCATAGGAAAAAAACGACACACAATATTTTTTTCATATTTACCTAGGGAAATTGGCACACTTACTTGTTCTTTTATTATTATTTCTCCATTCTTACTAATCCAATAAAGCTTATATTGAAATATAGCGTAGTAGTCAAGGCTAACTTTTCTACCATCCTAGAACTACAACATTTACAATAGGACCCATTATCCATAATTAAAGAACAAGTTTTTCTCAAAACTTAACAGTGGGTATGAAACAAATGTTCCTGTTGTGATTGTTCTAATTCTTGGTGAGGGTTTTGGAGTAGTCTTTTTACCAACAATAATTCACCTTTACACGAATGAATTTCTTCTTCAGACACTATAACTTCTTCTTCACTGGGTGAAGAAGTTGAACTATCTTTGCTCCTAGTGTCTCATTCTTTTAAAACCACATTTCTTTTTTGAAGACATTCAGAACAGTAATGTCCCCTTTCAAGACACTAGAAACACTAGACATTCTTAGTCTTGTTTCCTTTAAAAGAATCTTTATGATTATATTTTTCTTTTTCTTTAATATTATCTCTAACCCTTTCCTTTTGACATGGTCTATCCTCTTTATATTTGAAGGATTGTCCCTCCCTCTTAAGATTTTTTCTAGGATTAATAAGAACTAGGGTAGTCTTTCTTGGCAAAGGATTTTCTCTCAAGTTTTTCTTCTACCCTAATGCATAGTTGAACTAAATCATTAGAATTCAAAAAGTTCAACTCTATCCCATATTTCTAGGTTCATATCACTATGGAATCTAGCATTTGTTATTCTAGGCTCTTCCTTGATACTTTCCCTCATCATTAGTAACTACATTTTCTTACTATATTCTTCTACTGACAAATCTTTTTGTTGGAGATTATGAAGTCTATACATCAACTCTTTATCATAGTATGAAGGCACATGTCTTTTTCTCATGGAAAACCTAAGTTCATTTCAATATTTTATTTGAAGGTTGTTATGAAACCTAAGGTCATTAACTAAGGTTGTCAACTAGTACATGGTTGATCACTGAAAACTCAAGGTGGCTATGGACACTCTTATTTCATGGTCTATCTAGTGACACTAAAAAAATTTCTCTACCTTCATCTCCCAATTTAGATATTCTTCTACTTCTTCTTTTTCATAAAAAGGATTGGTTTCCCTATGATTATTAAAATTATTTCTTGACATATATTCTCTAGGAGACTCTTGATAATAGTCTAAGTTGTGGTGACTATTATACTCGTATTCCCTCTGAGAGGTTTGGTGAGTATGAATCCTTCTTATACTTGAACCCTTTCCATGCCCACTCTAGATCTCTCTTTATCTTGGGTTTGTAAAAATTAAGAGAACTTATCTTTTAACTCAGAGATTTCTCTTTTAGTATTTTGAATTTTCTTTCTAGTTCATTTTCTTCTTCTCTCCTCAAACCCCCATGAACACTTGAACTATGAGAACAATTACTCATTGTTGAAATGAAAATTCAATAGCTTTTCACAAATTCTTTTATATTTTTCAACAAGAGTAAATAAAATTTTCACAAATATTTTTATTTTTGTGGGAATTAATCAAAGGTTCAAAGAGCGTTTACTCAAATAGTCTTTACAAATGTTCCTTTAACTAATCTCCAAAACAATTTTGAAACCTACTAATGGTTGTATGAAAGTGCAAAGAAAACCTATAGACCAAAAGAATGTCTACTATTTAACTAAGAAAGAAGACTCTCCTATTACCACAGAGACTTACAAAAGTAATAATAAATAATCAACATAAACAAGTAAAAGAACAAAGCAAAGTAATGCAAGTGGAAAGAAAGGTAGACGACCCTATGTAGAAGTGCAATTGACACTTCGAGCCAATTGACACACTTTCACTTTAAAACATATTACTATTACAATGTTCAATAGAATTGTCTTTGAGGCATTTTCTCAAACATAGAGAAGAATTAAAAGAAATGCAAAGAAAGCTATAAAACTTCAAAAGTTTTGTGGCATGCAAGCCAATACAATTTTAATTTTGGAACTTTGTGAATGCTTTGGTGCTTCGGTTCTCTTCAATGGTTAAACTCCATCTTTGATTCTTTTTTCCCTTGATAATATTCTAATATGCCAAATTGAGTTTCAATAAGTGTTGTTGAAAATTGGCTCTAACTTCTTTCAAATTTTGATGCACCATGCACACTTTAGAGTTCCAAGAAACAAAATCAATAACAACTAATTTGGATAGCTAAACTCAAATTTAGAATATAAAGTGACAAGACTGAAATGGATTCCAATGACAAACAAAAATTAAAGCTCAAGAAAAATAGGCAACACTTAAAAAGAACCTATCACTAGAATTGATTACAAAACAAAAATAAGACTAGATCAAAATTGACAGTGGTACGTCTAGGAATTATGAAAATTTTTCTAGATTGAATTTTGTGCTCAAATTTTAACCATGACTTTCTAACAAAATAGGTAATGTTCGTATAAAACTTCAGCTCAAAATAGGCATGTAATTAATTATAGTAAATCCAAATTTAAGAGCTAATATAGTTTCTCACTTAGACTTTTCATCACACAACGTCTTGACTTTTTATGATTTATCACTTTTTTCTATTTCATTTTTTTACGTGTTTTTTTTAACACAAGATCAAGAAGATGTTGAATCACACTGACTAGTCAATGCTTATTGTGTTATCTTTAGAACTATAAATGAAATACAAAAACTGTTTGAGAATTCCAGGAATCACTTGAGTGTAAACAACTAGCTGGGTTGGGTATGAAACTAAATTGGGAGAATGTATTAACTGATGCATGACTTAGAGCCTTATGTGATACAAATTGTATGTGTGTTGTGCTTAAGTATACAAAAATTATTCCAAAAGCATAAGCAAATAATGTCTCTTTAATTCCAAACTAACTTTGGCAAAACTCAAACTAACCCTTGTTGTTCAAAACCTGCACATGCAAGAGATTTGCGTGAGGACAAGCCAAAAGCTAAGTTGGGAAGAGTTGATAGGGTCAAAATGTAGTAAATTTCATAGTGTACTGGCCATGCAATTTTCATAGAAAATGTATAAGAATGAGTGGAAAAACATGTCAATTCCCTCCAAAGCTAGTTGCACTCAGAGAAGAAATAGAGAAGAAGAAATCTGCAGAAATCTGCCAAAAAAGGGCAGAAAATAACAAACATGGGACATAGCAAAAAGGTTCACTATGCCCAATGAATGAAGAAACTCAAAGGATTGAGTGCAAATAACATGCTTTAAGAAAACACTCAAAATGTTGAGTGCTTCTATCATACACTGAGCGGATTAAGGCCAGTACAATTGAGGAGATCCATAGCTCAAAGAGATGAGCGAATCCAGATGGGTTGAGCACAGTGAATCCGTCACTTAACAGCGCCGCAAAACTTGGTGTGGGGATTTATTAAATCCTTTCTTTTACTCGACAAATGGACCAAGTAAATTTTAGTACAGTTGAGGGTTTTCGTATCCACCGGGAATTAATGTTTGTTACAATAAATATATCTTCCAAGATGAAGTCATGCAAAAACAAAGGTTCATTGCATATATTTTTATACATAACTAACTATAATAATATTTAGATCGAGAGGCCTCGAGAGAAATCAAGAGGAAAGCCATTGAAAGGAAAAGTGAAGAAGAAGCCCAAATTCACTCAAGAAAGGTTTGAAGCTATCATGCACCAAACTTAGAAAGAAAGGGATTTCGCTTGAAGCCAAACCCAAGACAAAATTACTTCATGGCTGAGAAAGGCAAAGCGTTGCACTTAGTTTGGAGCAAACCCCTGGCATATCTTGAATGTGAGAATTCCAAGAAGTCCAAACACTGGGCTTGAAACCTAAAGATTACTTCATCTTGAAGAAATTCAATCCACTAAGCGGATTAGCCTATACTTAGTGAACACCAAATTTTATGAATCCCTTAGAGCTTCATTCTAAAGTTCTATAAATAGGGATTTCGGAGCGTCATTTCAAATCATTGAGAGGGAGAGCCATTAATAGTAAGAGAGACACTAAGAGACATAGATAGAGATCAAGAAGAAGAAAGTCTCATGGATGAAGCCTAGGTCCACAATTACCCTTCGCTAGCCGCCTAGCCTTACGTATGAAGGATTACCTTAATTATACAAAAACTGGCTTACTCATACAACTGGGGCCCAATCGCATGGTCCATTATACTAGCCCAATAGCTGAGTTGACCTGAATGTGTCATGCAGCGAGATCCGACCACCAAGTGCTGAGTTCTGAGCGCTCTGGTCCAGTACAAATTCCATCAATGAAGTTTTAATTCCATCTATTGAGAAACATGTGCTTTATTAAATTTGATTTTCTAAACCCATATAGGTATTTATATTTGATCTTATTATGTATGTATATACATATGCATTTTTTATATTGTTATCAAGTCATATGAAATAGTTTTTATATGTTAATTTGTATAAAACAACTTTAACTTTTTACAGATACTTATATTTTTACTGGAAATATTCTCGTAAAAAAATTGTTCATGCAAACTTTTAGTATCCATTTCTTTCTTCAAAATTGACATTCAAAAAATATTTTAACAATTAAAATTTTAATATTTGGAAAATTACATTTTAAAAAGTTGAAAAAAAATATCAAAATCTTGTACTATCTAAAAGTATTCAAATTTTAATAATAATTTTCAAATGTTTTGAAATTTTAACATTTGAAAAAAGTGTAACACCCAGAAAATACATCTAACTATTAGAATACAAGTTCTACTGATTTTTATACAGACTTGGAGTTTTTCAAAATATTTCTATTACAAGATTTTGATTTATATAAATACAAATATTAACAATATAAAGTTCAAAACTACATCTGAAAGTCCTATGGAACCTCCGACACTTCTATAATCATTTGCTCATGTACATAGTACAATCGTCGTAGTTCATAGCGCAACAAGAAAAATAAGGGTAAGCTAGTGAAAATAAAGTTTTATAATATACACAATTAAATCAAAAGAAAATACCAAAATATTATATACAAAAAGTATTTTTCAATATATATATATATATATGAGATTCCCCATTATAATTTTTTTTTAATACAAATTTGTTCCTATTTATCTTTATTAATATTTTATTTTATTTTATTTATTTTAAATATTTCAGTAATTTTTTTTTAAGTATTTACTAAATAACTAATTATTTTTATAATTAATTGAAAAGTGCTTTTTTTAATTTTATTTTTAATACTAATATACTGTAATTTATCAATTTTAAATTTTAATTGTGGAGTGGTTTTTCATATGTGGAACGAAACAATTTATTAAACGTGGAGTAGTTATTAGACATGGAACTGTTCTTACTACGTGAAACATATTTATTTATATATATTTTTGTCTCTTTTAAAAATTATAGTTTTTATCTTTTCTTATTATTTGATTTAGTTGTTATCTTTTTTTTATTATTTAATTTTTTATTTTTTTTAAAAAAAATATATAAATATAATAACAATAAAAATAAAAACTTGCAGACACGCGTTAATGTTCCCGCTATATATAATATTAATGAATTTGAAAGATATAAATTAGCATTGCTATTGGTAAAACTCCTTCGAATGCTTATTTTTACGGATTTAAGCTACTATAAACTCTCGATATCAAATTACTAAAATTCTAGAATATCAATGACATAATTTCAATTTTTTTTTTAATTTAGAGACTTAATTAATATTTTCTAAACACTTAAAAGAGCTTCTAATATTTTAATCCTAGAAACAAACTTGGTGATTTGAAAATATGAACACAATGATATGTTCTACTCACGCCTGTTTTCACTACATTTCTGCAACAAAGTTAGCATCATTGCATGCCAGCATCATGATTTAGGAAGTGCATGAACATGTAAAAGAAAAAATTTAGCCATTTAAGAGTCATAGCCTAATTCGAAATTAGAATTGAAAATGTTTTGAATCATGTTTCGCCCATGCTCCACATCATCATTTTTTAAATCATGTTATTATAAGTGTATTTTTTTTAAATATCTTGGTTCACATAAAGAAGGAACTAGAACAAATTGAGAGAGGACCAACTTAAAAATAAAAAAATTTATAATAGTTTTATTTTACAATAATTATATTTTTACTTTTTTTAATTCTAACTGGACTTGATTTTTCATGAATCATTAAACATTATTTTCTTAATTTTCTACTAAATGTATTATGTTAATGATTTTTAGAAAATAAAAATGATGCCTTTAGTGGAAGAGAGATTTTGTTTTAAGAAAGTGTTTCAATAAATAACCTCTTTGTTATTTTTTTCTTAATTTGTGTACAAAATTAAATTTTTATTGTTTTGAGACGAAACTTGCATGTATCAAATTTTATACAAAATATTTATAATTACATATTTTAGAATGTTTATCAGTGTATTTAAATGTTATAATAAAATATATATGTTTAAAGAAAATAATTCTTTTTATAAATATTTCTCTTGAAAAAAAATATATTTTAACTATTAGTTACATATGTTAATAATATATATGTTTAAAAAAAATTATGTGTAAATACACTCATTTATTAATAACTATCTTCACAATAATGAAAATGAATATATATATATATATAAAAGATTAAAATTATCACTATATTTAAAATAAAAATTAATAAATAAAAGACTAAATATATTTTTCGTGTATTTTCATGCTAAATAATTTTCGTTCCTATAAATAAATATAAAATATATTAAGAAAAAATAAATAACATTAAAAAATATTATTTTCATAATTAGAAATTAAAAAATAAATTTTCAACTATAATTTTAATATTAATATAAATATATAAATTTAAATTTTTATATAACACATTTTAAAATTAAAAATATGGACTGGTCAATCCCAGCATTATTCATCCGTCTCTCGTTCACACATGATTTTGCTTTCGTCCTCTTTGTTTGGTTTAATTTTTCACCGAAATAGACAAGCACACAATGAAAATTTTGATGTACTTAATCAATTTACTTTAATAATATAAACGAGTTAAATGAAATAAAGTGTAAATATTTTATTAGTAAAATTAAAATGCTTATAAATAAAAAAAATTAATTATTTTAATTTCAATTTATAAAAATCATCATATATTTAAAATATTTTTTTTCTATTTTCTTTTTAGATTTTTGAGATATTTGTTTATCCTTTCATAAATTTAAGTTTACCTTAGAGATTTTGGTATAGAGTACAACACTTAGGTCGGTTTATAAAATTTGTTTTTTAATAAGTTTATTTTCATCATTTTCTTTTTAAGTTTAAGAATGACAAATAAACCCGTCTCTTTGGTATATTTTAAACTCATCCTAATTCTGATAGATAATATCTATATTGACCAGACACAAGTAGTCAACATTTTAAATTGGTATAGGTCATACACAATTTATTAAATTAAGTATGGGGATGACAATATATATGTACACATTCGTAGGGATGACAAATTAACCCGTCTGCGTAGGTATTGTCTTAAACTTGTCCCGTTTTTTACGGGTATCCCTACTTTGTCTAGATATGCGGATGAATATCTCTCTTCCTAAACCAAGTAAAGTAGAAAAATATTCCAAATAAAGTTCAAATTTTTAAAAGTTACTAATAAAATGCATAATTAATATCTTGATTTCCAAGTTGTTCATGCTCATTTTGTTGTTGGTTGGGTGGTTATGGATGCTGATTTTCTTGTTGGTTAGGTGGTTGTTGTTGCTCCGACACTTGTTCAGATTATGTCTAGATCCTTCAAATACAAACGTCTCAAGCTCACCTAGAATTTGAGTCCATCGGTAGTAACAACCACCTACTGTGTATATATATAAAAATACTACACTAAAAAAATGATGGTGTAAAACTGTTGGCTGAAAAGACCGCTTTAAAACTTGCAACCAAACACTTACACTGATAAAATTTATTTTCCTAAAATAAACATGTATTCAATATTAACTTCACATAATATAGAAATAACCATCCCAAAACATATACAAAAAAAATTATACTCTACTTTTAGCATTAAGATAGAAAATCATCTCGATTTAGTCATGAGTGTGCACCCTCACCACTTGATCAAGATTCTTTTCATTCTTAATACTTTCATCTATATTCATAAAAATCATTTTGATTCAACCATAAACAAAACTTAAAAAAACAATCTTATTAAACATCCTTTAGAAAATTTTAACTAAGTTTTGAAGCTAGACTTCAACAAAATATACATGCAAGAGAAATACAATAAACCCACTACCCTCAGGTCATCCTTGTAACACCCCATAATTTACATATAATTATTACAATACTGGTTCTACATATTTCTATACAAGCTTACAGTTTTTCAAAACATTCCTAATACGTGATTAGGACATATGGAAATACAAATATTTACAATATAAGTTTCAAAATCAACGCCTT
>Ga0123342_1010302_pt1 | contig 10781 bp, 5 predicted proteins | sample Turbeawhitnodule_FD_89960 | JGI IMG/M metagenome (GOLD analysis project Ga0123342, IMG submission 89960) | Root nodule microbial communities of legume samples collected from Mexico - Turtle bean Mexico white nodule | ecosystem: Host-associated > Plants > Roots > Nodule | place: Mexico: Nepantla... | reverse complement strand
TTCAGTATGACAGGGCAGAAGTCGTGCCAAGTTGGCACGACTTTAGTATGACATGGCAGAAGTCGTGCCTAATTGGGACGACTTCTGCATATGAAGTCGTGCCGAATTGGCACGACTTGCCTAAATTTGTAATTTTTTTTAAACGATCCCATTTTGGTAAAAACCAAAAAAAATAACCCTATTGTGGTCAAAAAACCTTATAATGGACTGTAAAATAATCAGAATGAGAACAATCTTTATTGAACATGTTAGCCCGAATGGTGTTCCAATTTTTCTTAGAATTGAAAAGTCCATTTTGAAAATTTTATGATCACTCTTTGCATATTTTATAATGCAATATTGTATAAAGTTCATAAAGCTATTGCAACAATTCATATATGTGCAGGTTTCCTTTTGTATATAACACAACTGTGAAGTTCTGTGAGCTAGAGAAAAAGTTGTGCCTTGGCAAGTCCCTTTTGTATGGCACAGGTGTATGACACAACTTTATTGTAATGTGTTGCATGAAGTCAACCAAGTGCCCGAATGGTGTTTAAATTGGGCTGCCAAATTAAAAGTGGGTTGTATAATGTATAAAAGACAGAAGATAGATATGGTTTAATATGGCTTAGACTTGAGGTGAACAGTGCAGATTGAAGAATGTTTGCCGCAATAGTGTATAAAGTTGAAGAATCTATCCCAAAAGTCAACTATTTCCAGAATCCTAAAATAGTACAACATGTTGTAATGTACAACATGGATTTGTTGAATCCTGAAATAACCTATGCATGGGGAACTTACGTCATTTTTATGACCTTAAAGGAGAACACCGCGTATATTTCCGATACGGTGATAACTGCTTTCATATTAATGTTTACATGGAAGAAGCTTCTCAAATAATGGTATCTGGCCATTTTGCTGAAGCTGAACGTCGTGAACCACTTACCAATGGTCCTTTTCAACATTTCTCTGTAACGTTATCTCTTTGTCAGACTCAATCAAGTTATCTGGTGGCATTTTACTTTTGTCTTATTTAATATTTCAATCCTTATTTTGTATATTAAGTTGTTTACATATTGTTTTATTTTCTTGAAGTATCTACCTGAGGATTTTGCCAAATACATTTGTAGAGACAAATTCAAAAAAATTGTTCTTCATGGACTTATAAAAGATGTTCAATGCAAGGTTTCATGGAAACCTTTACCCGCAAAAAGTGTGAAGATTAGGCGTGACAGGAAGAACTTCTGTCAAGTACATTCTTTTCGGGAAGGCGATAAAATAATATTTGAGTGTTCTAACAAGCCCTCATCGCACACCAGAGTTCTTTTAATTATGTGTTGTTATTATAAAAGCCAACAAGGCTAATTGTTTCCATGTGCGGGAAACTTGAACAATTTATGTTTTTGTTAAATTAGGGTTATAACTTTGGATGTTTACTTTTATTTTTATGTTTTTGGATTCAAATGTTTTTTATTTTTTATTTTTATGTTTATATTTAGGACTCTGGATATTTATTTTTACTGTTATGTTTATGTTTAATATATTGTTTTATTTATGGTTTTCTTTACAATATTTGTTCTGCCCAGGTAATATACATAAAATAAGTGTTATATGATATTAAAGTTGTTTTTCATATTTCACTTACAACAGGATTTTGCTGAGCTGAAGACATGAAGTTTTTTTTATTATTGTTGTAAATAGAAATTGTAATGTGTAATTTATTTATTAATTTAATTCGAATGTTTTCTATTTTTAATTTATTATGTTTATTTATTACACTCTTTATTTATGGTTTTCTGGTATTTGTTCTGCCCATGTAATGTCATATACATAAAATAACTGTTTTTTGATTTCACTTTTATTTATTTTTCAGATTTCACTTACAACACTAAATTTTTATTTTCCTTTTATAATATAGTTTAAATCTTAAGTAATTTTTTTATATCAATAGAAACATCAAAAGCAATCAATTATTTATAAGAAAATAAAAAAAGAAATCATTTTTATGTTGCAAAAAACGTAACAAACACAGAAACAACAATATGAAGAACAATGGAAGAAACAAACCGATAAAGAGATGAAAAGAATTGACATAAATGATAAAAGTAAAGAACTTTGATAAAAAAAAGCCCAAAAAATAACATAAAAAAAACAGTCAAAAAATAGTATAAAAAATTATTAATATAATAATAGTATTTCATAAATAATTATACCTGTATTTCTTTTAGAGTTTAGTATTTCTTTTCCGTACTATGCACGGGTCAGTAACATTAGTAAATATAAAAATTCGTAAGACCATACAATGTTCAAATTTATCGTTGAAACCTAATCTTTTTTCCAAATTCAACCTAAGCTTGAAAATATATTATTTCAATAGTTATTCACTTTTTAAATAAATTCAAAGCACAATAATACTACAAAAAAAATTCTCTTACCTAAAAGATACTTGCACTCCATATAATAGAAAGAAAGAATTGAAAAACAACTCAATACAACATATAATCAAACATAATCAAACTACCAAATTCAATTATAAGTTAAACTAGTTGAGATAATTAATTTTTTTAGCCAACCAAATCATCATATAATATTATATCTTACATTCCGAAAACCACTATAATTTTGAAATTAAACTAGATGGTAAAAAACAACTATAGATTTATAAGAGATAATAAAGGAAGAATATTAACTAATGTCTCATGAGGTATAGGTTAGAACAAATGGATGACTATTCTTATAAAATATTAAAAACGTAGTTGGAGTCAGATAATTCCAAAACCTTGATATTGGATGTCAATCTAATGTCGATAGATTGACATGTGCGAAATGCGTTAAGATAAAAAATATAATTAACACATGCTAAATAATATGAAAATTTAGGTAATACGCTCTTAATTATGATATGCATACTAATCACGACTCAAAAATAACATGACTTGTCACAACCATATAAATAGACACAATTGAAAAAATAAAGGTATATCATTATTACAACATTACTCAAATATTGAATACTCACTTGAGTGTTGGATAACCTTTTGCAGGTGTATCCTGACCAATAACTGAAGTCCAAACGTTAAAAGAGGAAGAGGTAAGAAAGCGTGATCGAAGGGATGAAGTAATTGTTCAACCGAAAGTAGTCACAACACTAAAACAAAATTATTAAATATAAACTAATTTTAAAGACCAAAATAATTAATTACTATTTGACTAAATTAGAGACCATCTTATAAATTAAAATAATTATTAGTGTCTAAAGTAATTTTTATTATTAATAAAAATTTATAAAGTATTTTCTAAATTGGTATCTAACCTTTAACTACAAAGATTTTAGCTACTTACTACTTTATATTCTAAATTAGTTTCTATTATCTTTTAGAGACGAATTTAGAATCTAAAAGTAATTAAAATCTAGTTAGGGAATTTAGATACTTATTTTGAAACTATTTTATAAATTCTTATTAATAATAGAAACCACTATAGATACTAATATTTTTTTTGTTTTTAAATTAATATCTAATTTAGTTAATATAATGACTAATTATTTTTTGTCTTTAAGTTTGGTTGTTATTTAATGATTTTCTTGTAGTGCTATTAAATTTTATGAACATGTATATTTTTTAAATAATAAATAATGAATTAAAAAAAATAATTAAAATTTTAATAAACTCAATAAAATTAATAGAAATACCTAATATTAAAGAAAATAGGGAAGTAAATTTTAATTTCAAACCAAAAACTTAGGCCATAAACTTAAATGAATAGTAAAGATCTTTTTAAAACGTGCATTATATGTTTCAGAAATGTGTGTAGTAATTTCTTTAGTTTGAGTTTGTGTCAAATTTTCAGTAGCCACACCATTAACTCCAAATTAATGCCAATCATTTTACTAAAATGCCCCTCGAAGACTAATGAATAGTCCGAATATGAATGTTCGTTCTGGTGATTTATTAGTTACACAGCTTGTTCTTAGTTTATTTGGGTTTAATTTTGTTAGTTACGTGTTTTCACTATAGAAGCCTCTTACACTATTATGGAAATATTATTTTACATTGGTTGGTAGGATTATACTTTTTTTTTGAACCCACGCACTATATTTGAATATCATTTGTTTCAATGTTATCATCATTGTTAGTTAAACAATTCTTTCTTCATTCTTTCTTTCTAAATCTCAATTTTCAACTTTTAATCGGAAGAATTTTATAAAAGGTACTTCCATACTCAAATAAAAATTTGATATTTGATGTATAATATGTGTTGTATTAATTACATATATTTATTTTATCTGATGTATTTATTTATATAATTTGTGATGAATTATTTTATTAAAGAATTGTATTTGATAGGTATAATCATAAAATTAAAAACATCTTATTTATCATATATTGTTATTTACTTTGAGACTTTTATTTTTAACTGTCTCGATATGGATCATCCAACTTCGATAGGTACTGTGCAATTATTAAGTGAAATGAAAAATGTACTGATTATTTACTCGATGTTGAATTATTTAAGTTAGTTAAACTATTCTGAATATACAGTATAGAAGTTTTGTAAAGTACGATGAATGTGTTGGAACCCACCTGTGAAGACTCGCAAATCATAGGAAAGTTCTGGGAAAGATACATGGCTGACTCGAACAAGGTTGGAATTCGCACAAAGAAAAAAGAGAAAATTGTCAAATAATAGTATATCATTAGGAAAAAATTTGGTTTCCTAAGAGGGGTCACAATCCTAAGCCATGCTTTTACTCTTTTTCATTTTTTTATTGTTACATTTAATATAGGAGTTGTCATTAGTACCATAATTATTCTACACACACAATTTTATATTTCTAATGAAACCAAGTAGCCATATAATAACTTATTGAAATTGAATTTCTATGACCAAGACCAAACCCAACAATAAAATCAGTATTATATCCACCTCTTTCATAAACCCAACTTTCCCTTTTGACTATATACTTCATCATACAATTCTCCAACTCCTTCTCTCTCTCTTTCTCCTTCTCTCTCTCTGTGAAAATGGAAGACGCTGAAGAATGCATCACTGGGCTATGTTTGGGACTAGGAATGGGAGGGCATGTCCCAATAAAGGGTAAGCAGAAAGAGAAGAGGCCTGTGGCGTGCCTAGACTTAGCGTTTGAGCTTTGTCCAAAAGGGGAAGCCATTAACTTGAATCACGATAAGGTAGAGAGTACTGATTCTGATAACGATAACAGCAACAACAACAACCGAAGCAGAAAGAAACTGAGGCTTTCCAAGGACCAATCATCCATGCTTGAGAACAGCTTCAAACTGCACACCACTCTTAATCCGGTATCTATTCATCTTTTCTCCTTCTAATTTTTTCTATATATCTAAAAACTTATCTCTGGATGTGTGGATTAGATTGCACGCCGCAAGTGGTTATTGTGTATGGCACACATACGTAACACTAGTGATGATTTTGTTTCGTACATATGATCATTTGTATTGTACCATATGTTTATGAGTCAATTCTTTTTGTTTTGTACCACAAGGTGAGAGAGTTTATGATGTGTTGGTTTTGGTTGGACATGCAGGTTCAGAAACAAGCACTGGCTCATCAATTGAAGTTAAAGACAAGACAAGTTGAAGTTTGGTTTCAGAACAGAAGAGCAAGGTACGTTAACGTTATACCTTTGTTTATTCTTGATCAATTGTTTTGCATTAAATATCTGGGTTCCTTCAAAGCTCAATCTTTAGGGGGTAGAGATAAAAAGAGAGGAAAGAAAAGGGAGAGTTTTCCGTTTTCTTTTCCAGGGCTTGGTTTTGTTTATTTAATAAATTATTAATTGTGTTGACTATATAGTCCTGTGGCGTGCATTAAATTTCAGAGATGTTATTATATGTTTAAATATCATAATTAATAATGATATGTGCAGGACCAAACTGAAGCAGACAGAAGTGGAGCGTGAGTGGTTGAAAAAACAGTGTCAAAATCTAAGCGATGAGAACAAAAGATTGAAGAAGGAATTGCAGGAAGTACGTGCACTTAAGGTTGGATGCATTCAACTATCCAAAACGGCGACTCTGACTATGTGTTCTTCCTGCGAGAAACTAGTAAAACTGAATGAAGAAAAGAAGAATAATATAGAGTCAGAGGGTAGAAATTGATATATTAATTCATGAAAGATATAATATTGGAATATAATCTAGCAGCTGTTGCTATACGTAACTCAAAAGCTTTCTAATTATGATTAGAATGAAAAACAGTACATACATATTATATATTATTCCTTGGTCCCCACATCGAAGACAGAGCAAACTGGGGCGGCTTAGATAGATACGTAGTTAGTAATCAGGAGTCTCTTCTCTTGTACATTTATTCAAATTAATCAAAATTATTTATTTCTCATTTTGTTTATTCATTTTGTATGTGTACGTATATGTTGTACGGACAAGGAATAAGCTTTTGGATGGCTGAAACTCAAAGATAAAACAATTCCTTAAGTGAGACCACTAATTAGAGATTAGGGCTTAAAGTTGGAATATTAAATCTCAGCTAGATAGGATTTTGTTTTATATTTGCGATTGATATCATGACGTGAAACATTGGTGTTTTCGTGCTTCACAAGAATCCAAACCATATAAATATACAATAATTTTTTGAGATCCATAGTTGATCTCATTGTAATCTTGAGAGGAATGTTAATAAAATAATTTGATTGTATAGGAAATTTGAGTACAGTTTTTGGAAAAACTCCATGAGGGTTTAGTGCGTGACGTGTGTGGCGAAGGGATGTATGCATGTCACAATATTTAATAATAAGCCCTCCACCAATTTTTTGTGAGTGTTTGTCTTTGAGTGTTGAGGTGGTTCTTGAACCAACCCACAAGACAAGACAGAAGTAGGTTGCACTTCACAAATTGAGAGAAAATGCATGGAATTTGCTAAGTCATAATCCTAACATTATCCAAGTATATTGAAATCTAAAAAAAATCATTACTGAGAGACAGTGCGATGCCTTTATGATGGCACCATAAGCAATACAAGATGCAATAACATGGTTTTAGAGAAACTTTATAGCGTCTTTTAAGGGATCGCAAATGAATTCAAACACACTGTTTTCACAAATCCAATTCAGGTTGAGTCAATGTTCATAAAGAATATTTGTTGTGATTGAGTTATTTTTCTATCAAATAAGTGTGACTTTTTAGCACAAGTATTCTCATAAAATTTTATAGTTATGATTTTCTTAATAAATACTACTTACATAATAAATTTTAAATAACTTTGATAATATTTGAAGAAATATATTTTAAGTTTAATTCAACCTTTTATAAATTTATGATAAATTTATGGATTTTTATAAGATCTGTCTTAAAATCATGTTAGTTACATGATTTTTATTAATTAATAATATTTTTTTTCGCATTAACTAAATGTACATACAAATTCAACAAGTCACACCCATTGGTGAAAGAAACTATCCCTTGAACTAGTTGCGTACAAAATTACATTCAATATAAGTCACGCTCGTTAATGAAAGAAAGTTATTATTTAAACAATTTGTTCTACGAATGTTTTTAGAATAAAGTTTAAGTTTATAATACTATTAATTAAAATGAACCAAGTTAAACTATTTTGAATCTAAATGAATAAATTATTTATTTTCATGTAAAAGATTAAAAAGGTATATATATTTTTTAGTAAGAATTTAAAAGTTTACAGGTCACTTTTACTTTAATTAAACATTATTCGTAATGCTTTATAATTTGGAACTGAATTATCTTCATTTAAATTACATGTTTTATTTTTTCTAGTCAATATTATTTTTGTTGTTTTACCGTCAATACTAATTAGTATTACAATAGGATTTATATTTTATTAATTTGTTAAACAAATGCCTAATCATTGGAGAGTTAGAGACTAGATTGGAGTGAACTGAAACGCATGTAATATTTTTAAAATTGGGAAAAGTCTTATCGTTTATTTTTTTTATAAATATATAAAACTACAAATAATATAAGATATAGATATAATAGAGAATTTTTTTTAAATTTTTTTTTAAAAGTTAGTTGTTTTGAAATAAAAAAGAGAGACTAAAAAAATAAGGTATGACAAAGAAGTAATAACATGCTCTTAAAGATAGAGATTAGTGTTTGCCTTATTTAAAAAATATTTTGAAACGAAGAGGACATTGCATTTGTCTACGAAAAGGTTTCATAATTACCAAGTTGACAAAAGCATATTTAGTTTCAACTGCCAACCATTAAACATTACTATGTCACATATGACCCAAATAAGGTCCATAAGCCACAATCAATTAATTTAAGCCATAATCACACCATTATGAATTCAGTTCAACTTTACACAGTATAAATCCTTCCACTTATAAATTATTAGACATTTTTAATTCAGTTTTTATTAAAAAAAATTCTTTAAAATATCTTTTGTTTTTATTTAAGTAAATTGTTACTTAATTTTATCATCAATAAAAAGATGTACTCGTTGTTTTTATTTTTTTTTCTTCTAATTTATCAATGAATTCAAATTTTTTTTGTTTAATATTATTTAACTCATTGATAAACTTGTTCTTAGAAAATGAAGGAGTGAGTCAGAAAAATTAAAAAAAATTAAAAAAATTAAAAACAAATAAAAATACTTTTAATACTTAAATATATTTTTTTATATTAATAAGTAAATTTTAAATTTTTAACTCAATATGAGGTTTGTACTTATTTATATATTTTGATATATTTTTATCTTTAGTTAATGTGAGATTTGTAATATTTTAATTTTTAATTAAAATATTTTTTAAAATTTATTTAATACCATTAGTTAAAGAAATACTTTTTTTATTTATAGAAAAGTATTTCCAACAATCTTTCCACGATTTGTCTGCTTGAGAATGTATTTTTAAATGAATTAATATTTTTCAGTTAATTCACTTCATCATGAATTTAACTTTGTACATTGTTAGAATGTAAATATATTTTTTACACCGTTAACTAATTACAATATACGATAAATATAATATATGAGAATGAGAATCTACAATTGGCCGAAAAAGTAAAAATATGAAAATATATTAGTGAGATGTACAGTACATGATCAAAATTAATCTTCTTGTTATAATGAATTAAAATAATACATACTCAATGATTGAAGTACAAAAAATTACTGAGTTTTATATAAAACAAACTTGTGATTGAGTATTATGTACATGAAATTTGGAAACAATAATTTGACCAAATCGTTGAACAAGAATTCCTGTACAAGTACAAACATGGCTGTAGAATACGCTTATATATACTAGTCCAACATCTTACTAATACGTCAATTTATTTAATAAAATAAATGGATTATTCAAACGGGTCCCCATTTCCCACTGTCCAAGATTTTAGAATTCATATACCTTGCCACTTAAGCAAACTCTATTTAATTAACACTTCTTTTTTTTACAAATAAAATTTGACTTTTGCTCATGATTTCTCAATTTATTTATATAATTCTATACGAATCAGCATTTTTTATTTTGAGAGAAAAAGAAGGGAAGAAAGTATAAGCAATGATCTTGGTGCACCAATCATTGGTCATCCCTTTCATCAGCCTCCACCAACTCCCTTTCATACCAATTCAATAATAATAGCATGCATAGCACAGTGGTGTGAAAAGAGGCACATATATATAATGAATGGGAGAATATTATATTGAAGCTTGTCCTTGTTGAATAGTTCAGCTAATAAAACTTCACCCTAGGAAGGATACCATCAATTTCTGTGTTCATTCCAATTACACAAAATATATAAACATGGCAAGAGTGACCATTGCAGTAAGAAAGGTCAACTGTGTGAAAACAAAACAATCAATCAAAATTGGGCCACCAATTCAGATTTTAGTCATGATCATGGCCCACTCAAAATTGCCCACTCCTCTTTACACCGCCAACAAAACAATTCAAAGAAGCCGCCACATATGTCAAAATTGTTCATGTAATATTAATTAATAGAACAAATTCAATTTACCAATGGTTGATACTTTCATGTAATCAGGAGTGAAATTGTTACGAGTTACTCACATTAAAGGGTCAATTATATACAGTCCTATAAATAATTTTAAGCTTATAAAATAAGATAATCAAACTAGTTAAGTTTAATTAAATAATAAAAGTTTAAGTATTAAGGTTTTTATAAATTTAAATATTTTTAATTAAGTTTCTATTAAATATTTGGATTAAATATGTTTTTCGTCTTTAAACATTTATGATGAATTATGTTTCGTCACTCATTGAAAGTGTAATCTTATTACACTCTTATATTTTATGAAGTTATGTGACACATTCTCCCCAACAAACGATGTTAATGAGTTTGCCATGTGACAAATGGAGTTCCACCAATAAAATTTGACTTTAACTATTTATCCACATCACATGACTCTCTTCATCTTTGTTAGAGTGAGCAATGGGCCATGAGAGAGAGAGAGGTGAAACTAAAGAATTATTATTAAAAGATATCACAGTACATTACAAAGCAACTATCAAAATATATATACATATACATAGCCCATGCAGATAGGAGCTAATTGCAAGTGAGGTCGTTACAACAGAATGCCTAACACCCCCCCATAAACTCAGGGTGGCTTATTGGTCACAGTGAGTTTATTTCTTAGCTGTGTAAACCGAGAGCCAGAGATGGGTTTTGTAAAGGGATCTGCAACTTGATAGCGAGCTGGGATGTGAAGGAGCTGAACATGTTGTTGTTGGATATGATCTCTAACAAAATGCAAATCAAGTTCAAAGTGTTTTGATTTGGAGTGCATAACTGGATTAGCACTAA
>Ga0123342_1010299_pt1 | contig 10784 bp, 2 predicted proteins | sample Turbeawhitnodule_FD_89960 | JGI IMG/M metagenome (GOLD analysis project Ga0123342, IMG submission 89960) | Root nodule microbial communities of legume samples collected from Mexico - Turtle bean Mexico white nodule | ecosystem: Host-associated > Plants > Roots > Nodule | place: Mexico: Nepantla... | reverse complement strand
ATAATATTAATTAAAATAAAATTTTAAAATAATGATAATAAATATAAATTGAATAAATTAAAATTATTAAATTTCTATACTATATTACACATAATCAATTATGTATATATTTTTATTTTTATTTTTATTTTTATTAATATATATATATACAATATTTTTTATTTTATTTTACATATAAATAATATTTATATTTTTATTATAAATATACTTAATATTTTTTATTTTATATTATGATCTTATTTTCATTTTTTATTTTATTTTTTTGCCTTTATGTCGTCAAAATCTGGAATAAATTAGATAAATCATCAATGTTAATGTATCTTTCTGCAACATTCTTTGCATGTGAAAGGGACATAGTTTTCGTTGTTTATGTGAATCTCTTTCCTCACACTTCTACGCACATAAGTGGATCCAAATAGTTGTTATCAGTGTTCATTCCCTCTTGCGAACAGTCTTTCCATTGAAACAAATAGGAACTAAATGTTACTGTGACTCAACTTAGGATGACTGTCACCACTACCGTCAACAAGACAAGGACAACCGCAGTCGTTAGAGAGACCGAGATGACCGTGAAAATGCTAAAAATGACAAAAGGATGTTGCGAACATGACTTATCTCAATTATAATTGTCTTCTAACTATCATTAATCATGTTATAAATATCTAATTTTACACAAGTACAATTTTAAATTAGAAATAATATATTTAGAATATTTCTATTAAGATGTACTATTTTAAATTTTTAAAAAATACTCCAATTTTATACTCTCTTATCCTTAATATAAATATAATTTAGAACAAAATGGTGGTGGTTTTTATGAAACCTTAAAAAAAATATTGTTTGTTCCTATTAAATTGTATAGATATATACTTTTGTAACAATAAATAATGAGAAAAAAAATAAAATTTATTAATAACGAGAGTAAACTTAATCATCTTTTTTTAAATGTAATTACTCTCAATAATTTAATTTGTTGTTCTTATTTCAAGAAAATAATATAATTTCATAAAAAAAAATCTAAAATTGAATAAATTGCTCCATATATATAAGAGAGTGGATGTTTCACTCAATGTGTTTAGAAGAGATTGTTGCAATCTATTAGAGGATTTGAAGGTTAAAAAATGTGAGTTATTGTAGTAGTTTGATAGAGAAGATTTGAACTAATTTGCAAAAAAAAAAAAAAGGTAATGTGATCGTTTAATAAAAGAAGCAAGAATGTGGGCATGGTGCATTCATTTGAAACTAAAAAAATTGTTTGTACTAAACCAAAGGTTGTAATCTATTAGTTGTGACTCAATAATTAATTATACCGATAACATAATTGATTAGGATGATGAATATAATTGATTGTGCATGTTTTTGTAATTAATTAAACATAAAGTAGTTAGTCTATTTGAATTTAGATCTTAATCAGTTAAACACTCAATGATAATCAATTATAGCACTACAATAAAATTATGAAATAGAGACCAATTTTTAGAAACCAAAGTAATTAGTTACAATAAAAACTAAAATAGAGACCATTTTAGAAACTAAAAAAAAAAATAGTTTCTAAATTGATATCTAATTAGCAACTAAGGTTTTAACTACCAATTAACCTTGGTTGCTAATTAGATACCAATTTAGAAACTATTTAACAATAATAGAAAATAATAGAAACTAATTTAGAAACCAAATTTCTTTTTAGTTTCTAAAATGGTCTATAATTTAGTTACTATTGCAACTAATTATTTTGGTTTCTACAAATTGATTTCTATTTCATGATTTTCTTGTAGTGTAGACATGTGTTTGTGTTAAATTTAGTAAAAGATAAACACGTGAATGAACTTTTAGTACAACAACTATTGTAAAATAGGTTAATCAATGGTCATAGTGTGATTACTTTCATATTAACTTAAAAATTAAAAAATTGAATATGACTTATAATTATTAGAATAATAAATAAAATACTAACTTTTATTCATAAACATTGTTGTTAATTTTAATTAAAATTATAAAAAAAATTGTACATATGAAATTTTCGCAAACAATTAACAATACAATTGGAACGTTTACATCATAATATTGATTGTAATTATTTTTTCTTATTTACAAATTTCTATCCAAAATATATCAATACATGTTTTAACCTTCACATATAAATATTTACTTTTATTTTAATTCAATTCCTTAACAATTTCAAGATAAGAATATTTAAGTAAATAAATAAATAATACAATTTTTTTCTCAATCATATTTATCTAGAATTTTTCCCTTCATTTGAATATGCCACACATTGCTTTGAATGAGAAGATTATTTGGCCATATTTAGCTCCAATGGATGAGTGTTAGGTAGAAACTCCCTCAGCAGTGTTTCATGTCTCATACATGAGTTGGCATCAAATCAAATGCAAAAGATATACACATAACTTACCTTAACATTAATTCATCACAAAAAAAAATATTAAAATTTATATCTTGTCTCATATTATAATTATAGTCAAAGTTTTGACACATGATATTCAAACTCAAATAGTTTAAATAGTTTATATTGACATGTATGTAAAATTTATGGATTTAGTGGAATTTACTTTTCTAATTGCAAAAATGGGTAAGTTTAAAAAAAAAACAATAAACAACCATTACAAGAAAATCATTAAATAAAAACTAATTTTAACTAAAAGTAATTAGTTGTTATAATAACTAAATTAGATACCATTTTAAAGACTAAAAAATTATTGATTTCTGAATTAGTTTCTATTATTGATAAATAATTTCTAAATTGGTATCTAATTAGCTATCAAGGTTTTTGCTACAAATAAATTTAGAAATTATTTATCAATAATATAAACTAATTTAGAAACTAATAATCTTTTTAGTCTTTAAAATAGTCTTTAATTTAGTCACTATAACAATTAATTGCTTTTTGCCTTTAAAATTGATTTTTATTTAATGATTTTCTTGTATATAGTGAGCACTACTTCGTATATTTTAATTTTGTAAGAATACTATATGTTTTTCTTTTTACTGAATTTGTTATAGATCCTATGTTCTTAAGAGTTTATCCATGTAGATAAAGTGAATCTTCCAATTTCATAACATTTAGTCCTTGAAAAAAAAATATTAAAAACACGTTTTTATTATTATTAGTTAAAATTCAGTAGAAACATTATTAAAAATATATATTTTCGACAAAAATGTCCATTCATTTGTTAATAACCAATGTAAAAAAAAATTATGTGTGATAGATTTTCTTAATATTTTTAACAGTATTTTATATATAGTTTGTTAAGAACCAATACAAAAACATATTTCTTGTATGGATTAAATGGTTTATCAATGTAAAAAAAGGGTAAATGGTCTTTGTTTAGAAAAAATTCTCTAATAAAATTTTTTAGGAGAGAAAAATTAGATGAAATAAAAGAAATTAACTTCTTCATGGAATAATAGCTTATAAATAAGCTAATTGTAGAAGTCATCTTATGTAATTTTTGTAAATTCCTTTTAGCACATGCATAAGCTGATTTAATTTATGGAAAAAAATCATTTTATTTATGATAAGCAAAAGGTTTAGAGATAATATGTGTGCAATTTCTTCACTATGAAACCAATGTACATTATATACATCAAATTAGTTAATGTCAAGTCAAAATTAGGAAATTAAAAAAGAAATATTCCTTTCAAAATCATTTAAACTAAATCCATATATATGGGTTGGGACACCCCTTATGGGTTGGGACACCCCTTAAGTGTCTCATTTTATTTTATTAATTCATTGCTGATGAAAAAAAAACTAAATACATATCCTTAGATTTCAACACCAAACTAAATCCATTACACCTCCTTAAATCCATTACACCTCCTTAAATTAGTGAACAAATGTGAATCATTCCTAACTTAAAAACACATGAATTAAATTATAACTTTGATAATGATTTTGTGAACATATCAATTTCTTATGACTTGGTTTAAATGTAGTGTAGGTTGAAAGTTTCACATTCAATTTCTTGTGACACATAATCAATAAATGCATGATAATATTTTTAATAGGTATTTGGGGAATTAAGTCAGAAAGGGAGGTTATGCTAGATGTTTTTTATCAGGATTAGAACATTCATGAAGTGTTTTCTTTCTTTTATTCTATTAATTTTTTGTGGAGAAAAAAAATATAATATTTTTAATAAGCCTGGGCTAAATGTTTTTATTGGTTGAGTTTTGTTCTAAAAATGGATTCAAATCTTTTTTTTCTTAGTCTAAAAAAATTCTATTGTTTTTAGTTAACCTTCTAATTAGGTTATGTTTAAATTTGGATCAACTCATCACACTACAAAAAAAATCATTAAATAATAATCAATTTTAGAGATAAGAAACGTTACTAATATATATTAACTAAATTAGATATTATTTCAGAGACTACAAAAATTATTGATATTTAAAGTGGTTTGTATTATTAATAAAATTTATAAACTAGTTTTTAAATTGGTATCTACATAGTTAATTAGATACCAATTTAAAAATTAGTTTATAAATTTTATTAATAAAATAAATTATTTTAAATACTAATAATTTTCAGAATCTTAGTCAAATTTCTTTAGACAAAATGAGAGCATGGGATAAGTTTCTTTTTCAATCCACACGATTGGAAGTGATTGAAAAGTTTTGAAGATGTATAATATTTTTCTTCCTATGATTTTGATGTGAAACATGGATACTCTACTCCTATATCCTATAGCATGTGTGAACAGTTAACATAACGTTGAAAGTAAAACTTAGATTAGGTATATCTGTATGCATCAAGTGCATGAGATTCTTTGAAAACAACTAATAACCTAACTTATAAAGATTGGACCACATGCTTATAAACTATCAACAATTCACACCAATTTAAAAATCATGCATTATTAAATTACAAGTCTTGGCACTTTTCAATAGAGTGATATAGATACTATTACTAGGGTTTATCTCTTAGCTCCATAGACATGCAAGTGGCCTATGATCACTATATAACCATATACAAAATAAAATAAAATTTTATGTTTAGAAATCAAAAGGGGCATGTTAATTTTCTCAAAGAAGTGCCCCAAACCCTAGGTAGATGAATAGTCACAACTTGTGTATTGTTGTAACCCTAATTTTTTTGTTAGGGGTATTCTATGTTGATGTTGGAATACATTATTCATTAAATGATCCAATTAGTTATATTTAATTTTTGGTTTACTTTAAGCCTTAAAAAAATTATGAAAATGGAAAAATAAAATCATTAGTTTATCGAAATTACATTATTTATTAAGTTACAAACAGCTCAACAAAAAAATAAATAAACAAGTTCACTCTGTGTTTTATGTTAAGCATGTGTTGAGTAATTTTTTATAGCACTAAAAGCAAGATGCATAAGCAGATCAGCTCATTCAAGTTCTACTGAAAAAGGATTCACACAAAGAAAATTAACTTATCATTACATTTATCGATTACTAGGGACTTTTTTTTTTAAAAAAAAATCACGTTTGTATCCATCATTGATGTCATAAAATATATGCAAGACTAATATATATTTGTTTTTGGTTATGAATATATTTAAACAAAGAACTTAATTAGAAATATAAAAAAAATGAGTTCAAATTCGGTTAGAAATCTCACATTCATTATAGATAATAATGTTTCATGCTACATATATGAATGCAAAATATGTAAGTTTTATAAGATTAAATTAAGTTTAAATTTAACTTCTTAACATGGTATCATAATCATATGAAGTTTATCCTAACAAGTTTATTCTAACAGGTCTATCCTAGTAAAAAAATTTACTGGAATGGTAGTATCAATTTACCATCCGTATATTCACTTCCTAATAAATTTTATGTTAAGATTAGTGTTTATAAATCTTATATGAGGATTTATGTTTAAAAGTGACTTTGTAATTAAAGGAGAAAATTATTTATAAATTACTTCACTACAAGAAAAACATGATGGTTCGTCGGTTAAAAACGGACAAAAACAGGCAAAAGCTAACGCCTAAGCGTCGGATTTATGTGGGCCAACAATTCGACGAAAAAATCGTGGAAGCAAACGAACATTTTTGTCGGTCAGTGAATGTAACACACATTGCGTGGGCCAAACCGACAAAAAATGGACGAAACTTTCATCGGCCAGGCCGACGTAAAAGGGATGCAATTGTGACGGCTTATGCGTGGGCCAAACTGACGCAAATGTATAAAATTGCCTATACATTTAAGATAATTTCTTTAAATAATTTTAAAATCAAACACTTAATCAATTTAATAAATTTAATTTAACTAACATATATCAAAATTATTAAAATTAAAATTTTTATTATAATATTAAAAAATGAAATTTAAAACAAATACAATAAACTATTAAAAATTAAATATTTATTAAAATATTATACATTAAATAAATTTAAAATAAATAAGTTTTGAAAATTTAAATATTAAAATATAATTGGCTACGACCCAGGTAAAATATTTTTTTCTACAAGTAGCGTCAATTAGGCCAAAGCACAGTTGATGACTAACGCAAAATGATTTTTTTTAAAATCTCTTTGTGCGTCTGTCATGCGTCAGACAACCCAAAAAAAAAACTACTTTGCATCGATTTTGCATCAATTTAACTGACGAAAAACACGTTCACATTTGACGCACGTAAATATTTGGAAGCTAATCACGTGTTTTCTCATAATGCTTGTAGTTTGAATTTTCAAGTGGTGTGAAGTATTTTAGTTATTAAAACAATACCAATGCAACAGCAGTTTATTAAAGAAAAAGCACTATTTAGTTTTTTCAAATAAGATTTTGGAAGAAATGAACACCACCATATATTGTTTAAAATACAAAGAATAATTTGTTTGTGTGTTTACTTTAATTTATGATAACAACATTGGCATTTTTTTTATTTAGTTCTCTAAAATAAGAATATACAGTTCAGAATAATTATTTAAATAATTTAAATTTGAAACTCCAAACTTGAAATAAATAAACAAAATAACTCTATCATAGAATCTATATTGGTAGAGTAAGGTGCCTTTGAAAATAAGGTCATTTGTCCTGCAGTGCCTAGTACCTAAGATTTAGGCACCTGGAAAACGACAGCACATTGAAGTTAGGTATGGTGTGAGAACTTTGGTGCTTTTATATTATCATCATCAACTTCGTCCTACTCACAAAATACAATGAATGAAACTGTGATCTATTTTGTTAGGAGCTGAAATTTTGTTCAGGATCATTCAAATTCTAAAAGTTATTGCATTTCCATCAATTTATGAGTAACAACATCTAGCATGATATATCTTACATGCTTCTCCATGGTGTCAATGCTTTTGAAATGATGGATTCTAAAACCTAGATACTATTTGAACTTCTTTTTTTATTAAATTTTACTATGAAAGAAAAACAAGAAGAAACTTATAATTAATTTCTTCATTTAAGTTTTAGAATTTTTATTATATAATTGTTCTGACCTTAAATTCGTTGAGATAACATCACTAAGGTCAATCATCGTATTTGATGTATTGTTCGTTCTGTAGTTCGAAATTTCATCACGATTTTGTCTTTAAAATACGTCTTAGTGAATTAAGTGAGAAAGATATATATAAATTTGATTTCTTCTACAAAGATATAATATCTATCTTTGATTGCATTCTACCTCATTTTTTCTTTCCAATCTTAAAGTCGTGAACTCTATTCATTTCTTTCCTCTCAACTTGCATATCCTTAAATTGTCTCCTCTCATTATTGTCATTAAGCATTGCTGAATGTTGCCTCTTGTGTTCCCCTTAATTATACACATTTATTTGTGATGGTGAAACTAAACATATAATTAGACAATAAAAGATATTTGCAATATCAAATCATTAACTTACAATATAGTATATAATTTCTTAAAGACGCATAATATGGAAATTAAAAAAAAAAAACATATATATATATATATATATATACTTTAGTTTTTACTAGTAGAATAGTCGTACTTTTCACAAGTCAATTCAGAAGTTACAACATATATTTTAAAAATAAATGCATATATAGATGATTGTGAAAACAGGCTAAAGATATATATATAAAAGAGTTTAATTATGTATTTAAATTTTATAAAAAAAATTGTAAAGAAAATATGATAGAACAAGTTTAAGTTAAATAAATACACTCTCGAGCTATTTTTCTTAAGAGATTTGTTTAAAAAAAACTTGTTGGATGCAACTTTAACAAAATAAATTCATTGCAAAATCACTTTTCAAAATTTTTTTTTCGTAAAGCTCTCATTCTTTGATTAGATGCATATAATAACATGCAATATAAAAATATAAGGGATTAAAGATGTTTACAAAAGGAACTTTTATATTGATTTGTTTGATAATCCAAACTATGACCAATTCTTGATTAACACTATCAAGGTTCCACTAATGCTACAAGTTACAAGGCAAGTGTTATTTAGACCCAACTATTTTAGGCTAAACTACAAGTATTGTTTGGACACAATCATTCCTGGCTAAAACCACAAGTATTGTTTTGACATAATCACCTCTAGTTAAGCACGAACATTGTTTGGACCCAACCACTTCTGGTTAAAACACTTTGATCATCAAAGTGTGAAAAACAAAGAAATCACAAAAATGGAGGTTTGAATTATGATTTTAATTATGAAAGTTACTTGAGTGATGAAGCTAAGACAAGGTCTTGATGTGTAAAATAATCAGACTCAAACTTTTATTTGATTGTTAAATTAGACGCACTTAACTGATTTAAGTGAATAATTTTATCTATACTATTTTTTCATTTTTAACAAAAAGTCATACTGTTCCCGCCGGTTGACCAGGGTCGTCTTTGCGCGTGGCCTGTCCTTGCGAGCTAGGGCACCTTCGTTCTGCTCCGTCGGTGAGTACCTGAAAAGAAGTGGACAAAGGGGCGCCCTCGCGGCCGTTTGCACTCCGACGATCAAGTCAGCTAGCGAGAAACATCAAAGGTGACACCCCCCGTATCGGAACACCGTGAACGGATGCTCTGAAGGTGGTCGAAAATACTGTGTAGCTAATACTGTATTGCCCTAATTGTCTTGTGTGTACAGTGGGTGTGCCGCGAAACAACTAGGGTTTATGTGTGTGAAAACTAGGTCTGGCTCCCGTTTCAAACGTCTCAAGGCCCTTTTTAAACACCTCCTTCATTAAAGCGCGTTAAAGCGCATTGAAAGCGTATAAAAATATCCCTTGAAACATTTGAAACGTAATCTAAATTAACGCGTACCTTAGCGAACTTTCAGGAAAGCCTTGATGTTTCAGTGCTTATTGCCACGTGTCCTTCTGACTTGATCGCTACTCTACGTAGAGGGCCTCACAGCGTCGTAACCCAACTTAGGGTTATTCCATTGTGTGAGTCCTCTTTCCTCGAAGTGCATCTGGTGCAGGGGGTGACTTTCTGGGTGCCAACTCATGCGCCCCAGCCTCTAGTCATTCGCCCTGGGAGTGTATCTTCTTTACTCTCGCACCACGCACCTGGCTCGCCCCTGGGTTTGGCCCTCTCATGGGTCGTATCTACCCCAGGGGTCTCCCTGAGGTGGCGTGGGTACTTCACGAGTCAGGGTACTCCCCACTGGTACTAGAACTATGGCCTTGAAGCCACCTTTCTCTTCTCTTTGTTACTGTTCTGAACTGTCGAGGCCCGAAATCTCCTTGCGGTGTCGCTCCCACTCCATGGTCTTTCCTACCCATGGGTATTGGGGGAGGGGGGTAACCTCGTCGATGTCTTAACTTGGCTGCGTCTTATCTTGGCGGCGCCTTAACCTGGCGATGCCTTAGCCTGGCGACGCCTCCCCAACAAGGCGATGCCTCAAGCAGTCAATCTGTTGACTTTCTTCCTTGGGTCCCTTGAGGGGTCCCACCAAACATTGACTTTGACTTTGGTCAACGTCTGGGGACGGGACAGTACACATACTATCATTCTTGCATTTGACAGGGTACTTCATATTCTAATTTGATATAGGATAAATCATTAAAGAAATGAAGGCTTCAAAAGATGTCTTTTAATAAGTGCTTTTTAGCAAGTTTCATATGATAAATTATAAGATAATTTTTTTAAGGGACTTTATAATAAATATGATCAGACAAACACACTTAACCAATTGTATTATCCTTATCTCTTTCAGTTCAAGTGGTCATGTTTGTTTTAACAAGTGATTGAATCACAATTTTAGCGTATGACCTACTAATAAAATATAAGATAAAAGGTTGTTTTGAAAAATACTTTAGCAAAAACATTTTTAGAACGCACTCACAAACTAACTCTACTTCTTAGGTTAGTACAAATGATGAAAACATGAAATATAAGTGAGGTAAGAGAGAGAGAGAGAGATATTGCACATGATAATTTATATTGGTTAGTTTTTCGCAATAGACTATGTCTAGTTCTTGACCAACCATCCAAGTTCAACTAGGTAAACTAATGGTGTGAAGTACACGTCGAGTATTATTGGCACAAGTCATTTTTTACGTAACTAAGTATTTTTTGGGCTTGTAGACACTTTTGGTTAACACCTTGAGTATTCTTAACACAAGTCACTCCTAGCTTAACTAAATATTATTTGTTTAACCCACTCGTGGCTGACCTTGAGTATTCCTTACACCTAGCCACTTTGGCAAACCGAGTATTCTTTTGGATTGTAGTCACTCCTGGTTGAACCTGCTGATAAGTGTCTAATTTCAGTAATATTTCATATTAAAATATAGGCACTTATGAGGATTTATTGCTAATTTACATATAAAATAATCCCTAATTTATGAATTTATACCTTTTTACATT
>Ga0123342_1010298_pt1 | contig 10785 bp, 14 predicted proteins | sample Turbeawhitnodule_FD_89960 | JGI IMG/M metagenome (GOLD analysis project Ga0123342, IMG submission 89960) | Root nodule microbial communities of legume samples collected from Mexico - Turtle bean Mexico white nodule | ecosystem: Host-associated > Plants > Roots > Nodule | place: Mexico: Nepantla... | reverse complement strand
TAGTATAGATAAATCATTACAATGACAAATTTTTTTATATACTACCAAACTTTTTTTTATAATGTTATAATTTGTTGTATTTAATTTTTATATTTAAATTATAATTTGAAATGTTTTTATTTTATGGAATTGAAAACTTTTTAAGCAGGTTATTTGAGATTTTTAAAAGATTTTTAAAAGATTTTTTTTTTTTAATAAAGACATATAACGACAGTTCCACTTGGAACCGTCTTTAAAACCCATACTTATAACGACGGTTCCTATGGGAACCGTCTTTAAAAGTGCCTTCAATTTTTGAAATCAAAAAACGCAACCCCATTTTTAACGACGGTTGTGGGAACCGTCGTTATAAGTCGCGCGTTTTAACGACGGTTATGGGAACCGTCGTTAAAAAACCATACCTTTTAACGACGCCGGTAATAACGACGATTCCGGAATCGTCTTTAAATGTCAATTTTAACCGTCGTTAATTTACTTTTTTGTACTAGTGTTTTGGCAATTGAAGACGGCAGAAGCTACTTTCTTTTTCACTAATTTTCCAAATGAATTTCAAGAAAAGGATTTATGGAGGGTTTTTAAACGTTGGGGAAGGGTTATAGATGTCTTCATATCTAGAAAGTTAGGGAAAAAACGCTTTGGTTTTTGTCAGATTTCATGACGTTAAGGATGGGTATGCTTTAGAAAAACAACTTGATTCTTTTTGGATTGGTACATGGAAGCTTCAGGAATACAAACCGAAATACAAAAGGCAAGAGAAGTCAATGCACACTTCGCTGAGACAAATTTATTATTGGAAAGTTTGGAACCAAAAGAATCAACAGTGCTCTTATATATGCACAAGCAGTCAGGGGTGGAAAAGCGAGATCCGATCATAAGGGAGAAGATGAATTTTGGCCACATGTTAGAGTTAATGCAGAGACGTCTTTTTGGTTGGAGAGATGCTTCATCGGGAAAATGTCAAAAACAACGGATGTGCAAAATATTAAGGAGAGTTTATTTTGGGAGGATTTAATTTAGTAAGGGGGAGAATCTTAAGGGGGGTGTACGTGCTGCTATCATGTGAAGAAGAGGGACAAATTAAGAGGTTGATTGCAGACAACAAAGAATGGTTTGAAGGTAATTTTGAATCAATTGTTCCATGGGATGACTCTTTTGCGATTTTTGAGAAGATAGCTTGGTTCCGATGCAGGGGTATATCGTTGGCTCTTTGGATTAACCAATGTTTTGAATGCATAGGGGTTCTTGTAGGAACGCTTGTAGAGGTTGATGAAGGAATAATTTCTAAGGAGGTGTTAGAGTATGCGAGGTTGTGTATTAGAATCCCATTGGGCGAGGAGGTAAGACTGGCGAAATCAATGAGGATAAGTGATAGGCTATGTTAGGTTTTTTCTGAGGAAGAAAATTTCCATGTTCCTTCGTTTGGAAATCTGTTTCACAAGTGGGGGGTGGCTTCAGAGGATGAATCGGAAGCACAACTTGACTCTAGCATTGGTGAAGAATTTTCAGAGTCCGAGTACTTAGATCACGATGGTAGACAAGGAGAGGGAAAAGGGAGGAGACGACTGTTCAATTTCTGAAAAAAAAGGAAGAAATTTCAAAAGGCGGCACATGCATTAATGGAGGAATTGTTTATGTCAGGAAGAGTCACAATGGTATGTTGGAACCAAGGAAAGAGGGGATTATTAACTTGGAAAAAGATGAGGCACGGAATAAAATCTTAGTGGATATTAATAGCGGTGGCGAAACCCGCAACGTTAGTGGAGGGCACGGTGGAGAGGCAGGAGGAGAAAAAAGGGTGGCGACGTGGACGGCGACGCTCGACGCAGTGGAGAAAGTCGACGACGTCTCACCTCTACCACTGTCAAAGGGGAACGGCGCGGGGACATGACTCATGACGATTGGAGCGCTGGCCGAGGAAAAAACGATGATGGGTGGCGATGAGGAAGCAAGGGTTGTGCCAAAATCGTAGGCGACAACAATCAAAGCGTACGCCGGAGCCAGTTCTCACGCATCTGCACCACGATTGTGCGTCGCAGCGGATGGTGCTAGCGAGTGTTCGAGGTGGGGCGACGACACGAAAGGGAGAGGCGAATGGTGGCTGTTAGGTGGGAGGGGCAGGGCAGATTTAGGAGGAAAAAGGTGAGGTGAGGAGGATTGACTATGGAAGCAAAGGAACTGTTGTGTGCGAGACAGATGATGAGACAGCAAACGCCACGGAAAAGATGAGCTCGGTGGGGTTAGTACGGAGTGTAAAGGTCGCAGATGTCGACGATAGAGCAGTGGTGGTATCGACACCAAAGAATAAGGCATGTAGGATGGAGACAATTTCTGCAAGTTGTCCGGTGGGGAGGTTGATGGACAATATTGGTGGAGGGGGAGGCGATATGTTCGTTTTGAGAGACAAAAATTCACCATTGGTTGAAAGATTATCTAAGTCAGTTTCGTTAAAGGGTTTAAGGTCAGAAATTACTATCTCAGTTAGAGATGTTAGAAAGTATAGGAAAATGCTGCGGTTAAAAGATGAGCAGGGCGAAATCAGGAGGGCATGGAAATCTGGTAAGGAGATGGGTTTCACTTTGTTAAAATAAGAAGAGGTTGTTTTAAATAGACTTGGTAGTTTGGACAGTCGGGACTACAAATGTAGTCAGATGGAGAATTGTGTTTCTGATGATGAGTCTAATTAGCATGAATATAAGGGAGATTGGCATAAGTACGAAAAGAACATACTTAAGAGACTTGATTAGAAAAGAGGAGGTTGGAATGGTATGTCTGTAGGAGACAAAGTGCTTAGTGATTAGTAAGGAGCATTGCTATTATTTGTGGGGCTCAAATGAAATTGAATGGATGGAGAATGGGGCAGTTAATAATGCAGGAGAAATTATTACTATTTGGAGAAGAAGTAGTTTTTATATGATGAGATACTTTAATGGAAAATCTTATTTGGTTATCGAAGGAGTTTGGAAAGTAGGAAATAGGGTACAACTTATGATAATGAATGTGTACAACTCTGGATCGTTGAAAGCACGGAAAGAGGTATGTGATGAGATTAGTGACCTCAGGAAGAGTAAACAAAACATGGTGTGGTGTGTTGTTGAGTACTTCAATTCAATTAGAAGGAAGGAGAGAAAAAGCCCAGTTTCAGTATCATATTATTGTACAGAAATCAGGGGTTCAATGGTTTTATCGAAAATGCAAAATTGTTGAATATTCCGATGGTTGGAAGAAATTTCACTTGGTACAAGCCAATTGGGACGATTAAGAGCAAAATTGACAGGATTCTTATTTCTAGGGAATGGTTGGATGTATGGCCGAATAGTAAACAATTAGTTCTCAGTACAATGGTTTCTAATCATTGTACTATAGTGCTCAAAACAATGTCGGTAGATTGAGGGTCGAAACCTTTCAGAAGTCTAGACGTGTGGCAAAGAGATGGAAGATTTTTAGAATTTTTTTGGAGTAAATGGCAGAGTTATGAAATGTAGGGAGGAGGGACGTTTGTACTAAAAGAGAAATTGAAGAGATCAAAATTAGATTTGAAAAAGTGGATTAGAGAGGTTTTTGGGAACGTCAATCAAGAAGGTATTTTATTACAAAATAAAATTCAAGAGTTGGAAACAAAAGACGACGAAGGCGTTTTAGATGAGTTTGGGCGAGAGGAGATGATACTATTGTTGACTGAACAAAGTCGAAACTTATTTAAACAAGAAACGGTTGTGCAACAAAAAGCAAGGAAAAGTTGGTTGAAACAAGGCGACTTAAATACAAAAAAGTTCCACTCATCTATGAAGTGGAGAAGAATGAGAAACGGGATCAACGGGGTAGAAGTGAACGTTCAGTGGTGTGAGGAGAAGGAGGTGGTAATGACTAAGGTCAGAAAGTTTTTCGAAGCTAGATTCGCCAGGGAGTCCGAGCCAGTGGTTAGGTTGGACAATGTTCGATTCACCTCGTTATCAGAAGAAGATAATGTGTCTCTAGTTGGAGTAGTCTCTGAAGAAGAAATTAATAACGTTGTTTGTAGTTGTGATGGTTCGAAGGGCCCTGGTCCTGACGGTTTTAATTTCAGTTTCATTAAGTTTTGTTGGGGTTGTCTTAAGAAAGATTTTGTCTCGGCGGTAAATGATTTTATGGTCAATGGTAGGTGGCCTAAGGAATCAAATGCTTCTTTCATTTGTTTGATTCCTAAGAATGATAATATGCAACAACTTAATGATTATAGACCGAATTTGTTGGTAGGGTGTGTGTATAAAACAGTTTCAAAGATTTTTTCTATCAGGTTGAAAAAAGTGATCAGTAAAGTTATCGACGTTAGGCAATCAACCTTTCTTGAAAGAAGAGGGTTATTGGATAGTATTTTGGTAGCCAATAAAGCTTTAGAAGAGTTTAAGAGGAAGAAGAAAAATTGTGTGTTTTTCAAGGTGGATTATGAGAAGGCTTACGACTCTGTGAGGTGGGATTTATATATTATATGCTAGGAAGGATTGGCTTTTGTGAAAAATGGATTTCCTGGATTAAAGCTTGCTTGGAATCAACGTTGATGTCAATTCTCGTAAACGGGAATCCTACTAAGGAATTTATTCCAAAGAAAGGGTTGAAGCAAGGTGACCCGTTAGCTCCAAAGATCAAAAGCGTATTTAATATAAAGGTTATGTTGAACTGTTTTGAATTGCCATCTAGTCTTAAGGTGAATTTCTCGGGGTGGAGCAGATAGAGATTCTCCACTTTGCGACAATTCTAAATTGTAAGGTGATGAGAATTCCTTTTAAATATTTGGGGATGCCTGTAGGGGGTGTCATAAGAGGGGTGAGTTCTAGGATGAAGTGATTAACAGGGTAAAGAAAAGGCTAGGAAGGTGGAAAGGAAGATTTATCTTGATGGCGGGGAGGATATGCTTAATTAAGTAAGTTTTGTCGTCCATACCTTTGTTCTATCTTTCTCTATTCAAGATATCATTTATTGTTTTAAAGAAGATTGTGAGTCTGTAGAGAAATTTTTTGTGGGGATGGAGGTCAGATGGAAGGAAGATTGCATGGGTGGCATGTGATAAGGTTTGTAAATCCAGGGAAGCAGGAGGGCTCGATATTATTAATGTCAGGCAATTTAATTTGGCTCTGTTGGGAAAATGGATTTGGCACCTGAAAACGGAAACAAGGGGTTTTGGATGGAGGTATTGGAATCTAAGTATGGAGGATGGAGAGGTTTGAAGGAGAAAAAAGATAATAATAGTAAGGTCTTAAGGAAGGTCTAGAGGTTTCAGGAATGGGGAGGGAAGTTTGAAGATCGTTTGAATTTGGAGGTTGGAAACGAGAGATATGTTATGTTTTGGTCAGACAATTGGATAGATTAGAAGACTTGAAACGCAGATTTCTAAGGTTATTTTCTTTGTCTGTTAATAAGGAAGAAAATTTATGTGATTGTGGAATATGAGAATGGGACCTAGGAGTGGAACTTAAGGTGGAAAAGGGGTCTGTTTGCTTGGGAATAGGAGCAAGAAAATCAACTCTTAGAGATGATCTCTATAAGCGACTCAAGATGGAAACAGTGGATAATGGGTATGGAAGGATAATGAGTCAACATAGTTTTCAGTTAAGAACGCTTATGGTTTTTTAAGGGAAGAAGGAAGTGAGGAGGACTGAAGAAGATATAAATTTTTCTAGAAAATTAAGGTACTTCCCTCAGCTCCAGTCACAACTTGGAGAGTGATTGAAAACAATGTTGTTTGTAGCGTTAATCTGGAGATAAGAGGTATCAAGGTTGAGAGTAATCTGTGTTGGTTATGTAAAAGGTCAGAGGAGTCAACAAATCATTTGTTCTGCGAATGCAGAGTTGCTTGGCTAATTTGGAATCTTTGTTATGACTGTTTAGGAGTAAGATCAGTCGATTTTATGGATCCTGAGTCTCATTTTGAACATTTCAAGATTCTGGATGCACCCACTTCAGTTAATCTTATTATGAACAACGTGTGGATTGCGTTGGTTAGCGAGATATGGAGGCACATGAATAACTGTTTATTTAAAGGTGGAGTGGTTGATCATACTGAAGTTTTCTCTCTAGCACAGGTTAAGGTTTGGTCTTGATCTCATCAAAGATGTCGTCAACTAATTTCTCATTCTCTCATTGGTGTCTAGAACCCTTGGTATGTATGCATTCAATTTAGTATTTTTATAAGGGTTGATCCTTGTTATTCTTTTTTTTATTGGTAGAGACGGGATAGACAGTAGGAGGTGTTGTTTGTTGATATGTAGATGGAAAGGTATTCTTTGAACATCATTATGCTGGATAAGGGTTGAACTACCCCTAAAGTGAACCCATTTAATTTCATTATTATTTACTGAAGAAAAAAAAACAATTTCAATGTAATAGGTAAAGTTGTTTTAAGTATATGTACTCTTTTTTTTATTCCAAATAAAATCGTGTTATTTTTTACCGTCTTAGTCAAAATCAGATTACATCCGTGTTATGAATTTAATGTAATCTGATTTGAACCGAAGTTATATCATACTAACATAATTTCATTTAAAATTAAAAGTTAATTAATATCAATTGAAGTTGTTGTGTGAGTGAAAAATATTTCTTCTCTAACACTAAAGTTATATCAAATTGGTAAAACTTCACTTTTATTACATATTCAAATTTGTAGTATATATATAACTTATTTACAATGTAATTGTGTATGAAACAACATACTCATGGATAATTTTTTAATATTTTTTCTATTTTAATATTTTATTCTGAAGAATTACACCTCTTTGGCTAAAATAAATCTGAGAAGATACTATACTCTAGTGTTTAAAAACACAATTCCAACTGGCAAAAGAAACCAGGTTAGTTCCGGAAATATCTCAATCACTATATTAAATTTCATATATGTTTTATACTTCATTTTTCTGCGACCTTCACGTTCAGTTTTTAGAAAGACACTTTAAGGGCTGCAATTAATTCACTTTGGATTTCAAAAAAATTTCAAATAACTTTCTTTATTAAAAAATTTATGATATTCAATTAAGTTTTTTAAACATTAAAATAACTTACGATATTCTGTCAAAACTATTAAAAAGAAAATCAATTACACTCACCTCATTTGTATTTTTAGTAATTGATAATAAACTTCCTAAATTTTAGTAAACTCACGTTCAATTCTTTTATTTTATTTATTTAAAAAATAAATTCAGGTGTAGGGACGTTTATCTAAATTGTATTTATACTTTCTATTTTTTTACATTATTACAGCGGCCTCTTTAAATATACGTGGAAAGAAAATGTATTATTTTTTATTCTTTTAAAATTTAAAGTGATACGTGCCGAACGTTAAAAGAGAGAGAACATAATGCTTTCTAAAATAAAAAAGTAAAGTTAATAGGTAAATTTAGAAAAAAAAAGAATATAATTAGAAAAAATAGTGTAATACGTTTTTTGGTTCACAGTGGGTGTTGGTCTAACTTCTTAAATGGCTAAAGTAAATAATATTGAGGCTGATTCTCCCTACACTCAATCAATTTGAACTTGCACCCAATTGTATTTGTGAAAGTATCGAATTATCTTTAATGAAAATGAAATTAGGGTTTAGTGATTTCTCCACTCAATCACACACCCAAGTTCATTTCTTCCATTATCGCACCCAACAACATCTCTCGCACGAGCTTTCGCATCCTCGTACCTTGGTAGGCATTTCTCCGGCAGCGTAGTGTTGAGTGGAAGACCCCTTGAACAAAGACGAAGTCAGGAGCGTGAAGGTCGTCCATTGTTGCGTGAAGGTTTGAGAGCATCATCTGCATCAACGCACCCTACAAGCTTTTTTCAAAATAAACATGACAAGGATACAATTGGATTTTAAAATGTTCGTTGGGTGCTAATCACAATTGATTGGGTGCATGAAGAAATTGGCTAATATTAATATATTGAGAGTCTCATTTGTTCTAGTATAAATCTTATTTTTTTTTTTCTAAAATTTTAGTTTTTTATAAAATAATGAAAAAATATATATATTTTTTAAATGAAGGTTGTATAATAGAACAAGTTGTAAATATATTACTTTTCTAAAGTAAAATGGGTGCTGCAATTCATGAGCTTCCACGACTATAAAAAAGAAATGTATTAATCTTTGGCTTCTTTGAATGGTTTTCTGTCTTGACTGTGTTGCATTTTTGCTTTCTCTTCTTCTAACCGTTGACCTTCCATGGAATTGGCCTCTTCATCATCCAAAATCCCACAGATGTACGATGTGCTCATCAACTTTAATGGAGAAGACATCCAAAGGAAATTTGTTTCTCATCTCGATTCTGCCCTCTCTGCTGTTGGCTTCACCACTTTCCTTCACCACCCCAATGCAGACAACCCAATTCACTTCCAACAACCTATTCTCAATCTCTGTCGTGTAGCAATTGTTGTTTTCACCAAATCCTATTCTCAGTCTGCTTGGTGTCTTAATCAGCTTCAACAAATCATCAAATGGCACCAAACTTATTGCCGACATGTTCTGCCCGTTTATTACGAAATCCAGCCATCTGATGTACGTCTTCAGATGGGTGGTTTTGGAAAAGCCTTCAAAGCAACTGCACACCAAACATTCTCACCACAACAACTGAGGCATGGCATGTCCAGATGGAGCCATGCACTCACCAAAGCTGCAAATTTATTTGGATGGGATGAGAGCAATTACAGGTAAATCACTCACGCATATTTTAAGTTTGTGATTTAATTTTGGTAATACGTGACTTGTTCTATAATTGTTATTGACCTTGAAGGAGTGATGCTGAACTAGTGGACAAAATTGTTAAGACAGTTCTTTATTTACCAGTCTTGTCTGCTACTAAATTTCCAGTTGGATTACAATTACACATGGAGGATGCGATTCTAACTATCAAATATGAATCCACGGAAGTTTGTATGATATCAATATGTGCAGAGGGAGGATCTGGCAAAACCACCCTTGCCAAAGCCATCTACCATCAAATTCATGGTACATTCGTAGAGAAAAGTTTCATTGAAGGTATTGGGCAATTTAGCGGAATAAGAGGGGATCTTCGTTTACTAGAACAACTCCTTTCAGATGTCCTAAACACGAAGGTAGAGATAGATAGCTTTGAGATGGGAAGAAGTATGATTCGGGAAAGACTTTCTGGTAAAAGGGTGCTCATTGTACTTGACGATATACCTACGTTTAATGGACAATTACTACGGGAATGCTTTCATTGGTTCGGAGGAGGAAGTGTAATAATCATTACAACAAGACCTGAAAACATACTGAGGATATATAAAGCTGATTCTGTTATTCATGTAAAGTTAATGAACGCAAACGAGTCCCTTGAGCTTCTTAGTTGGCACGCATTTAGAGAAGCAAAACCAAAACAAGAATACCATTTCCTTGCAGAAAGAGTAGTTTCTTATTGTGGAGGAATACCTTTAGCTCTTGAAGTCATTGGAAGTTATTTATATGAAAGGACCAAAGATGAATGGAATTCAGTACTGTTACTATTAGACAGTATTCCCCAGCACGATGTTGAATCGAAATTGAGAATAAGTTTCAACGGTTTAAGCAATCAAATGCAAAAAGATTTATTTCTTGATGTATGTTGTTCCTTTGTTGGTAAGAGCAGAACCTATGTCACGAAGATCCTAAATGGCTGTGGAATAGACGCTGATAGTGGAATAAGAGTTCTCATAAAGCATAGTCTCATACAAATTAATAAGAACAACAAATTAATAATGCATCCGTTGCTACGAGAAATGGGAAGAGAAATTATTCGTCATATTTCAACAAATCAACCCTGGAAGAACAGTCAACTGTGGTGGTTTGATAATGATGCAGAATATGCACTGTCAGAGAATACGGTAAGAACATCCTTTATCTATGCTTTTGAATCTTCTTTTGAAAGTGGTTGCTTTCTCATTTGCAATATATTTCTTTTTCTTAGCTCTTTTCCTCAAAGGGCACAAAAGTCATTCAGAGATTGCCTATCGGAAGAGATTTCGTCAGACACCATCCTTTACGGGTAAGAGACCCATCAAGACTGCTGAAACTCGCTGGAGATTCTGAGTACCATTTTAAGAAACTGAGATGGATCAGTTTTCGAGGGTTTTCTTCAGAATACCTAACTAACCACTTTTATCTGCACGATGCAATAGCCATTGATGTAAAACACAGTCTTCTTCGATTCCTTTGGAAAGAACCCCAGGTTTTTATCACGTGCCATTCTCTTTTAAAATTATTATTTGTTTCTTCTTATAACTATTTAGTTTTGTCGTTTTCTTCTCTAATATATTACCAAAAACTATGTTCTTAAAGGTTTTGATGTGGCTAAAAGTCCTTGATCTTAGTCACTCCAAGTATTTAATAGAAACCCCTGTCTTTTATGGAACACGAAGTCTTGAACAGCTCATTCTCAAAGATTGTCCAAGATTGAGACAAGTACACCCTTCTATTGGATGTCTCTGCAATCTTATACTGCTAAATTTGCAGGACTGTACAAATCTAAGCAATCTTCCCAAAAAGATATATAAGTTGAAATCCTTAAAAACTCTGATTCTATCTGGTTGTTCGAAGATGGACCTAATGGAAAAAGATATAGTGCGAATGAAATCCTTCATAACTATAATTGCTAAAAATACAGTTATGAAACAATTGCCTTTTACAATTGTAAGCCCAAAAAGCATTGGATATATATCCCTACGTGGATTTGAGGGATTTTCACATAATCTTTTTCCTTCTATCATTCGGTCTCGGATGTCGCCAACAATGAATCCCCTATCTTATATTCATTCCTTTATGCATATGGAAGATAATAATTG
>Ga0123342_1010297_pt1 | contig 10785 bp, 4 predicted proteins | sample Turbeawhitnodule_FD_89960 | JGI IMG/M metagenome (GOLD analysis project Ga0123342, IMG submission 89960) | Root nodule microbial communities of legume samples collected from Mexico - Turtle bean Mexico white nodule | ecosystem: Host-associated > Plants > Roots > Nodule | place: Mexico: Nepantla... | reverse complement strand
CTCATCTTGGAGCAAACCACCCTCCAAGTGGCGTGAAGATCCTCCCTTGGTCTACAACCACATAAGTCACTCTTTCCATCTTCCATTTTCTTCCATTTTTGTGTTTCTTGCTTGTGTTTCCTAATCCATTCGGTGCAATCTGTTCTTTGCTGTTTTCCCTTTCATTTTCTGCACTTTATTTCTCCTTTAATCAGTGCAGTTTGGTTGTTTCCTTGCTGTTCTTGGTTCATCCCTTTTCGGTATCCAATTACATGTGATAATCTTGTTGTTTTCAAATTCCTTTTCATGGGTTTTGTTGTTTAGCTCATTTCATTCGGTAGATCCTTTGTATGTTGTGTTAACTTGATGTTCTTGACACTGTTCTTGTGATTCCTAAACTGTTCTTGAGTAGTTCTTGGGGTTTACTTGCTGTTTTAGAGTTACCCATTCATTCTATACCTATATCATGTTATTGGAATCACATCAGAAGGTGACATGTTCACATGCTCCATTTTCTCTTGCAAGGTTGTTTTGTTGTGTGAAAAAAATTATTATTTGAATTAGTAAATACTAAAAAATTATTATGTGTTTAGAACTGATTGATGATGTTTTGGTAGTTGGTTGTGAATGTTAAAGTATAATTTGACTGATTGATGAAGTGTTAATTGTTCCTAAACAATGTATATGTTTATAACTAATTTAAGAAAATGATGGTTGTTTAATTATAGATGTATGTTTATTTGAGTAAGATAGTAAGTGTATGAATGTGGGCTAAGTGATTCAAATTAAAGTAATACGTTTTCAAAGACAAGTAGATAATGCTTCAAAAACCCAGTTTAAGTCACTTGGACCAAATTAAGAATTCTATAGATTTGTGTAGACTTGTTGAGCGAGGCCCATTCTTTCTGGTGAAATTCATATTTTTTAAAACTTGAGAGCATTGGCCACTAGGCATGGGTAAATTTAGTCCCATGAGTTTGGTTGTTGGGCAAATAATGTTCTTATTGGGTGAAACTAAGAGAATTAAAAATACTTCTTATTGGGCGAGCCAAAATTTCATTGGACGTACTTGTTTTATTTAAAAATCTAAGAGCTTTGGTAGATGGGCGAGCTAAGTTTGTTAGGCAAGCCTTTTAAATGAAATCTCCTAGTGAGTTGGTTGTTGGGCAAGTCATTTCTCGCCAAGTGAAGTGTTTTTATGAAAATTTTCCAGTGGAGTAATCGCTGGACAAGCATTTTGTTCGCTGGACGAATAAAAGTAGTTGGTTGTGTTGATATTTTTGGCTGTGTGAGTAGAATGTTAGTTAGGTAAATTACAATATGTGCTCAACTCACTGAACGAGCCAATTGTTTTCTGGGCGAGAGTGTGTTTTTTGAACTTAATAAAAATATGTTTTTAAACATCTCTTAATGTTGAAATGTGTTTATTTTTCATTTTATTATTATCTTGGACTAATATATTGTATTTGAACATTTATATGATGTTATGATTGATAAATTTCAATTTGTCAGTATTTAAATTGAGTTCGATGTATATGTCTGAATGAAAATCATTGATAATTTGATTGTGATATAACATGTGTTGTTATGTAGTGTTTCGACCTCAAGTTTGTTGAGATAAAATCGCTAGGATCAATCACCACATCCGAGGTATTGTCCGCTTTGGAGATTTTGAGCCCTGTCACAGTTTTGTCCTTAAAAGGTGTCTCAGTGGGTTAAGGGGGGAAGGTGTATTTAAATTGCCATTGACCTCGATTGTTAAGCGATGTAGGACTATATATTGGTTGTACCGAAACATATAGGCATAATTATTTCCAGGGAGGGAGTATTGTGTTGAGATGTTATGAGGATGTATTAATTTTTGGACTCTGAATTAGATGATCATGACTCTTTTGATACACTAACATAATATAGATTAAGGTGTTTAAGTGTTGAAAATCGAAGGAGATTTCTATTTCCTATACCATGGTATGAAAAAGAATTATATTATGATGAAAAATTTACCTTGTCATATGAGAATGAGTTTTCCTAATGATGAGACTTTGTTGTCGGGTCAACTTAGTGGTAGGACATGTGCATATCTCTGAATTTAATTTCAATGCACGAATCTTCTAAAAATATAGTCAAGAGTCTATTATTGTATGTTAGTAGATTTTTGACATGAGTAATGAATGTTATGTGAGAATTAATAATATATATTTGGTAGTTGATTAATATGTTGTATTGTCAATTATGAGATTGAGATGATTATTGAACATTTACCTCCTATAGAATTATATTGAAAATTTTAAAAATACTATCTTATCCTACTTTCTTGTTCGTGTTTATTTTTTCATAACATGTGATGATCGTGTATTACACGAGAGCAAAGACTACATGCAATAGTAAGAAACTGAGGAGTTAGTATATAAATTTGGATTTTTTTTTACCTTATGATGTATATATTTAAAACTTCTATAAAAGGAAAATTATTTTGTAATACTATTGTTCCGGTTCCGCCAATATAGTCCCACATCGCTTAGGAGTCGATGCCAATGACAGTTTATATACTCTCTCCTCCCTAAACCCATCGAGGCGCCTTTTAAGGACAAAACCGTATGGAACACCGACCTCCAAAGCAGACAATACCTCGAATGCAATGATTGACCCTGGCGATGCTATCTCTTGGACTTGAGGTTGGAACATTGGCGCCGTTTGTGGGAACGAAAATGGGTCCCAAGCCCTTCAACAAGGGGGAAACCACTCCCTTTAGAACTCGACTCGGGGGCTACACAGTCCTTATCGAGTTGAATTTCCTAAGTTCATTTTTGGTAGGAACAATTGGAGCTTACTGTGGGACCCTGGTAAAACTTTTCCCATAACCACTACAAAAATCTGGACATACACTCTCAATATGAGTATCCAACAACTATTTAGAACTGTGAGAGACGCCCTGGGCTAAATGCGGGAAAAAAATGAAATGAGATTTGACATCCCTAAGAGAGCAACATAGGGGATAATTACGGGTACTGCATGATCAGATAGCTCGTAGGAACAATAATAACACCACTCAGGGTGACCAACAACACTCGGAGCATATCACCGAATCTCGGAGGGTCCCACGAGAAAACTCGAATCAGTAGGAGAGGTCGATATTTGGCACTCCCACTAGGAAATCATCTTGGAGGGGAACCCCATCGACACAATGAAAGACAGGGAAAGGCAGTCGTGGCCATGAGCATCAATCATACCAGGCCCTTCCTAACCCGTTGATCAACCGTACAATGAGGATTAACCTAAAGGGTTTTTATCCCTTCACGGATGAGGTTATGAGGGCCCAATTTCCTTGGAGATGAAGTTGGTCCAATCTTGAGAAATACTCGAGGACCTAGACCCCGAGGCACATGTTAAGGCCTATTTGACACAAGCTCAACTATTCTTGAAGGACATGGACGTGTATTGCAGGTTGTTTCCCACCACTCTGATCGGGATTGCCTTGGAATGGTACTACTCTCTGCCTAGAAACTCGGTAAACTCGTTTGACACGTTCTGTGGTAGGTTCCTCGCCAAGTTCGTAGATTGGTAGGTTCCTTGGCAGGTTCGTAGATTGCAAGTCCGTTGTTGAACATAGGTTTTCATGTCTCCAAATCCAAGAAGATTGCTTGAAGACTTTGTTGATGCTTGTCTGTGTGGGTTTTGTGTAGTTTAAATTTCTAAATTCTACTCATAGATTTGATCTAAGGTTGCTTGATTCAAGTTCTTTTGAAAAAAGGTGTTTTCTAAAGAAAGTGAAAAATCAACCTGTTGAGTTGTCGTTTCAACCGGTTGTTTTACACTTAGTGTTTTTGAAAAGAATTTGAAAAAGCTTGACATTGCTTGACTTTGTTGTCAAGCCAATTCAACTGATTGTTTCGTGTTTTCAATCGGTTGATTTTTGAAAATTCTTTGTGTAGAAAGGAAGAACAGGTCTCTGGAGGAACTTGCTAGAACCATGTTAAGTGAGTCCTCTTTACCAAAATATTTTTGGGCTGATGCTGTGAGCGCAACTTGCTATGTGATGAATCGGGTTCTCAACAGACCAATCTTGAAGAAAACTCCTTATGAACTGTTTAATGATAGAAAACCCAACATTGGTCATCTAAAAGTGTTTGGATGCAAGTGTTACATCTTAAATAATGGTAAGGAGAACCTTGACAAGTTTGATGAAAAAGCGGATAATGGTATCTTTCTTGGTTATTCATTAACTAGTCATGCATATAGAGTGTATAACAAGAGATTGATGACTGTAGAAGAGTCTGTTTACATTGTTTTGATGAGTCTAATCACGTAAAATAGGAATCCAGGAAGAATTTTGTAGAAGAGGATGAGCAGAATATCATTATAGAGAAGCTGGAAACCTGTCCAGAAAAACAACCGATTGAATATGTGAAACAATCGGTTGAAACTTTGCAATAGAATGGTCTTCCCAAAGAATGGAGGATTCTTAGAGATCTTTCTATGGAAAATATCATTGGGTAGATTGACAAGGGAGTTTATACTAGAACATTTGTCTCTAATTATTGCAAACATATGACATTTGTGTCTCACATTGAACCCAAATCTGTAGGTGAAACACTTAAGGATGAGAGCTAGATTGCTGCTATGCAAAAAGAGCTGAATTAATTCACCAAAAATGAAGTGTGGACTTTGGTTCCTCAATCTGACATCATGAATGTAATTGGAACCAGGTGGGTATTTAGAAACAAACTAGATGAAGCTGGACTGATTACAAGAAACAAAGCTAGGTTGGTTGCTAAAGCTTACAATCAAGAGGAAGTCATAGACTATGATGAAACCTTTGCACTTGTGGCCAGATTGAAAGTTGGGAGACTGCTGCTTGCCTTTGCCTGCATGAGTGGTTTCAAACTGTTCCAAATCGATGTGAAGATTTCCTTTTTAAATGGGTTCATCAATGAGGAGGTTTATGTCTCACAACCACCCAGTTTTGAGGATCATCAACATCCCAATCATGTTTATAAGTTGAAGAAGGCTTTGTATGGGCTCAAACAAGCTCCATGACAGTGGTGTGAGAGACATAACAATTTCCTCTTGTCTCATAGCTATGAGAGAGGCAAAATTGATAAGACTCTTTTCATTAAAAGGTCAAAATCTGGTATCATTTTGGTTCAAATTTATGTTGATGATATCATATATGGTGCTACTAATGATAGTTTGTGTGAAGAATTTGTGGCAGCAATGCAGTGGGAGCTTGAAATGTCTATGATGGGAGAGTTATCATTTTTCTTAGAGCTGCAGGTCAAACAATCAAAGGATGGAATCTTCCTTAGCCAAACCAAGTATTGCAAGGAGATTCTCAAGAAGTTTGAGATGAAAAACTGCAAAGAGCCATCCACACCAATGTCTACAAGCTGTTATATGGATGCTGACTTTGCTGGAACAACAATAAATCAAACAAAATTCAGAGGATTGATTGGTTCTTTGATTTATCTCACTGCTAGCATGCCATCATGTTTGTAGTTTGTCTCCATGCTAGATTTCAATCCAATCCAAAAGAATCTCACTTCAAAGCTACAAAATGAATTCTGAAATATCTCAAGGGCACAACCACTGTTGGTATATGGTATCCCTCTCACTCTCCTATTCATTTGGTTGGTTATTCTGATTCTGATTTTGCAGGGTGTAAGCTAGATAGAAAAAGCACAAGTGGGACTTGTTATCTTCTTGGTTCAAGTCCCATATCTTGGCATAACAAAAAGCAAGCTTGTGTGGCCATTTCCATTACAGAAGCTGAATATATAGTTGTTGGTAGAGGACTTTGGATTGAAAGTCAACAAGGTGCCTTTGCTTTGTGATAACACAAGTGCTATTAATCTCACCAAAAATCAGATTCAACATTTAAGGACAAAGCACATTGAGATTCACTACCATTTTATAAGACATCATGTGAGCAATGGGGATTGTGAAGTTTAATTTATTGAAATTGGAAGATAACTTGCAGATATATTCATCAAGCCACTACCTAAGGACGAAAGAATTTTCTTCATAAGAAATGAATTGGGTATTCTTGATTCTCAAATTCTGTCTTAATTTTGTTTTCTCCCTTGTCTTACTCTATTTGTGAAGACAAATAGGGGGAGAATTATATGGTTTTCGGTGTTGAACTGCTGCTACTCTTATCTGGTTTATATCTAGTTTATAGTTGTTGTTTTGCTCTGATTCTGCACATCTTTCACTAGTTTTCACACTGATTTTTATGGTTTTCTTGCTGGAAATCATATGATGAAAATTGGTTCAATGGTGCTGTTTAAACCTGGGTATTATTGCTATCTGGTACATGCACAATTTATATTTTGTAGGTGCTTTCAAATTCAAACAGAACAACACAAGCAAACCAGGGATTTGTCTTCATCAAATATGGGAAGATTGTTGAACATAGGCTTTGATGTCTCCAAATCCAAGAAGATTGCTTAAAGACTTTGTTGTTGCTTGTGTGTGTGAGTTTTGTGTAGTTTGAATTTGTAAATCCACTCATAGATTTGATTCAATGTTGTTTGATTCAAGTTCTTTTAAAAAAATGTGTTTTCTAAAAAAAGTGGAAAATCAACCTGTTGAATTGTCATTTCAACCGCTTGTTTTACATTTAGTATTTTTGAAAAGAATTTAAAAAATCTTGTAATCGAGTGACTTTGTTGTCAAGCCAATTCAACTGATTTTTCGTGTTTTCAATCGGTTGCTTTTTAAAAATTCTTAATAGAATTCAATTGGACAAATTTGATCTATTATGTTTGTTTTAAAACTGATTTGGCTTTTGCATTAAATGTTTTTAACAACTGATTGGAGTATATATAATTTGTTTTACGCTCCTGGTTGTGATTGATTCATGAGAATACTTTCAAATCAAGTTTTTTCAAGATTGCTTCAAGCTTTGGATTCTTTCTAAGAGTGGAATATGAGTGCTTTGTACTTCTTCTATTCAATTTGTGATTGTATCAGGTGTTATCATTCATTTTCTTTTTTGACTATTGTATTGTTGTAAGAACTATTGGTGTGCAGATTCAGAGGGTGTTCTGAATTTTGTGGTGTGACAACCAAAGGTGGTGTGTGTTCTTGAAGAGTTCAAGATCACCATTTTGGTGTGTGCATTGAAATCGAGGTGTTTGATTGTTTAGTGGAATACTCAAAGGTTTTCTAGGAATTGGATGTAGCTCTTGACTAAGAGTGAACCAGTATAAATTTCATGTGTGAATCTTTCTATCCCTTATCTCTTTAAATCAAGGTGCTTGAAGTTTATAACTGCTGCTATAAACAACCGATTGTTTCGCAAAAACAACCGGTTGATTTTTTGTTTTTAAGTTAAAAATAGTTTTTAAATTAGGTGAACAAATTTCTAATTGATTAATTTTCATTGGCTTTTATACCTTCAAAACTTGCAAAAATCTTTCATAAACAATTCACCCGCCCTCTTGTTTAAGGCCTACAATTTTAACACCTGTGGTCGCCACCTTGATATCCTTGCACAATGTAATGCAAGGGGAGACAAAAGGCTTGAGACGCTTCATGGCCCGGTTTGCCCGAGTTACTTTGAACATACCCGACTTGCACCCGACGATCTCCATGCACGCCCTACTGGTGAGGATACGTTCAGGGATATTCTTGGACACCTTATATGCAAAAACCCTAAGGACCTGGATCAACTACGGGCCAGGGTAAGATACATGAGCATCAAAGAAAATGTCGATGCACGGAAGAAGGCAATGACGCCAATTACAACGGCTTTCTGAGACGACAAAAAAAGGAAGCAGAGGAGATTTTAAAATTACACCCCTTTGAACGCTTCTAGGGAGATTGTGCTACGAGAGGCCTGCAACTTAAAACTCGTATGCCTGCCAACACTAAGCCCCAACAATCCTTCAGGGACCCGACTAAGCACTACAGTTATCACCAACATCAAGGTCATAGCATGGAGGAGTGCTTTAAGGTAAGGGATCTTCTGGAGAAACTGGTCCAATCAGGGGCCTTAAACCGCTTCATACATTAGTCTAGGTCATAGTTGAAAATCAAGAACTTGTACTCTCTTTCCTTTGCTCGGGTTTTTTTTTCCCTAAGAAGGGTTTTACCAAGCAAGGTAGGTAAGCTCGGCAAAATAAAATCATTTTTTTTCTCGGTACAATCTCGTCAAGTTCAATCAAGAACTAGAAATGCTCAACCAAAAGAACAACAACTCGCTCAACTAAGAGTGTTGAAGCAAAAATAATACAAGTTAAATCAAGAACTAGAAACGCTCAACCAAGAGAAAAGCAAAATAATGCAAGTTCTGTCAAGACCTAAAAACGGTCAACCAAGAACACAACAACACGTTCAACCAAAAGCGAAACAAAATAATGCAAGTTTAATCAAGAACTAAAAACGCTCAACCAAGAGCACAACAACTCGCTGAACTACGAGCAAAGCAAAAATAATACAAGTTCAGTTAAGAACTAGAAACACTTAACCAAGAGCATGAAAACACACTCAACCAAGAGCAAAGCAAAATAATACGAAGCATGTTCAACCACGAGCATAACTAAAAACCAAATCCAAATGGGTCCAAATCGAACTCGTTCACCCTTTGGTTGCTCATCACCATATTATCACTTCGGCTTTCGAGCTGGGGGGGCTTGTGTACGTACCGACCATAAGATCGGAAATGCCAAAGAGCTCAGATGACTGTATCCATCCCTTAACCGAACCTTTATTGCCATCATGACCATCATAAGTAAAACGGCCTAATCAATGAGCCTTAAATGATAAACGACTATTTATGGAATAATGAATAACAACTATATGGCTAATCCAAAGGACTCATAACAGTTCACTCAGATGATACCACCTGATTAATCTATAAATATTTACTCTCCAGAAAGTACACTATATATTATCTCATACTCTTAACTCTTATGCAGTTACAAAACTTACCATCTTTGTGTTCCTACTGACTTAAGCATAAGATAGTCTTTGCAGGTGGACCTCCCCCTCTCATTGGAGACCAACTGAAAGTTCAATCCATGAGAAACACACAACCCTTATCGAGTTACACTCTTCAAACTCATTTTCGGTAGGAACAACCGTATTATGGACATGTAAATTATATATATATATATATATATATATATATTTAATTGCATCATATAATATTTAGATAGGGTAATAGAGAATGTCAGAGACAAATATAAGTGAAATTAGAGAATTGTTATGAGTAATTATAATAACACATTTTACGAAAATATTATCAAAATAAAACCTTTCTAGAAATTCCATGTGATGAAAAATAGAGAAAATCCTTCGTAAAAAAATTTGTGTAATATGGTTGTTAAAATAGTTGACAACAATAAAAAAACATATTTATGTAAAATGAGTATCAAGAACAAATACAAGTTTAATGAATAGATTAATTACTTTAAAGTACAACTAGTCACAAAAAGGTTAAAAAAAATATACATGTATAGATTATTTTGAGATATTTGTTCTTTTTTCAAGGTTAGACACAATTCACATGATTATTTCTCTTATTGAACAACCTTTGGTATATGTAATTTTAAAGAAAAAATAAGTTTATAGAAAAAAAATTAAAGTTTATAGATTTAACAAAATTATATGAATCGAAAGAAATACTAAGAGCATGATATAAGAAAATTAATTCCTATGATTTTGAAGAGATATCCTTAAGACATATTGTAAATACGTATTTATGTTGATAATTTAATCCTCATCCAAAATAATTCAAGATAATTGTCATTTAGGGAGATAATGATAAGCTACTTTGAGATGTTAAATTTAGACCAAATTGAATGTTAATTTTCATATTAGTTCAAAAACAACTAGAGCTCGTAAGAGAAAGTGGAGAGAAAAAAAGTGAATGAAACTCAACATAAATAAAAACATTGGATAATTGTAACTAAACCACATATACTTTATGAAATTGGTTTGTTTAAAAATTTTATAAACAAGTCACTCTTTGTGATCTAATGAGTAAAGAAAATTTTAGGATGAGTTACTTTAACTTAACTTTTCTTATAAAACTGATAAGATGCTCATTAGATATACAAATAATAATTGAGCCAAATATTTAAAAATAAAAGCACGTAAAGATATATAGGATATTATTGTAGTATTGTGTTCATGAAAAAAAAATCTAACTAGTACACTTTCAATGGTATAAATAGAGTATATTGCATCAATGGTATCAAGAGACTTATAGTTAAAAAAATTATCAGAAATCAGTATTATCTATGGATTTTAATCTATTTATCTGAATTCGTAGGTAAATTCAGCATTACCTACGAATCTTATTACTTACCAATTTTTACCCACAGATGTGTAATACCTACCAACTATTACCACGAATCTCTATTACCTACGAACTATCATTCACGGAACTCTATTACATACCAACTATTATCATAATAATTATATACATAATATTAAAAATATTATTATAATATGAATAATTATAAAATCATAATTAATATTCATAAGTAATAATAATAAATAATAATAATCATAACTAATAAGTATACATATTATGAATATTATAAAATTAAGAATATTAATATAATAATATAAATAATATAATTAGTATTATATTATTAATAATAATAATATTAATGACATTAAGAATATAACAAAATTAATAATACAAATACTACTAATAAAATTAAAAAAAAAATATTATTTATAATATTTAATAATATTAATAATTTTTAACAATATTAATAATATTTAATAATATTCCATAATATTAATAATATTAATAATATTTAATAATATTTAATAATATTAATAATATTT
>Ga0123342_1010296_pt1 | contig 10786 bp, 3 predicted proteins | sample Turbeawhitnodule_FD_89960 | JGI IMG/M metagenome (GOLD analysis project Ga0123342, IMG submission 89960) | Root nodule microbial communities of legume samples collected from Mexico - Turtle bean Mexico white nodule | ecosystem: Host-associated > Plants > Roots > Nodule | place: Mexico: Nepantla... | reverse complement strand
ATTTTTTTTGATTTAACATGAAAAAATTAAAAAAAAAAAAAAAATTATTTTTAAAGCAAAATAAAAAAAAAAAAAAAAAAAAAACACCAAGTGATCCACATCAAAATTAATAAAAAAAAAGCGTACAAAATGTTTTAGAGAAAAAATTTGTTTACTAATTCTTTATGATATTTAATATAAAATAACATGCTTCATCCACTATATTTGAGAAACGTAATCTGAATATATCACAACTTGTATTTTTATAATCATTTATGATAACTTTATGTTGCTTTTAATCTAATAATGAATAAACATTTCTTAAAAAATGTATATAAGAATAATATTATGCAAAATAATTAATTTTATGGGCTAAATTACTTGTACAATACAATGCCTACATTCTAAAGTGAAAAAACAATAGCGGGCAAGTTACCCTACTATAAACTTAGAACTTTAATCAGAATATATAATTTTTCTTTATTTAAAATATCAACTTTATTTATATTTAATTATATGCTTAAGCTTAGCACATTGCATAAGTATCAAAATACTTGTGGTTTTATTAACTTACGTTTTATATATAACTTATGAGTCGAAAAGAGGATTGCTCACTTCTTTCTCTCATTCAAAATCGTGCATGAGACTTTTATTCCGCACGACTCCTAAGAGATAAAAGAAAAATGATGAGTTTTTCTATCTATTTTGATTACTTTCCACGTGTATGTATAAGACCAGATTTTTTATATTTTGAATTTTTAAAATAATTATTAATCTTTAACTTTTCGAGGAATCATTCATCAGTGATTGTGAATGATCTATTTTTCTCAATCTCTGTAACTTGTTCTTACAAAAGCGAGATCGAAAACATTAAGAATAAGAAATAGAATCATCTGATTTGATTCGTTCTCAATAGCTACGAGATCATCATCTTATGATAATTTGTTGACATATTTTTCTATTATTTCAATCAAGTTTATTCTTAGTATTCTTAATTAATAGGTATAAATTATTTAAGTATCATTTTCTTAGATTTTTTCTTATGGATTTTGATCTAGACCTCCCATTACTTGTAACTTTTATTTATTTATGTGATTAATCTGGTTGATATGTTAAATTTCATAATAATACAATAAAAATTTACTTTCAAATAAGATAAAAATATAAAGACGCTAACGTGTCTATTCTATCACCATCGGTCGAGTTCAAATTCACATAAAAGAAAAAGAAAAAAAAAAGAATTTGAGCTTAGCACATAAAGAATACAACAGCATTTCACATATCTCATAGAAAAAAAAATGACTAACACGAGAAAAGCACAATTGTACTATTCTTATTTTTAGTATATGTTTAATTCATTTATACAAGAAATTAAACAAAAACAGAACTTCAAGTAATTTGTTAAAATATTAAACATGTACAATAAAATTAAAAAATAAATTAAAAAATAAATTAAAAAATAAATCAAATTTTATATAAATAAAAAATATTATTTTTTAATATTAAAAATCATGTAATAATGAAAAATAAAAAAATACTATAACAACAAAGGTATAATGTAATCAACAATAAAATAAAATTATAATAAATTATTATCAAATAAATTATAACTCATAAACATAATAATTATACACAAAAATATATTGATATAAACACAACAACAAATTAAATAAAAACAGAAAATAAAGTAATTTTTTAAAATATTAAATATATATTATAAAATTGAAAAATAAAATCATATTTTATATAAATAGAAAAATACAATTTTTTATATTAAAAAACCTTACACTAATTCAAAATAAAAAATACTACAAATAATAAAATAAAATAAAATAAATAAGAGTAAATTAAAAAATAACACATTGCATGAAAAAGATTTATAAAGATTCAAATACGTAACAATTACCTTTCTAGTGGTGATGAATTTGAATATACATTCAATTTTTACGTGAAATAACAAAAATATTCTTAAATAAAAGAGGGTATGAATCAAAATATATTTTGCATTTCTTTACAAGCATTTTTTTAGATTTGGATTTTCAGATAATTTTTCTAATTTTTACACATTTCTAGATTTTTTTTATTTTATTGTTTTTTCTAAAATATATATTTTTTATTTTATAGATATCTTTTCTATAATAAAATTTTGATTTTCTAATTTTATTCTATTCCATTTCAGAACATAAAATTCTATTTTAAATTTATTTTTCAGAATAAAGAACAATTTTAAAAATTTTAAAATATATCGATTGGAGGAAACAATTTACAAGTTAGGAAAAATTTGCCCAAATATTCCGTTACCTTACCGTGTTAGAAATAATTAGTTGCGAGTAATTTTCAAGTAATGTCTTCTACTTTCTCAATACAAATAAAATCATCATTGTGTATTAAATGTTATTTAATATATCTATAATTATCTTTTAACTTGTAAAATAAAATATGTGTAATAAATGAAATTTATTTATTTATTTCATAAATGTATTAGTCTGGCGCAACATGTAGAGATGCTTCATCTCTGGTAAGATCTGGATATTGCTTTCAAACTTATTTATATATTTCTATTAAAATAAAATTCTTAATAAATTTTAATATAATCGTTAAGACAATGATTTAACGGTCAGATTGTAAATCATTGATTGAGTCTATCTACCATTAAAAATAATAATTATAATACATGTTTAATATAATTTGATATTTAATTTTTTTATTATAATAAGATATTGATATACAAACTAAGAAATATAGTTTATGCTAATGTGATTCCATAATTTAAATTTCAAAACGTGAGAGTGAGAAATGTTTTATTATAAAATAGGATAAAGATTTATAATAATAGTAAAATTAAAATATTTATTTTAAAAAGTATTATTTTAAAAAAAAAACTTTAAATATTCACACAAAAAAACAAAAATCTCTTAAGAATTTCATTTATTTTATTTTAAAATATCTTAATAATCATATAACTTTTTTATACTATGATTAACTCGTGACCCATTATAACATGTTAACTTTATTTTAAACTTACTTATTTTAATTTATAATTTACAAAATAAATATGATTCATGCGTGGTGTTTTAGAAGAATCATTATGTGATTTAATTTCTAAAATAGTTATAAAGAAATTATTAATTATTAATTTGTGTGGAAAAAATAAATTACATATGTTGAGTTAATCAATAAGAGAAAGACGATTTCAAGAATTTTTATTAATTAGTTAAAAAAAATAAAAATGAATAATAGTTAGACTTATATACAAGTTTGCACAAATGATACAAAAATCGTCAATTTAAAAAAAAAAGATCATTAAAATTATTGAATCTGTAAATATCTTCTTAAAAAAAATTAAATATTTACAACACAAAAGTAAAACCTTAAAAGATGTCAACTATTTCATTCTAAATTTTTTAATTATTATATAATTTTTTTCGAAATTATGATTAATTTATCATCATTATTATCATATTTGTGGTTAATTCCATACAATCGAAAAACTTGAACACACAGTATAGATATTTTTCAATATAATATATTTCATATTTAAAATAATATTGTCTGAAAAATAATAAATTATTTAGTTAAGAAACAGAAACCACTATTATTTGTGTTTTTTTTATCATAAAAGAATGAATTCAATTAAAAGCTTCAAAGCCGTATAAAAAAAAGTTAGACTAAAAGCCTCCAAATAAAACCGAAAAAACACACACACACACAAAATCCACATTAATTCCATCAATATATATCATATATAGAAATACTGGCAATTTCTTTGTATTTTACATACATTACCCTTGAACTGTTTTATTTAAAATTAAGAACATTTATAATAGTTGCTTACTAAAAAATGTAATGTTTTCAAGATATGATTATAATTCAATATAGTTAATAAAATGATACTTATCTAATATCTGAATATATATAAATAAAATATCAGAAACAATATTCAGTTACAAGTAAATATCTTTTGTTATTTCGGGACTTAAAAAGTTTATAAATACACATTAATTTATAATTTAAGTATTCATTCAATTTTATCATTTAATACTCATATAGTTAAAAATATATTTCAAAACTTCCAAAATACCAATTTTCAAGATATGATTACAATTCAATATTGTTAATAAAATTATACTTATCTAATATCTGCACATATGTAAATAAATATAAAAAATAATATATAAAGTTACAACACAAAAAAATTCCAACTATTGTATCTTATTTACACCAAAAACCAATGAAGCATACCAAATATAAATATAGTACAACTAAATATCTTTTTTTTATCTAAATCTTTATCTTAGGAATTATGAAGGTTATAAATACACATTAATCTCTCATCTAAGCATTCATTCAATTTTCTCATATATTAATACATTCAAGAATTGTAAAGGGTGAATCTTTCATCATCAATCTCTCTCAACGGGCTTGGTGTGTACATCATGAAGATGACACGTGATGGGTTTATTCTCTTAGTGTTCTTCACTCTTATTACCACATTTTCATCAATTAGTGTTGCACAACAACAATCATCTGTTGTCGAAGTTCTTTCTCTCAATCGAAACAGTTTTCCTAAAGGCTTCGTTTTCGGTACTGCATCTGCGGCTTACCTGGTAAATGCTTTTCTTATTCTTATCACAAAATCCTACACACTTCACCATTTTCTTATGTTTATTCATCACATGTACAAATAGTATGAAGGTGCGACAAACGAAGGTGGAAGAAAACCAAGTATATGGGATGCATACACCCACAAATATCCAGGTTTAGTTTTCTGTGTTTCAATCTCTCATAATATCATATAAATTATCTTATACTTTCTAAACTTAAAAATAGTTCACAATAGTCTGATTATAAATGTGTAATAACTTGCAGAGAGGATAAACAATGGAAGTAATGGAGATGTAGCAGTGGACCAATATCATCGCTACAAGGTAATAAAATCAAAATTCTTAGTGATAAATAATGAAGAGACCAATTATCTCTCTCCCTCAATGTAATTAATTATTTTTTGGATGTTGTTTTCAATTTACATAACAGGAAGATATTCAAATAATGAAGAATATGAATCTGGATGCATACAGATTCTCCATCTCTTGGTCTAGAATCCTACCAAGTGAGATAAAAGTTTATGAATAATTATTGTTGTTGTAATAATTGTAGTTGGATTTTCCACCTTAACTATTTCAATCTTTTTCTAAAACAAACTTGTTCATATATAGATGGAAAGCGTAGTGGAGGCATAAACTCAGAAGGAATAAGATATTACAACAACCTCATCAATAATTTGCTAGCCAACGGTCAATACTTTTTTTTTAATTAAAGTTTACATTTTTTTTAATTAAATTTTACATCTTATAGTAAGTGACAATAACAATAGTTATGTGTGAAATATTAATATTGCAGGTCTAACCCCATATGTCACACTTTTTCACTGGGATCTTCCCCAAGCATTGGAAGAAGAATATGGAGGTTTCTTAAGTCGTCACATTGTGTAAGTTATACAAAATCAGTAGTAACATGATTACAAATATATGTTATACATAATTCTTGTCTTTTTAACACATGACATCACCCAACTAATGATTTTGTTGAATCTTGATTTTCAGAGGTGATTTTCGAAATTACGCAGAAGTTTGTTTCAAATACTTTGGAGACAGAGTGAAACATTGGATTACTCTAAATGAGCCATTGACCTACAGTAGTACTGGTTAAGCAGTTGGAAGTTTTGCACCAGGTCGATGTTCTAAATGGCTAGATTCAACTTGTCTTGGTGGTGACTCGGGAACAGAACCTTATATAGTTTCACATTACCAACTACTTGCTCATGCCGCTACTGTAGATGTGTACAAGAAAAAGTTTAAGGTTTTTTTTATCCTGCATGAGAACTTTTTAAGTCTTCACATTCTATTAGATTTCCATATTGTTGTAAGGGTTCAAGTACTCTAGTATAACTCTTTTGCTTATTTAACATTCAAAACACTTTATGCAGAATACTCAAAAAGGAATAATTGGCATAACACTTAATTCTAATTGGTTTGAACCATATTCAAATAGCCAAGCAGATAAAGAAGCTTCTGAACGTGCACTTGACTTCGCGTTTGGATGGTAAGTACTTAAATCTATACGAGACTATCGTCTTGAGCACACACATTATTGTAGAGAATATATGCATTTGTTTTTATGTCTTTTTTTCAACCATTTTGAAATTTCAAATTTTCATATGTAACAATAATTATAGGTACATGGAACCATTGACATCAGGAAAGTATCCAAAGAGCATGCATTCCCTAGTTGGTAAACGATTGCCAAAGTTCTCTAAAAAAGAAACAAAACTTCTTACTGGTTCAATGGATTTTCTTGGACTAAACTATTACACCACTAACTATGCTGCCAATGCATCCAAAGCAAACAAACCAAGTTATACTACAGATTCAAATGTCAAACAATTAAGTGAGGAAACCTTTTCTATATCAATTATTTAATTATTTATATTATAATAAATGTTGAATTTGTGAAAATTATATTTTTCTTTTGTTTCCATTGGCTAGCTGTTTGCGACGGGATTCCTATTTGTCCACAGGTATATATTTGGTCATGTCAAACTATAGATACATGTCGTTATTAGTTATTGGTTTTTCTATAACTAACTTGTAATTACACTTGCAGTTCGGTCCAAGTTGGTTATTTATCTACCCCAAAGGAATTAGAAAATTGTTGCTTTATATCAATACAAAGTACAACAATCCTTTGATCTACATAACAAAAAATGGTAATTACACCAAGTTTCTCTTTTATCATCTTCAAAATATAGAATTTTAATGTCAAGTTTGTACCTTTATTTGTAATTTTTCTTCTAACATATTAATGTATATTACTTTTTGTTTATAGGCATGGGTGATATTAGCGTTGATCCAACATTATCCGTAAAAGAAATGCTTCAAGATACTTATAGAATTGACTATCATTATCGTCATCTTTATTATATACTCTCAGCAATAAGGTAATGTATTATTTTTCACACATTAATATTTATTTGCTTTTTAAATCTAATATAAATTTATTTTGCTGACTTTATAAGGGATGGTGCACGAGTAAAGGGATATTTTGCATGGTCATTGTTGGACAATTTTGAATGGAAAGATGGTTATAATGTGCGGTTTGGACTAAACTTTGTGGATTACAAAAATGGTTTGAAGCGACATGCTAAACAATCTGCAAAATGGTTCAAAGCTTTTCTTCAAAAATATTAGACTTGTGGGAGTCTAGCATCATTTTCCCTATTACACATTATATGATTATTATTAGATGTTAGAAAGTCTCTGTAATGGAACTTATTTAATAATCTTCAATAAAGTATGTGTTTGTTATTTTTTTTATTAATTTAATGCTTATTTAGTATTTTCTCTTTCACGTTAACTGTGGTAAAATAATATTAGTTACATTTTTATTATTTATACTCTTATTTTTCACCTAATTTTTAATTAGATTAAATACATGCATTTACTTTAATATACAAATAAAAAAGGTAAAATAGAAAACCGCATAATCTTTTTTATTAAAGTCAAGAAATTATATTGCATGATTTTTCTAAATGAAACTCAAACTATATAGTTTTTGGTATATTATAACACACAAACTACATATTATTTATTTAGTCTCATATTTAATATATATTTATACTACATAACCAACTATATACATAACATAAAAAACCAGAAAAAGAAAAATATAAAATGACACTATTAATGTTGTACTGGACCAGAGCTCTCATAGCTCAGTGCTCGCTGGTCGGAGCTCAGCATCTGCGTCAAACAAGTCAGCTTGACTTTTGGGCCAAGTTTATGGGCTGTGTCTAGACTCCGGATATGTGTGTTAACTCTTTTTTTGTATACTTAACATAACCCGTAGTGTGCAAGGCCTAGGCAGTCAGCAAGGGGTAGTAATGGACCTAGGGGTGCGTTTAGTATATATGGGTCTAGTACAAGTAATCTTTAAACCTAAGCCCATGTGTGTTAGGGCACGATAAGCTAGGTTGCATGTATGGTGCGTATCGGCACGCTGAGTGTGCCTACGTGAAACAGGTTGGACCACTGACGCTAGTACATGAGTTGGTACCCTGATGGTTATTCTGTTAAGATTTGATGCACTCCAATGAGGAAAAATTATGTTCAGTTGCGACACTATGAGAGTGCGCCCTTGAACAAAATATTTTCCTATTGAGTACGTTTTCAGTTGAGATAAGATTCTCGTGATAGAAAGCTATTACAATAGGTAAGCTATAAAAGGGACTTGAGATCCCAGGTAAAAGACACGCTATTTCTAAGACTGAAACTAGTTAATTCTTGTTTCTTATATGCCATGTACTGATTTGATCGTCGGAGTGCAATCAACAGGTAGGACACTGTCTCAACGGAGCCGTGTTCAAACGTGACAAAGAGAAGAACAAATTCCAACAGAGTTAGTCGAAGTCAGAGCTTGTCTTCGAAATCAACCGGTGACCAGATCAACCGGTAAGAACAAAGATAAACTCTAGAACCCTTTTTAAAATCATATGTTTTCCTTATCGTTACCACTACCGTGTTTAGAAATAATTAGTTACGAGTAATCTTCCCGTAATGTCTTCTACTTGCTCTATATAAATAAAATCTAACATTCTGTATTAAATGTTATTTAATATATCTATAATTATCTTTTGACTTGTAAAATTAATTAATGTGTATAATAAAAAATGATATTTATTTATTTATTTATTTCATAATTATAATAGTCTAGCACATGTAGAGATGTTTCATCTCTGATATTGCTTTGAAACTTATTTATATATTTTTATTAAAATAAATTTTTTATTACATTTTTAATATAGTAGTTAAGACAATGATTTAACGGTCAGATTGTACTCATTGATTGGGTCTATCTACCATTAAAAAAATAATTATAATACATGTTTAATATAATTTGATAAAAAGTGAGGAATTAAAAAATAATATTTTTTCCTGATAAAAAAAATAATGCTTTTAATTTTTTTATAAAAGATATGAAAATATTTTCAGTTTTTATGCTAATATATACCTATATACAAAGAGATTCCCCTTTAACTGCTCTAAAAAAATTTCCTATTTTATCCATAGATTAATCTTTGATTTTATTTTAGTATTTTGGGCATTGCGTCATTTCTTATTTTTTTAAAAATACTTGAAATAAATGGAGTAACCGTTTTGAATTGAAAGAGATAATTTATTTTGAAAATTAATTGCATAATGAGAGAGTGTGTTTGTTTTTTGAGAGAAAAAATTTGAAAAATATTTGAAATAAATGCAGCAACCGTTTTGAATTGAAAGAGATAATTTTTTTTTAAAATTAATTGCATAATGAGAGGGAGTGTCTGCTTTATGAGAGAGAAATAAATTTTAAAAATATTTGAAATAAATGGAGCACGTTGTTTTGAATTGAAAGAGATAATTTATTTTTGAAAATTAATTGCATAATGAGAGGGAGTGTCTGTTTTATGAGAGAGAAATAAATATTAGGAAACTGAGTGTGGCCGAGCAATTTTGAAAATTCTCGAATACATTGTCATTTTGTTTATTATTGAGCATGAGCGGTTACATCCACTTTCTTACGAAGGAGTAATTTTCACTAATTACATCTACTTCCGTATAAGGAGTAGTTTTCACCTTTTACATAAGAAAAAAAATGCTCATAAATTTTGACACATCTTGAACCATCTTCCTTCACGCTCCATGTTCTTCTCCTACTCTCACCCGTCTTAGTCCCTCTTCAATCACCACTGTACAACAGCAACAACAACCACCATTGCTTCCTCCTTCTCACACTTCCCAAATCGTTCGAAGTGGAGACGCATCTCATTTTACAAGGCAACTAAGAGGAGAGGAAGCCAATGAGAGATCCAGGACGCAAGGAGGCACCGTGAGTTCGACATGGAAGCAATCAAATTGAAACCACAAATACTCACCAAAGAGTTCGGCAGTGTCCCTCACAGTCAGAGAACACCTAAAGTTAAGGATAAAGGAGAACCCAAAGAGAGGAACTACCGGAACAAATGTTTGCAAGTGCGAGAGAGAGAAAAAGGATATGAGCAAGTTATGCCCCTTTTTTTGTTTATATTTGGTTACTTTTTAATTTTAATTATTTAAAAGTAATTATATTTAATAAAAGGTTGTTTCAAATACTATGTCGTTTTAAAGTTCTGGTTCTTCACTGGCAATAGACGCTGAAGCCACATCGCTTAGGTGGAGATTACGATGCGGAAGCCAACCGTTAGGGGATAAAATCAGTGAAATGTTTCAATGGCTCTCGGTGTCGTTTTGAAGTTTTGGAAGGTTCTTTGCAGTAGTCGCCGAAGCCACGTCGCTTAGGTGGAGATTATGATGCGGAAGCCGTCGGTGAAATGTTTCAATGGCTCTTGAGGTTTGAGATGTAAATGAACGGGACAATTAGTACAAATTCAGAGTTTTATAAAAGGAAGTTCCAAAGTTTCATTTCATTCATTGTCATAGGATTTGAACATTTTTGTTTCTAGTGCTTTCTTAATTTTTTTTATATTTTTGTATGAAAATGTTTATTCAAGGCAGATTTGAGTTTTTATTTACCATTCAATTCTCTCTCAATTCTGGTTTAATTTTGAGTTTTTTTTTTCTTTTATATGAAATTTTTGGATCCTGAATTATGTTCCGTCCGGTTGACCGGGACGTCTTCATGCGCGACCTCAACCGTCAGCTAGGGACTCCTTCCCACTGGTTACCTGTGGATTCCTGCAAAAAAGAGGACAAAGAGGCGCCCTAGCGGCCGT
>Ga0123342_1010294_pt1 | contig 10788 bp, 3 predicted proteins | sample Turbeawhitnodule_FD_89960 | JGI IMG/M metagenome (GOLD analysis project Ga0123342, IMG submission 89960) | Root nodule microbial communities of legume samples collected from Mexico - Turtle bean Mexico white nodule | ecosystem: Host-associated > Plants > Roots > Nodule | place: Mexico: Nepantla... | reverse complement strand
TATCACAAACAAGGTCGGGAATAGAGCCAAATTCAACGATAGCGGATATATATATATATCCGCTATCGTTGAATTTGGCTCTATTCCCGACCTTGTTTGTGATAAATGCTCTCCTTTATTCATCTACCGACAATCTGGAATTTCCACAATTTGCTCTGATGGAATAAAACATCTTCAATACCAGAATATGCGAACGATCCTTCTACCTTTTACCTTGGGCTCAACCCAATACTCTACAAATATAAAACAAAAATTAAAATAAATCAATATTTAGTTAAGTTTATTAAATTCAGTTTTTAAAATAAAGTCTCAGTAGATAAAAAAATGTAATAACAAATTACTTAAGATAATGTACACAAGTTATTCAACGGAAAATACTTTATTTCTATAGGTAAAAACAATTAAATTAATAAAAAATTTGAGGAAATAATTTGTTAACGTGCAGTTTGAAAAATCAAAATGATGGCAATATGTTAAATCAACGTTTTAAGTGACGGGTTGTTCAAAGTGTCTTCCAAAGTGCAAGTTGTGAATAATGGCAGTGATGAGTGGATGTTGATGATGGATTATGTTGGAGGTTTCTTTTGAATAATGATTTGATTATTGATGGTTTTGTTAGTTGTCAACTTCCATGTCTGGTGCCCAATCAGTTTTTATTTGGTTGATTAAGGATTATTGTGATAATTTTATTTTAATGTTATCATTGTTGTTAGTTTAAGGGAAGTTCATTATTATTAGGTTTCACTTTTTTATCCATTGTTTGTGTATCAAGTTGCAATTGTTTAACCAAATTATGAAATCTTTAAAGCCAAGACCTTTTGAGTGGTTTTCATTGATGAAATTTGTATCCTTGAAATTCATTAGGCTAACAATCAGAATGTCCCAATGACACAACCACATTTCAATGACACATTCAACAATTATTGTCAAATGTTTGTACTTCCTAAGAATGTTTCGATTCAGGTCATGAATATAGAACATAGAGAATGACACATTGCTAGACACGGGCAGTTTTTTTTCTGTTGTCCATGTTATTTATAAAAATTGGTTTAATACAATTAGTACAAAAGATTCACCATGTGTAATATGGGGCTTCTGTAGAACACAACCTAATAAAAAAATATGTGAAAAGATTGGGTAGGAAGAAAAAATGTATAAGAATAACTACTTCTCTAAGCTGTTACGGACCAACATCTATGAGTTGGTATGAAAAAATATGTAATGATGCTAAAACACAAGTCATGGAAGAGTGTGAATTTGAGAGATTCAACAAACCTTCTAAACTTTGTTCCTCATGGCCTACATAAGCATAGTGGTTGGATCAATGTATAGCTTCCACAACATGGAGACATAAGACAAGCTCAAGATCTTAGCCTTCCAAATAATTCTTAAACTCCAGTATCCTCTAACACAGATTATTCACATCCAAAGCATACTATGCTTTGACTTCACTCCTACTCAAATGCTTCTCAAGTCTGAACAATGTCACCATCATTCTGTTGTGATGTGCATTAGTTCATACTTTTTCTTCCTATTTGTCTACCTTTAAGCCTGTCTCACCCCCTTCCCATGATTCCTTCAGGGACAATGAAGCCTCCCAGAGTAAAGCTTCCTCTGCCCATCATTATCACCACAATCTGTGTTCTTCTCTTCATAGCAGTCTTGTATGCTGAGAGACTAAGTTTCCCTAACTCCAGCTCCATTTTCAAGTTCAAAGCATGTTCTAGAAAGCACACCAAATCAAAGTCTAGTAAGTTAGCTTCACAAATTCCATAATTATATCTCATGATCTTTGCATGATTTTGTTTCTCACCAATTTGGTTCTAACTCAGCCATGTCTCATTATGCGATGCTCAACAGATGATAAAAAAAGTGAGGAAGTGTTTGCAAATGCCTCATGGACTGATGATAGGTTCGATTTTGACCCAGAAGAGTGCAATGTTGCAAATGGAAAATGGGTATTTAATAGTTCATTGAAGCCTTTGTATTCAGACAGAAGCTGTCCATACATAGATAGACAATTTTCATGTGTCAAGAATGGAAGGAATGATTCTGACTACCTCCATTGGGAGTGGCAGCCAGAAGATTGCACCTTGCCCCCGTAACTCTCACACTTAACATTTTGTTTTATGATTAAACTATTCATTTGATTCCCATAGTCATCTCTACTTTTTGAGTTTAGTTCATATACATACCCAAAAGTTAAATTTTGGTCTTCAACGCTAATACTTGAAAAAATTGTCCAGTGATAAAAAACTGCTACAAAATCATTTTAGTGGTGATAAGCTACCAAGAAAAACTGTGCAGAAACTAAAACTTCATAGTTTTTTTTGCATAAAAACTAGAACTTAAAATACAAAAAACTGTATAAACCAAGTAATAGTTTAACCATGTTTTATTTATCTTGTACTTTATGTTCATAGAGGAGTATGCGATACTGATGTGGGCCACATTTTGAACTTGCAACAATTGGTAGGTTTAGTCCAGAGCTGGCCCTCAAAAAGCTTCAAGGGAAGAGGCTACTATTTGTAGGAGATTCACTACAAAGAAACCAGTGGGAATCTTTTGTATGTTTGGTGCAAGGTGTGATACCTGAAAAGAAAAAGTCAATGAAACGAGGGCGTGTGCATTCAGTCTTCAAAGCCAAGGTAATGACACAATGAATACCATTCTGTGTATGTTCACCTCTTGGCTTCAGCTTTTAGATAGTTCATGACAAAATAGAATCGTGTAACTAGAATATAAATACAAAAACTGGTTAGGAATTGGACATGCTAAATGTTGGATATCAGTTCAAGAACTAAGAAACCAAGGGTAATTCTTCTATTACATGTGTGTTTCATTTAGGAATATAATGCAACCATAGAGTTCTACTGGGCACCATTTTTAGTGGAGTCCAACACTGACATTCATATCATAGGAGACCCCAAGAAGAGAATAATAAAAGTGGATGAAATCACGGAGCGTGCCAAAAACTGGACAGGAGTGGATATCCTTGTTTTCAATACCTATGTATGGTGGATGAGTGGCCTTAGAATAAAAGCACTGTAAGTTCTCTTTGGTGAATCACCATCAGTGTACAAGCTTTCATCATTTTCATTTCTCAAAATTCGGTAACATTTGATGTTTAACTAAACTTAGGAAAATGATGATGTCTAACTAAACTTTAGCTTAATTATTGCAGATGGGGTTCATTTGGCAATGGAGAAGAAGGGTATGAAGAATTGGATACAGCAGTTGCTTACAAATTTGGTTTGAGGACGTGGGCCAATTGGGTTGACTCAACTATTGATCCAAACAAAACCCGGGTCTTCTTCACAACCATGTCCCCTGCACACACAAAGTTTGTCTACTTCTCTCTCAAACTCGAAGCTTTGGCATTCCATAATCAATAAAACTTCTATAATATCAGCTGATTAAACATTGTTCTACATTGATCTAATTATTTTAAAATACAGCATGCATAACTGTCATTAGATATATGTTTGTTAATACACTCTAATTAAGCTCATAGTTAACTGCATGTTTGTGTGGTTCAAACAGTTCATTTGGAATTTAGTTTTAACTATTTTCTTTTTCAAAATCAATATGGTGGTTTGAAAGACTATGTTGATAGAGCAAAAACTCATTTCAATGATCACCATCTGTAAAGAGACTAGTCCAGGATTATCAATTAAAAGATTTCCAGAAAATATAAAGTTATCCTGATGGTAAAAGTGTAAGAGATAGGTCCTAAGTTTTATGTTAAGTGGCTCTAAAAAAAGTTAGATAAACCATGAACTTATGATTCTAACAATTCAAAATGTCATGTTTTCAGAAGTGCAGACTGGGGCCACAAGGATGGTATCAAATGCTTCAATGAGACAAAGCCAGTGAAGAAGAAGAACCACTGGGGAAGTGGGTCTAACAAGGATATGATGAGTGTGGTGGCCAAAGTGGTGAAGAGAATGAAAGTTCCTGTGAATGTGATAAACATAACACAGATCTCAGAGTATAGGATTGATGGTCATTCTTCCATTTACAGTGAAACTGGGGGCAAAATTTTGACTGAGGAGGAAAGGGCCAACCCAAGAAATGCAGATTGCATTCATTGGTGTTTACCTGGAGTTCCAGATACATGGAATCAAATATTTTTGGCAATGTTGTAACACATTTTTTGGCAATATTGTTGAAACAAGGACATTTGCTTTTGTTTTTCCTGACATGAAGATGTCAAATATGTAAAGCCAATATGTCCAACATTCATCCTTCATTACCATTTGTATCATCTTTTGGTCTTTTCTTGACATGAAGATGTCAATTATATATATCAAGCCATGATGTGTTCACATTCATCCTTCCTTAGCAATTCTGTGATATAAATATGATAAAAAAAGTTGGTGCTTTGGAGACTCAAGCCCTAAAACAGCAAATATGAATATATACCAAAAAGAATAAGTGAGGAGTAAAAACAATCTTTCATACATTTTGCACTTTATAGTCAACTGTTTAAATAGAAAAATTATGAAGTTTTTTTATTGGGTAAAATAAGAAATAAGTCATGACTAATTTAAAATAAACATAATTAATCCACAATTACAAATTGTTTTTTGCAGTTACAAGTAAAATATAAAAGAAAAACTACATGAACTTGATGATATTTTATTAATTAGTTCAGCTTGAAAATCTCAACTGTCATCCAAGATAAATAAATTTCACAGATGCATGAGTCATTGAGGTAGACCACATTTAAACCATTTTAATTTTCAAAAATGAAGGATAGAAAATAAATTTATTACATAAATTATTAAATACTTCGCTATTTCTTTTTAAGTATCATATGTTAAAGTATTATTAAAATAAATATCTTATAAATATTTATTAAAATTAAGAAAAAATTTACAGTTAAAAAAAACCTTAAAAGACATTGAAAAGTAACGCAGAGAATAATAAATGTATAGCCAATGAATAGTTAAAAAAGTTATTTATGGCTGAATACTATTTAATGATTTTTTTAATTAAAAATAGTTGATAAGTTAATTATTGGATAACTTTATTAAAGTAAAAGGATAATGTAAATACCGACATTGTTTAAATATTAATTAATTTTTTTAATAAGTCATTATTAATAATATACTATAATATCTTATATAATAAATCTATTAATCCTTTATTTTTACTTTTTTTATCAAATTACAACAAAAAAATTATTTTTAACAGGTTACTTTTAACTTATTTTAATATCATTAAATACGTTATCTGTGGTTTACTTTTCTTCCTAGAGGATCCAACATAGTTAACAAATTACTAGGATTTTTAATAATTCCTAGAAAACAATTACTTTCTCAACAGTTTTTTAAACCTTCGTTATTTTCAACGGCTATTATTTCTGATGATTTTAAAACCTCTATTATTTTCTATAGTTTCAAAACCTCAATTATTTATGACGGTTTCGAAACTCTATTATTTCCAGTGGTAAATAGCAAAAGTGTTGGGCGGAATGGATAGGCTAGGTTCTTCAAAAACTAATTAAAAAAAAGTATGCGTAAAGCCCAAAACTCTAGAGTCTTTTTTTTTTATGACATATAGATTACATAAGCAAACTACATAACAAGATTTCGCTTGGATCATCCTACACATTATACATTTGTATATTAATGAGATGACTGTTTCTTCCTGCACCTTCATAGGTTCTTCTGTCATCCATGTACACAACGTAAAAATACCTTTTTAACCTTCTTGTGTCATCTCCATAGAATAGTTTTCGGATTATGTAATTCAGACACGCATTTGAAAAAAAACTTCCGAATTATGTAATCTGGAAGCTAAAAAAGACTTCTGGATTACATAATCCGAAAACTAATTATGGATCTGAAAAAAGATTTCCAGATTATGTAATCTAGAAGCTAATTATGAATTTGAAAAAAGACTTCCGGATTACGTAATCCACAATATTACTGAGGATATTTTTGAAAATATAAAAATTTATGGAGGTGGGAGAAGAATATATGGAGGTGCCGGAAGAAACAGATTAGTTGGTGAAAGAAGCACTAACATCAAAAGACACTAGGAGTAAAACCTGGTGATGATAATTGATAGTTAACAATAATAATTAGTTATACAAAAGGTTACGGATACTTTCATTTAATCTCTCCCAAATCAATGCATATAGTAGTCTTATTCAAACCATAGCTCTCAATTAGGATTTCTTTTCATTATTTGTATTTCTTTTACAACAATTATAAGGAAAAATAACATTAATTAATCTAAGAATAATTCTGCACTATATACCACACAAGCAAAGACATAGGTGTGCTTCAGTCCATATTTTAAAAATTGATGACAGTAATTGAGAATCAGTGCTTGAAGATTTGATGAGCAATCCTTTAGGAGTCGTAGTCCATTATCTGTCACTTGAGAACCGGAAACATCAACTCAAAGTAAAGACCTATTTACTCAAACCGATACGGACACTGACACGGAGACGGAAATGGACACGGACACGAAAATACGTATAATTTTTAAAATGTATATATTGTATAAATATGAATTATATAAATTGACAATAAAGATTTATGTGCACAAGTACGTGTATGTTTTTTCTGGAACATAAATATATTTTTCATGATTGATTCAAAAGGATTTGTTCTTATTTTTATAAGCATACTAAAAATTTATATAATCAATTTAAAATTTTAGAAAACTAATGTATTTCTCCTTTTTAAAATTATATTAGAATCGTACTAAAATTGTCAGAAATCCAACAAATATTTTTTAAATTGGAAATTTCACCAATAAGTGTTCTATGAGTGTCTTATAAGTGTCGTGTTCGATACGTATGTCCGACACAGACACACAATTTAAAAGAAGTGTCCAAAATTTATAGGTAAAGACAATCCTTAAAAAGAGACGACATCCATTCAATTATCATGCACTCCACCATATTCACCAAGTCAAAATCCTGCCATGCAGAACAAAATAATTCACAGGATTAGACCATGAATTAAATGATTTATTGGGACTAGTCATTTTGAGTATTCAACTAACATGTTAACTTATCTTTTGACATAATTAAAATTGGAGATCATGGAATGCATATTGCATATACCAACATCACAATTCTGTAGTATTAATTAAAGAAGTGTGTATAGTATATTTTTTTTAGCTCTCACACATTGAATACCATGTTATTGTAATAGGCAAAAACATAACAATACTCTAAATTCTTATTAGATAAAATAATTAAAATTTTGGATGTCTTTATTTGACAAATAAAAGAATTTTAATTTTGGATTTTAGTCTTTTTTAAAAACGTTTCGAGATTTTTTATTTATTTTTTTATCATTGACTGATTTTTTTTATAAAATATAAGAATAAGAATAGGTGAGATAATATAGAAAAAGTTACGAAGAAAACAAATGCGGAACTAACATGATAAGAAAAAAAAATCATAGAAAAATAGTTTGAAGCATAAAACAATATCACTTTAATTTTAATTATCCTTTAAAAAATTGATAGCTTTTAAAAAATGAAATCTACAAAATAAGAAGAAACGAGCTAAGAATGATAAAGAAGAAAATGAATAAATATGTATAAATGGAACACGATCATTGACCAGGTACCTTTCCGAGATTCCTCTGCGTAAATCAACTTCCACCTAATGTTGGTATCTCTTCCTAGAGGAGATACCTCTCATCACTCAATTGCCTATAGATACCCTTTGATCACACACGCATATGAAATATGTCAAAGAAAAAAAATTGAAGAGGGTGCTTGATTGCTTGGGTTTGGACGATTGCTTCGGTTTGGACTAAGGGTTGAGATATTGATGGAAGAAGGTCAAACTTAGGTCCAAGTTTAGGTCCAACTACTAGGTATATGGTAAGGAAGATATAAGAAAACTGAGACTTTGCTACATAGAAACATTTTTATACATGTTCAAAAATGTCATAAACCTAGAGTAGAATTGTAGAGTAGAATTTAATTTCTTGTCAAAAGTAGAATAAGAATTTTACTTGTATTTTTTCTTGATTGTAATTAGGGTTGGATGTAGACATCTAAAAACCAACATAGGTTAAATTAAGGTTTCTAGAAGACTCCTAATTAACCTATGTCGGTCATTTAGACCTCAATGAGTCACATGGAGCACACCTTGTCATGCTTGTATTGTGAACTCATTTTAGGCGCCTAATTCAAACATTTTTTATTTGAATTTTCCAACCAATTCTCTTGTACAATGACCGAACCTCTAAGCTATATAAAGGGGTGTTTGGCTCATGAATTTGGAAGATTAATGAATGAATGAATGAATTGCTGTCAAAATTGCATGTTTTCTCAATCTCTTGTCTTGCCTCTCTAGGATAGACACCTTAATCTTCTTCTTCACATTCTCCAAGTGATATAGTCCAACCAATCATTCTCCCTACCTATCATACACCAAAAATAATTAAAATAACTGAACAATTATTTTATTTTAAAATAAAAAATACCTTAGTTAATATTATTATTGTTTTATATAATTAAAATTATATAATTAGGTAGACATTTTATTCTTAAGTGTACAAAAATACTCTAATTTTTAAAATTACAAAAAAAATTATAATATAAAAGAAATATCTAAACTAATTATATATTTTTTTAATTTATTTACATGTTTATGACTTTGGTCACTAAATGAATAATATAATTAATTAAAAAAATTATTATTTTTTTTTTTAATTCTCTTGCTCTTCTTCAAGCTTCATAACTATTGTTAGCTTTTAGGTATTGGAGTGGATAAGTTTTCATAAATCACCTTATTACAGAGAGTCATTGGAGGAGGAGGAGTAAGCTGCGATACTAAGAGGAGGAGGAGTAAGCGGCGACACTGGAGTAAGAGCAAGTGCAGCACTAGAGCAAGAGCAAGTGGCGATGGTGGTTTAGGAGGTGGTGGTTGCATTGGAGCCGAGCGGGTGGCGGTTGTGGTGCTGGTGGAGGCATTGGCAATGTAGGAGTAGAACGGAGGTGCGAGCGGAGGTGCGAACGGAGGTGCGAGCGGAGGTACTTTAATTGTTTGCATTAATTTTACGCTCAATGATGAATTTTTACGACAAGTACACCACATTGTCATAAGTAATAATTTTTCCCTAAGAACGGATATCGATCCCACAAGGAAGAGTTGAATTATCAAGTACAATACTCACTAAATATGAAATAGAACAATTAAAAGTGTGTTGAAAGTGGTTGTGTTGGTGATGATTAATAAGAAAACAAACAAAGAATTGGTTGCTTCAAGTTGGAAAAATAAGGATTAGGTTTCATCTTTCTCACTCTCATGTATTTTCATTAGCATGGTAACATTATGTTTTTTGATTGAAATTGATGTCTGTATAAAATTCATTTATATTGATTCCTCACATATAATATTATCAAGAATATTTCCTAAATATCGATTCCTCGCATATTTATAAAAACAACTTATAATCAAACTCAGACGTTAATAGCAATTAACATTTCAAGTGTATATTCCTAGCACTCAAATATGTTAAGTTTCGTTATTTAGGTCAAAACCATAAAAATATTTTTCAGTCAGATTTAAGATTCTAGATCAAGAGTTATAAACAAAACAACAATACCAATAATCAATCAAGAAAAAAAATTATACTATATTTAGATATCACCTGAATACATAAGAGTTCAAACAGATTACTCTCAATCCCAAAGGGTAGAATTAGTCACTCATGATGACTAGTACACGCAAGGATGACATGAAAAGAAGATCCAGGATGTTTATCCTTGGCGACTGTCTCCTCTAATGTTTCCTACTCCTCCTATTCTTCCAATTGGATTACAAGTCACTCAATGGTGTTTTCATCTCAATCTGGCACACTAGGGTTGAGCCTTTAGTCCCCTATTTAACCTAATTAACTAGGGTTAGGTGACTTCTTGCGTCGCACTGATGGGCTTATTGATAAAAACATAAAATGGTCCAACTTTTCTGATGCATTCTCGCTTGAGTGAGAATATCTCACTTGAGCGAGAAAGGCGTTGATTTCTGAAAACTTCACTGGAACATTCTCGCTCAAGCGAGAAACTTCGTTGTTGAGTTTGACTTTTTGCTTTTTTTTGTGCGTTCTGGGCCTTCTAGCTTTCTCCTTTTAACTTATCTTATTGTCTTTAGCCCAATCATCTCTATTTTTCCCTATAAACCTGAAATTAACACTAAATTTGGGAATAAAATGCTCTTATTCAAATAAAGATCATAAAATATGTAAAAAGGTATAAATTCATAAATTAGGGATTATTTTATGTGTAAATTTGCAATTAATATTCATAAGTGTCTATATTTTAATATGAAATATTACTGAAATTAAGCACTTATCACTCTCCCCGATTTAGAATTTTGCTTGTCCTCAAGCAAAGTAAATGAATATATTTGAATTTAAATATCAAACAACTTAATTTACTAAACAACAAATTAAATTACAAACTTATGATGCTTCCAAATTGAAATATAGATACAATCAACTTCTAGGATCAAATCAAAACAATAAAAAGACAATTCATTAAGGATTTTATTCTCATATGCTTACAGGTAAGTGTTTCTTTCTATTTTCATTGAATCATAACAAATCACAGTTGCTTTTCATTTCATCTTTAAATCACAAATATATCAAAAACATGAATCTTGATGTCTTTTTCAGGGTTGTAATGAGGCTCGACTTCCAAAAAATATTGGTTTTTTCAGATAACAAAATGCACATCTTAAAGAAGAAGAACATACCTACAATCCAATTATAGCACATATGTATTATCTAATCACCATTTTCT
>Ga0123342_1010293_pt1 | contig 10788 bp, 6 predicted proteins | sample Turbeawhitnodule_FD_89960 | JGI IMG/M metagenome (GOLD analysis project Ga0123342, IMG submission 89960) | Root nodule microbial communities of legume samples collected from Mexico - Turtle bean Mexico white nodule | ecosystem: Host-associated > Plants > Roots > Nodule | place: Mexico: Nepantla... | reverse complement strand
TCTCGCTTCCGATGGTAGCGCTCTTTTAACTGTTCCTCGCCAGAATCGTGAGCCGTTGATTTTCAAAGGGATCACGATGGCCTTCAATGACCGTGTAGGTGACATCACAAGCTACGCTGACCTTTCTTCGGTTCCAACGGTCCGGCGGCTGCACGACAACGGGCTCGTCGAGAAACTGCGGAAGGCCGTTTCATTTGACCACGTGACCATCGGTGGTTTGGATCTGGAAGGCTACGAATTCGGCCTTAGCCAGTCGATCGACAGCGACATGCCTCCGCACTACATGGAAGCCTATTTTGCTGAAAAAATGAGCCCGCAAGACCCGTTGGTTGCAGTGGGCAAGACCAGGAAGACAGCCTATACCGAGGAAGAGGCTTTCGATCTGATCTCGCCGCCGCAGAGACTTCTTTATCTTTCCCGCGCCCACGGTGTTCGAAACAGAATCTTGTTTCCGTTGTCCAGGAAAGATACCGTTTATGGCGCAGTATGCTTCACAAACGCACGACCATTCACACAAGACGAATGCGAGTTTTTGTCGTTGATGGCAGAACCGCTGCATACTGCTGTCACCAAACCCATCATGGACAGATTTGCTGCCGGCCAGCTTCGCTTGACCAAGGGTGAGCTGTTTTGCTTGAAAATGGCCGGCCGGGGTTTGACGAGCGAAGAGATCTCCAATGGTTCCGACTACGCATTGGAAACAATCAACAGCTACCTCAAATCGGCAACCCGGAAACTTGGGGCGTCCAACCGCCTCCAGGCGGTCGCCGAAGCGATCAGAAGGCGTCTGATCGACTGAAACGCCGAAGTCGAGTTGGCATCCGACTAAGGGCGGGCGCCGCGGACGCGAAGCATAAGCAAGCTGCCTGCCCGACAGTTACCTTTCTTGGCCCGTCGGTTTCCACGTGCAAGCATGGAGACCTCGCTGGCCATTGAGGACGACAGGTCTCATATCGGCGCCGGCAGGACCGTCAGTCTTTCCCAAGTTTGCGCATCAACCAACCGATGCCATAGTCAACACCGCCGTCAGCATCGCAGCCGACTCCGTTTCTGCGCCGCACGCAGGTTCGGTTGCTTACCGCAATCCAATATACGGACCGCGCATTGGATATCCGCCATGCGCAACATAACATGCCCGCCATTGAAGCGTTTACTTCTTGTAAACCATGCAACCCCGAATTGGGGGTTATCCGATAAGGTTCGGTCTGAACCTTTTAGCGCCATGAAGGCGGGTCTCGGGGCGCACTTCCAGCGCATCATCATTTTTAAGTCTTGCTTCTCAGAGGGTATAATGTCGATCCATTCTCATATGCACGCCGGTCATCACCACGGGCCGGCCACGGCACTGTCGAAAAACCAGAACATCGAGCGCCGCTTGGAATTCATGCAACTCGATGCTGAAGGCCGCGCCAGCATCCGGTCTTTGAAAACTTTGATCGAACGCGAGCTGCCGCGCGGCCTCGACAAGTTCTACACCCAGCTTCGCAAGAGCCCCGAGGTGAAACGCTTCTTCTCTTCCGATGAGCACATTTCCCGAGCCAAGGGTGCGCAGATTGGCCATTGGGTGAATATTTCCGACGGCAATTTTAATGAAGACTATGTCGGAAAAGTCAGGACGATCGGCACGGTTCACGCCCGGATCGGCCTTGAGCCTCAATGGTATATTGGCGGCTATGCCATTATCCTCGATCACCTCATCAGCAGTGCGATAGAGGAAACGTTCCCCAAAGGCGGAATGTTCTCAAAGAAGTCGATGAAGCCTGCCGACTTCGGCAAGGCGCTCGCAAGCCTGGTGAAGGCTGTCTTGCTGGACATGGACCTCGCCATTTCCGTCTACATTGACGAAGCGGAGGTGGCCAAGCAAAAGGCGCAGGCTGAAGCTATCGATACCGAACGACGGCTCGTGTCAGATAGTTTCGGCAAAGCCATGGCAGCGATCGCCAGCAAAGACGTAAGCTACCGTATTGCGGACGACCTGCCGGAGGCCTACCACACGCTGCGTGACGACTTCAATTCCGCACTGGAGCAGCTGGCCGGCACAATCGACCGGATCAGTGACGCTGCGTCGCAAATTCACGCAGGATCGCAAGAAATCCGCACTGCGTCCGACGATCTTTCCAAACGCACCGAACAACAAGCGGCGTCGATCGAAGAAACAGCGGCAGCTCTCGAAGAGATTACCACGACCGTCAAGGATTCGAGCCGGCGTGCGGAAGAAGCGGGCCAACTCGTTGCCAAGGCTCGGATAGGTGCGGAGAAATCCGGCGAAATCGTCCGGCAAGCCGTTGGCGCGATGGGCGCGATCGACACCTCGTCACGCGAGATCTCGAACATTATCGGCGTGATTGACGAAATCGCCTTCCAGACCAACCTTTTGGCCCTCAATGCCGGGGTTGAAGCCGCCCGCGCAGGTGAGGCCGGCAAGGGTTTCGCCGTTGTCGCCCAGGAGGTGCGCGAACTCGCACAGCGCTCTGCCAAAGCGGCAAAAGAGATCAAGGAGCTGATCAACAACTCAGGCGAACAGGTCAAGTCTGGCGTCTCGCTGGTTGGCGCGACCGGTGAAGCGCTGACGGTGATCGTTGAGGAAGTCAAGGAAATCGACCGGCATATCGGTGCCATCGTCGAGGCGGCCCGCGAGCAGGCGACAGCGCTCCAGGAAATCAACACAGCCGTCAATACGATGGATCAGGGCACGCAGCAGAATGCCGCCATGGTCGAGGAACAGACTGCCGCAAGCCATACGCTGGCCCACGAGGTTACTCGCATCGCGGCGATGCTCAGCGAATTCAATATCGGCAAAGGCCCTGCGCCGCATGCGTTGCAACGGCAGGATGCTGTAGTGTCGCGTTCGTTCAATTCACCCGCACGCGAACTAAGGGCCAAGGTCGCCAAAGCGTACCCCACTCAGGGAAACGCCGCCGTCGCCAGCGACGGTTGGGAAGCGTTCTGACGTCACTTCACTTTCCCCTTTTTACAGACTGAACGCGAAGCGCTGGAGAGCCCCGCTCTCCGTCGTCGCAAGTAGAAAATCTGCTTGCCCCCGGACGGGTTCAGGAATTTTAGAGATAGGAATTTCAATGAGCAATATTGTTGCTTTTCCTCTCAGTCAGACTTCCGAATCTTCAGGGCTTGGTAGCGACGGGGCCAATTCGTTGCGAAAGATGGAAGATGCTCGCAGTGAGATCCAGCTCGTCTTTACCCGACTGACGGCCATTCTGGAGGAGATGACGAAATCCAACCTTCCCGCAGCCCGGCAGTTGGAGGCTGCGACCACGCACCAACAGGTCTCATCGAGCCAAGCAGGGCCGAGGCGATGTCCGATAAGCGCAAGAGATATACAATAGGCGACGAAACTCGAGCATCGTGGAGCGTGCCGTTGCCAAAAGCATTGAACTTCGACGCACGGGCCAGCAACCTTAGACGGCAAGCGTGACGGCCATGAGGGTCAGCAGCTTAACATCGCACCCGCCCATCGAACCCATCCCTCGATGGGCGGGCTGCAACGCTAGCCTCAGAGCTCCTGAGGGGGAGAACTGCCCGGGCGAATTTCGCACCCGACATCGAAGCATTAAGATGTGACAAAGTTGCCGCGGCGTCATCGATGTCCTTCGAGATCATATCTGGAATTCATCAATAAGCTCGATGTCGGAGAAAGATGTAGTGTTCGCCCACATTCGCCTCACGACGAGTTGACCAGATTGCGCAATGCTTAGCCGCATAACGCATAATTTGTCAGGGGAAGGCGCGCCTCTGAGGCATATGGCGCGGTTATTAAGCATGCCTTACGGCATCGGTGCTAGCGGCTTGAATGCAGCGCGTTGCGGACATGATGTCTCCTGCCGTCCCTGAGGCATGGCCTTTCAATCCCATTCGCGGACTCCTTGATGTCGTCGACCTTCGCAACCGGGCGTGTTCGTGCCCAAACCTTTTCCATCATCATTGCGACAGTCTGCTTTCTTGCGATCGCTCTGTTGCTGACCGGGCTTGTCGCACACGTCGTTACAACGATGACGCGGTCGGCAAATGAAATCGACGATGCTCGAGCGGAGCGAGCGGCGCGCGCTGCCATCGCCGCACTTGCGACCCAGCTGGATGCGACCACCAAGGACAACGCGGTCTGGGATGACGCGTATACCGCCATCGGCTCCCCCAGCGCTGCGGACTGGGCCTATGAGAATTGGGGAAAAACCAGCGCCGACTATCCGCTCTATGATGGCGCCATCGTGATCGGACCCGACGGTCGTGCCATATCCGCCTATTCGAAGGGCAATCCGTTCCAACCGCTGGAATATTTCGGGAAGGCATTCGATCGGCAGATCAAGGCCGCCGCCCGTCCCCAATCGACACCTTTGCTCAACTTTTTCAGGACCGAAACTGGCATCGCATTGGTGGCGACGCTGGCGATCCAGCCTTTTGAAGCAACAGCCGAGCTTCCGAAGCTCAGCGTGTTGAGCTTTTACAAGGAACTTACACCGGCGGTTATCGACACGCTTTCGGACGAGCACGAGCTTGAGGGGCTGCGGCTCCAGTCGACACCCGAACCTGGCTTGCTGAATGCTGCAATCAAGGACATAGACGGTGCCCCTATTGCCTATCTTGTCTGGCCAAGCAAAGCGCCAGGAAGCGCCGTGTTTCACAAGGTCTATCCCTATGTGGCCGCCGCCGCTGGCATCCTTGTGTTATTTCTGGGGGGTGTCTTACTGGCCGGCGCGTCCGAGACCAGACGCCTGCGCCGTCTCGCCGAAGCGGCGCGTATTGAAGCAAACCATGACAGTCTAAGCGGTTTGCTCAACAGACACGGCCTTCTCAATAGATTAGAGCAATCGGACAGCTCGGGTCCGGCCGTATCGCTCTACTTGATCGATCTCGATGGCTTCAAGGCCGTCAACGATGCCTGGGGACATGCGGTTGGTGACGAGTTGATCCATATCGTTGCGAAGGCGCTGCAGCGCTGTCATCCGGAAATCCTTGCTTCGGCAAGACTGGGCGGTGACGAGTTTGCGCTGCTGCAATTCGGATCTGCATCCGACCGCGAGATAGAGGAATCCATTCTCCGGCTCTTTGTCGACCCCTTCAAAATCGGCGGGCGAACGATTGAGGTCGGTGCCAGCATCGGCATAGCAGCGCGGACTGGCAGCGTAACGCCCCTGGAGCTGCTTCGCAGAGCCGACATGGCACTTTACCGCGCCAAGGAAAATGGCAAGGGCCAGGCGGTTGCGTATGACGTCGAGCTGGACCGTGAACGCCAGCGTCTCGCCGAACTGGAAAGTGAACTGAGAAGCGCCATTAGTGATGGAGTGATCGAGCCTGTCTTCCAGCCTCTTGTCTGCGCCTCGAGAGGTACTATCATCGGCCTCGAGGCTCTGGCGCGCTGGCGGAATATCGCTGGCGAGATCAGTCCAGAGGTCTTCATTCCGCTTGCCGAAAAGTCCGGGCTTATCGATGCGCTCGGTGTCCATATGCTGAGGACGTCGATCTCTCACGCAAAGAACTGGCCGCAGCTCAGTCTATCGGTCAATGTTTCGCCAATCCAGCTCTGCAATCCGGGCTTTGCCGCGCAAGTGACTGCGGTCCTTCAGGAATTGGCCTTCGATCCCAACCATTTGACGCTCGAGATAACCGAAAGCGTACTCATGACAAATCCCGATCAAGCACGTCGCTCCATAGACCAGCTCAGGCAGATCGGCATCAAATTCGCGCTCGATGATTTCGGCTGCGGCTATGCAAGTATCGGCGCACTGCGTCAGTTCGGGTTCGATCGCATGAAAATTGATCGATCGCTGGTCGCCGGCCTTGAGGAAGGCGCAAACGGCGTTGATGTGCTGCGTGCGACGGTTGCTTTGGCGATCGCGCTCGATATTCCCGTGACGGCCGAGGGCATCGAAACCCGTCGTCAGGCGGAGATCTTGCGAGATTCCGGCTGTGATCAATTTCAGGGCTATCTGGTCGGAAAACCCATGTCTGCCGGTGAGGTTCAAGACAGGCTGCGGCAGGAAGCCGCCGCTGCATGAACTCGGAAAAGATCAACCGTCGTGGCACGGCGCAATGGTGCACTTCTTGCGCTCGAAACGGACTGTCCTAAAAACTGCAAGCGTGTCGCTTGGTCATCGAATCCGCAGGTATATTTTCTTTGTACCTCGCAAGGCTGATCCAGGCGCTGTGGCCTCATCCTAACCAAAGTAACGCGTGCTCGAAACGAATACTGCGCCATCTGGCTAGAGATGCGCAATTTGGATTCGCCGTGAAACTTTCGTTAACCGACGCATAAATCTTCGGCTTCAGCATGCCCTCCGTCTAGAACCCGGAGGCTGGTGGCATAGTGAAACTCAAACGCGACTGGAGGAAAGTTCGCTCGACCAAGTGGGCGGCTCTCTTGCAAAACAAAAACGGCAACGTCGCGATCTCCTTCGCTCTGGTCCTGGTACCAATGCTGCTCGCGGTCGGCGCGAGCATTGACTACGTTCGAGCTTATAACGTCCAGGCGAAGATGCAGGGGGATCTTGATGCTGCGCTGCTCGCAGCCATCAAGGAGGTCGACACCTTGGAGGAGGACAAGATTCAGAAGAAGGTCGAGACCTGGTTTGCGGCCCAGACAGACCTTGATAGCAGCAGATATTCGCTTTCTGGAAGCAAAATCAAAATCAGCAAGACGAACAAGTCAATCCAGGCTGTTGCCACGGCCAATGTCGCCACGACCTTCATGCGCATTGCCGACATCGATGCGGTGGACGTCTCGGTGGCGTCGTCGGTGGCGGGGCCTGCGACTTCGTTCATGAACGTCTATGTCGTGCTGGACAAGTCGGCGTCCATGCTGCTTGCCGCAACGACTGCCGGCCAAACCTCATTGAGAAGCAGTGCTGCAAGCTGCGAATTTGCCTGCCATACGAATGAGGGGCAGAGCTTTGCTTACAAAGGGACGAGTTACAGCAATGTCTACGCCCTGTCCAAGGCGATGGGGATAACCCTGCGCGCCGATGTATCTGTCGACGCAGTCAAAGAAGTCCTCGCTATGATTGATAGCGCGAATGAATCAAGCAGCCATGTCAAGGTCGGCCTTTATACGATCGGTGCAACTGCCACCGAAGTTCTTGCTCCAACCTATTCGACGGCGACGGCGGAAAAATATCTGTCCACCGATTCCATGAAGCTCAATAGCGCAACGTCCGAGGACGCTACCTATTTCGATGTCGCGCTTCCCAAGATGGCATCGCTTGTCGGGACTGCCGGCGACGGCAGCAGTGCGTCGTCGCCCTTGAAGTTGGTGCTCCTGCTGACCGACGGTGTTCAGTCGACCCGCGACTGGGTAATCAATAATCCCAAAAGGAAATGGTTCTGCACGGAATACTCGGGTTCGACCTGTATCCACTACAATTCCAGTTACTTTCCCTATCAGCTCAAAGTTTCGCCGCTGAATCCAACGTGGTGCAATGCGATGAAGACAAACGCTGTCACGGTCGGTGTCCTCTATACCGAATATCTGTCGATTCCCAAGGACTGGGGTTACAACATGACCGTCGGCGAGCCGATGAAATCCAGCGGTTTCACCTCGGTCTGGGGTGGCACGATGCGCTCGGACGTTTCAGGCAGCACGACGAGACGTGACTACATTCCCTATGCTCTCAAGGATTGTGCGTCATCGGAAGATTTGTTCCTTTCGGCATCGAATTCGAATGAAATCGAATCCGGGCTATCCTCACTCTTTCAACAATACCTGACCAGTGTCCGGCTCACTCAATAGAGTTGCTTAGATGTCAATCCTACGGCGTTTCGCCGGAAACCAGCAGGGTGCCGCTGCGATAGAGTTCGCCATCCTCGCTCTTCCTTTCTTCCTTGTGATCTTCGCCATAATCGAGATTGCCATAATGTGTTTTGTGGACGCAGGTCTCGATGCGGCCTTGCACAAAACGGCCCGACAAGTGCGTGTGGGGACTGCGACGACCGATCAATGGGATCTCAACAAATTCAAGGCGACCCTGTGCAGCGAACTCTCCTATTATTTTGATTGCTCAAGCAGTTTGCTGGTAAGGGCAACGGTCATCACGGATATGAGTTCGGTCAGCCGCATCTCGGGGATAGCCAATGGAACGCTATCGGTATCCGAGGCCTTCGATATTGGCGACGCAGGCGACTATGTGCTGATCCAGGCCTTTCTCCCCTGGGATCCCGTCGTGCACTATTACAGTTATTCATCGAGCAAGCTGGACGATGGAAGATATGTCCTAGGTGCTGCTGAACTCTTCAAGAACGAGCCGTTTTGATGCCTAAGGCAAAACCACCGCACCTGTTAAAGAGACTGACCCGCATTGCCCGCAATTTCTTAGGCAACGGGAGTGGCGCCTCAGCAATCGAGTTCGTTCTAGTCTTTCCAATAATGATCGTCCTGCTAGCGGGGACGGTCGATCTTGGCCAGGCACTCCTTGTCAGCCGCAAGATGAACCAGATTACCGCCACCCTTGGTGATATGGTCTCTCAAAAGGCGACATGGAAGGAAGCCGACGTAACCGCTATCATCGCAGGTGCTGCAAGCATCATCGAGCCGTTCGATACGAGTAACCTCGCCATCCAGCTGGCCGTCGTCGACATTGACAGCGATTTGGCGGCGAGCGTGGATTGGGCGGAAGCCTACAATAAGACGGCGTTGTCGAAGGGCGCCGCATCGCCGGTTGAAATTCCCACTGAGGTCGCCATCGCTGGCGTGCAGATGATCGCCGTCAATGCTACCTACACGCTGACGACGCCATTTTCCAGTTTGCTTGAGAGCATCACCGGGATGACCGCGTACCACTATAGCAAGAACTATATCATGCGGCCACGTATCCAGGATTCTGTTACACTGAAGACCTGACCCCACGGCTGAGCGATCGCTCACAGCGCCAGCGGGTGGTCCAAGGGAGGCTACCCAAAATTGGCCATCTTCAAGCGGTAGGCGGCGAAGCTCAAGAAAGCGATCAACGCAATACCAAAAATTGCGATCTGACGGATAGCCCGCAACCGCTTTTCTTGTGGGGACAAGGGTTTTCCTCCTACTGATATAATTGATATAACTCACTAATTAGAGCCTGATAGACGCCGGCAGAAGGACCAGTCAAGGGCGTCGATCGGTGGTGACGATACAGTCGATCAAGACCATGGCCCATATTGATCTAACTAGATTACTCCCGGCGGCTCCTTAACGGACGATGCCACTTTGGCTCAACAAGCCACCATCTGGCGACCTATTCCGATCAAGCACTCAGAAACTGCGGCAGCTTCACCAGTTCTGCTTTTGGCAGGGCTTTGCTGTACAGGAATCCCTGTGCCGCACCGCAGCCGTTCGCCGTTAAGAAATTCGCTTGCTCGATCGTCTCGACGCCTTCGGCGACCACGCTCTGGCCGAGACAACGAGCGATGGAGAGAATGGCCTTGACAAGTTCCGCGCTGCGCTTGTCGCCGCTGCTGATGAATGACCGGTCGATTTTCAGGGTGTCAATGGGAAAGCGAGCCAAGTAGTTCAACGCCGAATAGCCAGTACCAAAATCATCAATGGCGATTGAGATTCCCATTGTCCGAAGGGCACAAAGAACCGCCAGTGTTTCGTATTTCTCATCAAGCAGAAGGCTTTCCGTGATTTCAATCTCGATCCATTCAGGGCGGCAGGCGGTGCCATCGAGAATTTCTGTTACCCTTTCTAACAGATCCGATCGCTGGAATTGCCTGGATGAGAAATTGACTGCCACTTTGTGAGATACTTGGCCGTCGGCGTTCAATTGTGCGGCGGTTCGGCAGGCCTCGCGGAAAACCCAACAGCCCAACTCCACAATCAGCCCCGTATCCTCGGCAATCGGAATGAACTGCGCCGGAGGAACCATGCCCATTTCTCGGTGATGCCATCGCAGCAGGGCCTCCGAGCCGATCATCATGCCATTGTCCAACAGCACTTTGGGCTGGTAGTGCACCTCCAGTTCGCCGCGCTCGATGGCACGGCGCAATTCCGATTCCAGCATAAGGCGCTTTTGCGCCTCGGCCGTCAGCTCCCTCGAGTAGAATTGGAAGCTTCCTCTCCCCAGGCGTTTTGCTGAATACATCGCCGAATCGGCATATTTGAGGAGATCATTGGCGTCGGTGCTGTCGTCGGGATAAAGCGCGATGCCGATGCTGCATGAGACGAAGACCTCCTTGCCGTCCAGCAGGAAAGGTTCCTCGAAGGTTTCCAGCATCTTGTTGGCAGTATCGGCCAATTCGCGCTTGTGTTGGATGTCTGGTAGAAGGATGGCGAATTCGTCGCCGCTGAGACGTGCCACAGTATCGCCCGCACGCACGCTTGCCTGAAAGCGTCTGGCCGCCTGACGGAGCAACTCATCGCCGACGGGGTGTCCCATCGTGTCGTTTACGGCCTTGAAATGATCGATGTCCAGCATCATGACGCCCACCGGTTGGCGATGGGACGCAGCCTCTGCTGTTGCCTGTTGCAACCGCTCATAAAACAGCTCCCGGTTCGGCAAGGTCGTACGCGAATCGTAGAAGGCCATTCGGTGAATCTTCTCGCGGGACGCGTTCAACTCGGTAATGTCACGTCCGACACCAATGGTCCCCGAAATCTTTCCATTCGCGCCGATGATAGGAACCGTCCGTGTTTCGAGAAGGACAGCGTGTCCTCCTTCTGCGGACGCAACCCATTCCTCATTGAGGAAGACGCCCCCGGCGCGGATGGCCACCAGGTCTTTCTCGCGGAAAGTGCGGGCAACGTCGGCATCGAACAGATCAAAATCCGCTTTGCCGACAATTTCAGGTTCCAACTTACCGACCAGT
>Ga0123342_1010291_pt1 | contig 10790 bp, 4 predicted proteins | sample Turbeawhitnodule_FD_89960 | JGI IMG/M metagenome (GOLD analysis project Ga0123342, IMG submission 89960) | Root nodule microbial communities of legume samples collected from Mexico - Turtle bean Mexico white nodule | ecosystem: Host-associated > Plants > Roots > Nodule | place: Mexico: Nepantla... | reverse complement strand
TAGATTGTTATTTCCTTATTTTTCCTGCTGAGATACACGGTATTAGTTACCTGATTCAGGAATCCTAAAGGAGATATCCATTTTCTTGCTGATTGTCTCTGTTATTTGATCTGCATTCCATTATTGTATACTATAGATTGATCCATGGTTCTCACATAGTTATGGAGGTATGTTATGTTGCTTAATATTGTGTGCACAAGAGCTAAAACTATTTCAGTATGATGTTTTTGTGAATGTCATTTATCCACCAAGGAATTATGCTTTATTTCAGTTTTGACATTGACAATGGACCTAAAGCGGCTGAGTATATTCAGGTTTGTTTTATTATTTCCCACCACTTGATTTCACTATGCATTTTTTTTTATTTTAATTTGTGATGCCATGTTTTTAAATTTGTTATTGATGCAAATTGTGTAATATTTTATTTGACCCATTCATAAATGGAATCATTAGAAATGTTGAACATAAGCAGTTTGTTGATGGTAGAAGGCCAAAATCATGCCATATAAACTTGCCATTGTGGCCTAATGTGCCACTATAACGGACTTCTCTTCACAATTTGTCCATGGCAGATGGTGAAAATTTACCATACCATTCTTCCGTGGCAGTGTCATCTAACAAAACTGAACATAAGTGGAAATTTGAACATATATATTATTAGGCTGTGAATCGGCAAGGAAGGAAATGATTATATCCGATTCTTATCTGGATATTTGCTTTAAGCTATATTGTGAACCTTATCATTAATCCAGTTGTTAATGAGGTAGTCTGATAGAAATCCCAGAAAGAATTGTGGTATAACAGTATTATTTAATGAAAAAGAGGAGCTACAAGAGCTCTTACAGTGACTGTTAAAGACAACCAGACCCAATGGCTCCTATCCAGAGAGATACTCTCCTAACCACCTTAATACGATCAGCATGAGTCTCCTGCAAACTGCCAACTGGTCTATTTAAAACATAAGTCTAACAGATCTCTTCTAACAGAATGTCCCCTGCCTTTGTGATAATCACATGCCATGGCATCACTAATTCTCTCCCTACTGGACACATTTTCTTCCTTCTTGTATATACCCTCCATATTATAGGCCTCCTTGTATCCAGGTTTGGCATCTGATTCAATCCTTTATCATTATCAAAATTGGGACCAAGGGTCCTATCATAGTCTCTAATAGAAAAACAAATGCAACATTCCAGAAGCAATCATAATAAAACCACTATTAGATCATTCTTCTGTTTATGGAGAAGGATTTCATGGAAATTGGTGAATGCTATGCCTAAAGGTAAATAGTATTGAGTGGTGGAGTAGGATCAAATTAATAATTTATGTCTTACTTGACTTGCATTGCAATTCTTCTGCTATATGAAATTGCTTTCATTGACCAGACATTCTCGCTTGGAAGTCTTTGGATTCAATATTGTATTATGTTGGTTTCAAAATATGGAATGGGATCCCTTGTGCTCAACATATCAGATTGCAGTAATAATATATCCATATGACCTTGGTCAGTAAAATTCTAGTGAGGAGCTTTGCAATAGGAGACTAACAAAAGAAACATCTCAAAATGCAACCTACACTTTGAAGATTTTACTTTATTTTTTCTTAATTTTACCTTTTTTAAATGCAACAAAGAAGAATACAAAACAGAACATATTCTACTAAGTGTGCTGTGTTGGATGGAACATTATGTGCATTCTTCTTGTTCACAGTTGTATTGTTGAATTTGTAGGAAGCAGTGCTCAAGTGGCCACCTCTAAGGCCCTTGTGTTTGATTTTGAAAGTATTTTTGCAGCAAAGAGAACTAAATGAGGTAAGAGTTCTCTATAATATGTATTTTTCTTGTCATGTTCTGATTCCAGTCTGCCTATTTGAGATTCTTGTTATGTATGCAGGTATATTCTGGTGGGATTGGTTCTTATGCCCTTCTTGCCATGCTGATGGCAATGTTGCGGGTTAGTTGTTTTTGAATATGCTTTATAAAAGTTTAGTGTTTTTCACTGGCCTGCAGCATGAGGCTTTCCCTTTTCAGTATGTAGTCCACCTCTGCATCATGAGAAATAATAAATAAATAAATTCACTTTTTTTATGCTTCAGAATCTTCGCCTGAGCCAAGCTTCTGCAGAGCACAACCTGGGAGTACTTTTGGTGCGTATCTTCTGATTCCGAAGTATTGTTTTGCATCTGTTTTTTTGGTTCCAGGGCTGTTATATGGGCTCTCATTCATGATTGGCAAGTTTTTTATGCAATTTAGCAGTTTCAAGAAGAGAACCATTCACAATAATTGTGTTCTGTGTGCCTTTGTTTTGATAAATTATTCCTCTATAGGATGAAAAATAAGAAATATATCAATTTACCATTCTGATAGTGCTATTTTTTTCCCATTCTGAAATCAGGTGCATTTTTTTGATTTCTATGGACGCAAATTGAACTCATCAGATGTTGGTGTGTCTTGTAATGGGACAGGCACCTTTTTTGTGAAGAGTAGTAAAGGGTAATAAAGAATTTGGGTATATTTGTGAAGTAATGTTATTTTAATTATGCTGTATAAGTTATCCAATAGGTTATTAAACTTTTCCCACTGTCATTTCAGGTTTTTAAACAAAGGACGACCAAGTCTTATTTCCATTGAGGATCCACAGGTTTTATTTGAAGAACTCCCATTTGATTTCGTAGAATGATTATGTGTGTGCGTGTGTTTGGGTGTGTGTGTATAGCCAATTAAATCAAGCCAGAAAGTGGACTGTACTTGATGGATTTTTCGTGACCATCCTGCTCATGTTTGTATTCATCAGTTATGAGATAATTAGTGTTTGGATTGGCTTTATGATGAGAAATGATCAATTAATTATTCATGCACGTAAAGCCACAAATTGTTGCTTCTCATTTTTCATGGTATTACCATGATTTTGTGGGTTAAAATTGATTCTAGTGTGTTATCTAAATACACTATAGCTGAATTTCTGGACCTAAGGTCTTTTTCTGTAATGGGTGGGGATGAAATGGGTTTGTTTGTTGCTTTGGTCAGTTTGTTTTAGTGGAGTCTTGATATCTGACAGAGATTGAACAGAGTTATGTTGTATTCTCTTGCTTCCCATCTTTTGGTTCTGTATCTACACGGGTGGATATTTGATAATCTTCCTTTAGTCATATATGCTTTCTAGGTTGCATTCTTTTATAGTCCTTGTATCTATTTACATGGTCTTGCTAATTTTTCGAAAAAATGAATATTTGGAGTTACTATTTCCATTTCCGGAGTCATTACTTGCTGCTCTTTTGGAGCAATTGCTGAATATTTCATGGAGGAATATATGAAAAGTGGAAATTGGAGATATTTGATCAACCAAAATGCTAGGAAGACCTAACCGTAGTTGCATAGTGAAGGACATAATATCTAAACAGGAGTTGTGAATATTGTCTCATCAAAGTCTGTCTTTTTTGTTTTCTGTAGTAAATTGCTTGCATATTACTTTTTACATGCACATTTATATATTATAAAGTTTGACACTACTTTTTGTGTGCATATTAGACAAATTATTATCATTCGTTTAGTTGATTGGTAGTGTTTTTTTTGGCTGAATCAGGCACCAGAAAATGACATCGGGAAGAACTCCTTTAATTATTTCCAGGTTTGCTCACTCTTTCGTAGTAAATTATATTTATAATAGTTTTAGGAAAATGTTCTTCCGTCTTAAAATTGTTGAGAAACAATGCAAGAATGTTTGTGTAACCCTATGCATTGTGCTACCTGTTTTTCTATTTGACTTTCATTACATTGTTTGGTGTTTTACATGTTTGTTCTTGGTGTAAATTGAAATACATTAATACAATGGTTGATAATTTGTCGTTTACTGGAACTTATGTTCAGGCACTAAAGCATACTTGTCTCTGCCATATAGAAAATTTGACTTACTGCTTAAGGTTTGGTTTGCATTTAATTTTGTTCATCCTGCTGCTTATAGTTCCTTACCCAATTGGTTAGCAGGGATAGACTTATCATTCAGCTCCCTTCCTAGTTTCAACCCTTTCGTTTTAATGATGTTGCTTGATTGTTCTTTTCAACCCTCCAATATGGTGTTTGTAATTTTGGTCCTCTAATACTTTTGACTCCAAAGAAGTCTGCCAAATTTTCTATTTAAGCCAATAAAGGTCCTTTTGTTAGTATATAATAGCCTTTTATGCCTTTCCTTTGATAACCTCTAAAAATCAATCAACTATTTTCTCAAAAATAAGCTAACCAAACACTTGAACGTGTTTAATTATGGGTAAAAATTACAATTAATTCCGATAATAATAATGTTCGTTACTTTTGGTGTTCATCTATAATTGGCTAATATTAGATTTTTATTGTTTTTTTCTCAGATTAGGTCAGCTTTTTCAATGGCCTTCAAAAATTTGACAAATCCCAAGATCATCATGAGCTTAGGACCGAACAGGAGCATTCTGGGGACTATAATTAGACCAGATCCTGTTTTACTGGAGCGAAAAGGGGGCTTGAACGGCGATGTGACTTTTGATAAGTTGCTTCCTGGTGCTGGCGAGCCATTACAACAACAGTATGGAGAACAGGATATGTTATGCAATTGGCAGTTAGATTATGAAGAAGAACCACTACCTCGGGGAGTCGATGCCAGTGCAGAGCCTAGCTCACGTTCTTCAACAAAGAAGAGGAAATCTGGTTTGAAGAATTCCAGTAAGAAGCTAAAGGAAAATGAGAATATTGAGATGAAAGGGAATGAGGAGAATGACTCTAGAAAAGGAAAGGATAAAAAGAACAGAAAAAAGAAAAAAACTCAACTAGGAGACAGCGGTTATTAGGCCAGAGGCAAAGTTGCTGAGGTTTCTTACAAAATGATTGGGGATTGTAATATGATCGGTGGTTTGATGACAATGAAGGAACAAGGCATCATAAGAGTAAAAGCAAACTTGAGTCAATGTTGTCACACGACCCAAGATGCGAGCTATATTCCTGCCACTCCTGCCAATATATCATCTTGACGGCCCTTACCTCTGTTGAAGATCAGTAATCTATTATCATTTATTAAAGGGTTAGTGGTGGGATTAATATATGCAGGTTTTTTTTTTTAATTTATTTTCCCCTATTAGATCATTGGTTTCAATGTGTATTTTTTCAAATAGCAAATTTTAATCCCTAAATTGAGAAATGAGTGTTAGTGTTAGAGAGTAAATTTAGATTTTTTTTAGAAGGGATTAATAACAGTACTAATCCTATGTTATTAGATTTATTCCTATGTTGTTGCCTGTCCAATTTTGTTAAAGAAGCTTGTAACCAATCTGACGATGAAAGAGATACTAGAGGAGAGTATGCCATATGGTTTTGTTGCAAATGAATGCAATAATTTCCTGCCTTCTCAGTGGGCCATGCTGGTTATGATAGTTTCCTGCCTTCTCTATTCTATTTCATATTGATCTATATAAGCTATTTTTTGTCTTGGAGCCTCTTTTGTAGTACGATCAAACTCAATACCTAATCACCTCATCGTGGAATATTTACTGTATGATGTGGTTAAATACTAAATGCTTTTAAAAGTTTAAAACTACTTGCACATAATTTTAAACAATTAAAACAAGGTGGCCTTTACTGTATAAAAGTGCATAATTTGTTCTATTTCAATAAATATGAAATGATATCAAGCGTGGCCCACAAATTTATATGATTTAAATAAATTTTAGTTAAATAGTTTTAATAATAAAGTTAGAAAGTGTTAAACAATAGGCTTTAGAGTACGAAAATGCATGATTTTTTACTATCCAATTGAACAAAACGCAAGGGAAGATACATTTCTTTATGTAATTCGCTGTCTGGTCATATTTACTGCAAGTTTCTTGAGGAAAGAAGGTTTTTATAGTTTATTCATAATGCAAAAGTAAAATGTGACTGCAGACTGCAAAGTGCAAACAAGTCAAGAAAAAAGCTGGGAATTATTCAGTAGCTAATAGGAAATACACAGGATTTGAATCTTCTTATTATCATGAACGGGACACGATTTAATTTCTTTTAAAAAAATAAAAAAGATATAGCAATTAGGATTCAAGTAGTATACTACAAGAGTTCCTTTATCGGAAAACAAGCAGAATAAAAGGTAAACAAAAGTCAGAAATGGTGGACCCCATAACCAAAACAGTCTTCGGAATTTATAAAGGGAGAATGTAGTGGAAAAGTAGAAGAGGGGACAAGTGAAATGAATGAAATCAACCGTTGCAAAAGTTCAGCAATGTCTAGTTAACAAGGGTAAATTGCAAATTATTGGTCGGTGTTTTGTTGCTACTACCAATAGAGAGCATGCCAAAAGCACTGTTCATTTGTAGGCTTCAGTTTTCAATGAAATGGAATAAACAATTAGTGAAACCATGCCAAGTACAACCAATCTATATGATGACAGTATTCTTCATAAATCAACTAATTTCTCAGCTTCCTTACACAATCCATTTTGGACACAACTTCTTCACATGCATACACAGAGGTTTCACTGTGACTAGTGTTTCACAATGAACTTGTCAACCTTTAGAAGAACATGGTAACATGTTATGCACCCGATAGTCAGAGCTATTCATTCATTAAACTATTAAAGACTCAACCTGAGTTGTCTTGATGCCGAAAATACTACACATTAAGTATATACGTTCTAAGGAACATTAGTTAAAATAATTAACCAAAAGTAAATAAAATTAAGGAGGAGGTTGTTGCCTGACCAAGTGAACCTCAGTTTTGAAAAGAAGAACAGAAAGTGAGTCAATTGAGAAGTAGATGAACCCTCCACTAGTGTGACTCACAAAGGACCCAAAACTCTTCCCTATCACGCAATGCCACGCTAGTCCATACTTGGTGTCAAACTCCTGAAATTGATACAACATATTAATACAAAACAACTTAATTGAGTAAGAGAATGAGTCAATTATGAATGCTTATTCTCATACCCTATAGAAAATTATACTTAAGAATGTTACAAATAATAGAAAACAAGGTTCAAAACAAGAATAGAATTCCATCCAAGAGAAGTATCTGCATGTAGAAAATGTTAGAAAACATGTTCAGCATGATATCTGCAACAGCTAGTTTCTGAAAATCACGTTTCAAAATGTAATCTGAGTATGTTGAACATGATTAGTAAAGGAAACCAGAAAAGGGTACAAAGTAGGTGTTTTCCAAAGGTTGCACTATACCTTTTTGAGAGCTCTTGCTATGAGAGTGTTTGAAGGCTTTGGAGAAGGAGAGGGAAGAGGAAGGAGTGATCTAGTGTGGCGAAGAGCGTGTTCCTGCATGTGGACAGGCATGTCGAATGATTTCAACCTCACGTTGAAGCTGATGGCAAGTGAAGCCAGTCTCATGATTGTTTGAGAAGGGTTGGGATTGGAAGTGTGCATGGTGTGGTTCTTCTCCTTGGAACCATGATCTTTGATTAGCTTTGGTTCTTGTTCTTCTTCCATGGTGATGGAATGCATCAGAGAATGGAATGCATCAGAGAAGAAGGGTGCTTTTGCATTAATGTGAAGTGGGTAGGTAGGGCAAGTCAAAGACAAGGTGAAGAACAAGTGGGTTGTGTTTGATACGCATGGTAGTACTGTAAGGCGTTTTCAACTTTCAACTTTGACTAGGTAAATGTGTAGGACATGACAATGAGAATTTCATGCATTTTTTGTACCACTAGAAAGTGATCACACACAATTCCAAGACATTCAAAATCACATGACCCTTTTGAATTGTGCTTTTCTTATTCTCTAAATCATTCATTCTTTTTATCAATTAAATGAGAAAATGGATATGAAAAGAAATATTGTGAGTGAATTTTGAGGAACTGTGTTTTAGGGTTTGAATGGTGGCAGAAGAAAGAAGGGAGGGTTAGGTGAGTGACCATACACAGAGTACTGAGGTGCCTTTCCTGCAACTCTGCTTCTTCTTTCCTTTGATACGTCCTACTGCTAAAAAAGCAGACTGATTTTTCTTCTCCAAATAATTTAATTCTATTTAGAAAAAAATGGGGAAATTTGTTATACTCTACTTTTAATTGAGAATTTATCAAATTTTTCTTCAAAAAAAAATTAATTATTATATTAATTAAATTATATATTATTACGAAGATTACAAAAATTATTAATATTTAAAATATTTTTTGTTATCAATAAAATTTATAAATTAATTTTTAAATTGAATATTTAATTAGTAATAAAATTTTTAATTATTAATTAATTTATATTTTAAAATTGATAGATAGTTAATTAGATATTAATTTAAATTTTTTATTAATAATAAAAATTAATTTAAATATTAATATTTTAATATTTAAAATAGTATTTAATTTAATTAATTATTTTTTTAATTAATTTTTATTTAATAGTTTTTGTATAATTTTGATCTTATAATTTTAAAAATCTGTAGTTTTAGTTTTTTAAAAGTTTCTTCAATTTTTATATAAATAATTAGTTATCTGTAATTTACGTAGTTGAAAATTATATCAATAGCAAAATAAAATATAATTTGATAGTGATTCAATGTTTTTTTTAAATTGAAAATTGATTTTTAACAAATGATTAAAAAATAAAGAATTAAACTTAATAAAGAAAGGTAAGCATTTGAATTTGATAAATATAGGGCTAAAACTATACACGTACACCAATATAATCTGCAGTTTCGTTATTTAAAATAGGTTAAAGTTGAATATATTGTAAATTTATTTAATGTAGATTTGTTGGTTTGATGAAGTCATTTAAGTGTTTGGACGGATGGTAAACAAATTGTAAAAAAGTTTATATTATTTTAATTTTTTTATATTTTAAGAGAATGTGATAATATTTACATCTACATGCATTTTTACAAAATAGTATTATATTTGTTTGCACAGGAACAACTTCATTTAGAGACAATCAAATCGCGTTTTAGATTTGCAGTATCAAGCAAATTGTTTTTAGTTTATGCATGGATTTTTCAATATATATCATCTTCAACTCTTTTAATTTCTTTGTCTCTCAGTCAATATTTTTTCTGCTAGTTTGTTAATTGATTTTTACTTTTGCCAATTTCGCATGACCTAGGTCATTTCTATTGCTAATTATTAGTATGTTGTTTTTTTAACAAATTATTTTCACGTGGTGCATTTTCTTTTTAAATTGCGGTGTGTTTTCGTTCTAGGAACTATAGTACATTTCGGGGTTTCGATGTCTTGAATCTCTCCAGTTCGTCTCTCATTTACTTGTGTATCTTCGACACTTTATCTATTGGATCTGTTATTTTATTTTTGGATTTTTTCATTTTGAGTAGCTTTATATTTGTTTTCCTTTATTTTTGGATGATTTGTTCCTGATAGTTTGTACGACATTCCCTTATACTATGGATCTACACATTTATGAAGGGTACAATGTATCTATAATCAGTGTTGTAGGGCAATCCGTAGTTGTTCCTTTGGCTGAAAAAACTCTTTTGGATCTATCTAGCATCATAAATGTATTCTTTGACTGGTCAGATTTTGCTTTGAACCTTCTGGTTTTGTTTTTTATGTTGATTTTAGGTTGCACATTATTTTTCTCCCAATTTTTTTAAAGTACTGACGTTTTTTCAATAGACAATCCCAACCTAGTAAGATTTGATCCCTATTTTGCTTGATTGAAACTTCTATAGCTTTTACTTTCTTTTTCTAAATTAAGGACAACAAGCCTTTGCTTAAACCATGACGGACTTGAAAGTTATATCGGAAGAAAACTTAAAGTTAACACGCATGGACACTCATGCGTGTTGTGTCTCTATGCGTGTAATGTCCTTGAACAATTACAAAAACAAACAAGGGTAGAAGATTTCTTTCAAACCAAGAAAACGTGGCTATACAGAATAACTATGAAGCAAACAATAGATAGATTTTGTCACATATAATAAATAGCTTTGTTTTTCTGGTGGTAGTACTCATCCACCCTTCTATTTAGTAATATCTCAGTCTCCCTCTGCTCCACCAACCAATGAGGATCATTTTGAGTCGAAGGACGTAAATCTATGTGGTGTATGTTAGGTCTATTAGTGTCTAAGTTCAAGAGGGGAGGGGTGAATCGAACATATAAATTTTTTGCAAATGCAAACAGTTTTTAGTATATCAGAGGAAAAAGAACAGATTGTTTTTAAAAGAAACATATTGATTCTTCAGAACAGTCTAACACAATTTGAACTTGTTCAGATTAAAATTGCAATCAAACAGAGAGATATAACAGAGCCATATTGGTTAGCTTTTACCAGCTTGAAGAATACAGATTATGCCAAGAAATCAATCAAGTTCATTCAACACAAGGTTTCAAAGGGAATGAATCTTTGTCAGGATTTAATGAATAAAACTATTTGTTCTTAAACCAATTAAAACCTCATATACAAATACCTTGTTAGTGATTAGAGAACTTTAACAAACCAGGAAGAATAGTTTTTATAAAACCCAGAATTAACAGATTTGATTTCAAAAGAACAAATTTAGTTCTTGACAGAATTAAGCAAAACCAGAAACGAGTGCAGGGATGAGAGGAAAAGACAAGCAAGTTTTTATACTGGTTCACTCATATAGAGCTACATCCACTTTCACCTTACTTCAAGGTGGAATCCACTAAAAACAGTATCAATCACTTACAAACACAACAGTTCTTGAACACTACAAGAACAATACAACCAATGCTGAAAAACACTATTTCAGCACACCTTGCACTCCAAGAAACCCTATCAAGGAGTGACTAACACTTACACCTTTACAAACCAGAATAAAGGAAAGATAACACCTGAAAAGAAGATGCAAGAACTCAAAACCAGT
>Ga0123342_1010289_pt1 | contig 10791 bp, 5 predicted proteins | sample Turbeawhitnodule_FD_89960 | JGI IMG/M metagenome (GOLD analysis project Ga0123342, IMG submission 89960) | Root nodule microbial communities of legume samples collected from Mexico - Turtle bean Mexico white nodule | ecosystem: Host-associated > Plants > Roots > Nodule | place: Mexico: Nepantla... | reverse complement strand
GGCGGCGACGCCGAGCATGAGAGCGGAAATGAGGACGGAGCCGACGCTGGTGAGGAAGACGACAAAGACGGTGAGCGCGGAGAGGATAGCTAGGGTTTCGAAATCGGAGAAGGTTCGGCCAAGGATGACGAGAGGCTGGTCGGAGGGGCGGAAGAGGTAGAGGAAGGTCCAGGAGGCGAGGAGGCCGGCGAGGAGGACAAGGGAGAAGGGATTGGTGAGGAGCGAGATCGCAAGGATCAACGAAACGACGGCGTAGTAGTTGACGCGGAAGTAAGAGAAGTTCTTGCGCACGCGGAGCGTGGCTTCAGAGAACGATTCCGGTTTTGAGAAGGCGGAGCGGTCCGCGAGCTCCGCCCAGGGGCGCCGCTGGTCGAGGCCGTGGCGAAGGGAAGCGGACAGGTTGTTGATGAAGGCGCGGAAGGCGGGGTTGTTGGCAGGAGCCTCGGACATCACCGCGCCGGGACCTCCTGCGGCGGCGGGTTGGGCGTTGGAAATTGGTAGGATGGGAGGCGCTGTGGAAGACATGGTTCTGGAGAGAGAAAGCGGTAGAACTGGTTTTAGCCTTAGAGAGAGAAAATGTGAAAGGAAGAATGGGAGGAGTTTTGAATTTATATTTATTAGTTTTGTTTTGTTGCTTAGTGGTGAAGGTTACGAACGCATCACCGACGAAAAACGCAGTAGCGTTTGGGGTTCTTCTTCGTCACTCACACTTCGTTTGCCTCTTCTATCACTTCTATCATGTCTTATTTGAATGTTGGATCCTTCTTTTATTTTTGTTCTGTGGTGGCTATTTCATTGAGCTTTGATGGTGATTTGAAGCTGTATAAATGACTAGGTCAGGATGTAAAAAAGGACTCAAGGACATATTTGACTTTTTGCTTTTACTATGGAGTGCATGTTAGAATTAAGGGAGTGCAGAAAGAAAAAGTTATGTGAAATACATTATTCGGCCCGTCATTTTCTTAGCAACTAGGTGGATTTATAGTGAGAGATAATCTTATGGTAATTGCTTCCTGCACCCAACACCTAAACTTGCATCCAACATAATTTAAAAAAAATTAAAAATACCTTTTATTCTGAAAATAAAAATCGGGAATTGAAAAATATCCTTTATTTTAGAAATAAAAATTCAAAATTGAAAATAATGAACATAATTCTCATTCATGGTTAACAGGTTGAAAATAAAACTATATCGAATTATATGGAAAATAACAAATTAGAAAGGCGCTGAAATTTATTTTGATAAATTACTGAAATGTCATTTTAACAATACTTGTAATAATTAAATAATAACATAAAGTTTAATTTATATTTGTTTTTTTTATTTCACTTAATTTTAATTTTAAATAAAATACGCGCACACACACCCACGTACATAATAAAAAAAATATATTTATGTTTTAAAAATTAATGGTTAAAACTTCAAAAACTTAATCATCAGATCGACATTTAAAACTATCCTAAAATTTTTATATTCACATTTGTGAACAAGTATTTATAAGTATTTAAGAAAAATATCATAAAAAAATCTTAACTATCTTTCTCGTAAATATGACAATTATTTTAAAATTTGTTATTAGTAAGTTTAAGTTATTTTTGTAGGGAATAGTGAATTATTAAGAATGCACTAGTCTTATATATTTTTATTAGAAGTTTAACATTTGATTGACTTAAAATAATATATAATAAAAAAAAAATCATTTATTATTTTCAATAATAACCAATGTAAAATATTATTTGTATATTGAATGATTTTGTAACATTTCTTTAAAAAGTTCCACATTTATACAAAATCTTTTAAAATTCATCTGATTATGTATTTTTTTAAAACATCTCAATTGAATATTCTTTAAATAGAGACATTTAAGACATAAAAACCATAACATAAGAGAAGAAATATTGGAGGTTGTAGTTCTAAACAGTTTTGGTATTTGCAGAGTAAAAGTTTTATGCATTAAGTTTGTTAAGGAGAAGTTTCTTATGAAGGAAACTTAGACACAATGCATCTTCCGTTACGTATGCAAAGTTGTAAACGGGAAGAAAAGTTTTCTCTAATTAATTGATTTGTTATTGGATATATATATATATATTATTTCAATCCAAACTAATTTTATGACTTTATAATTTTTTATCTTTAAATTAGTATAAATTTATTTTGGAAAAGTTTTATTCAATTTTATTCTTTTTCTCTTTTTTTTTCTTCCATTTTTTTATCTTACAATTTTATTTAGTATTAGCAAGGGGCGTTATTCGTTTTCTTTATTATGTAGTATTTTATGATAATTACAAGTAAATTAATTAATGTGATAAATAAAGTGATAATTTTAGAAAAAATATCAAATTACTGAAGAAAAAAAAATATTTTTTTTTCATTTGTTAATATTTTTTTTTATCAGTAAACAATAAGTTAATATTGTTTTTTACTATTAAATACACATGGACTTCAACAAATCATTAAACACAAACTAATTTCTTAAAAAATAATTTAATATTTATTTTATTATTAAATACACCTATCACCATAAATCATTAAATACAAATTAACTTCCCAATAAATAACGTAATATTGTTTTGACTATTGAAAACACAAACTACAATAAAATCATTAAATACAAATTAATTTTTAAAATAAAAATAATTAATACTAAATTAAATATTATTTTAAAGATTAAAAACATAATTAATATTTAAAATAATTTGTATTATTAATAAAATTTATTAATTATTTTAAAATTAATATTTAATTAGTTATTAAGATTTTTTTTTAAAGTTATGAAATTTCTACAAAGCATTAAATTAAATTTTTAGATGAAAATTTTTGTTGTTTGTAATAATCCTATTAAGTTTTAATAAGATCGAGAAGAGGATATTGTGGTACTAAAAAAAGACATAATTGTTTGTTGAATTAATATAAACAAGATACGATTTGAGCATTCACCATATTCAATTTCTAATTCTATTATGCAAAGTTACTTTTGTAATGTTTAACATGTTTTGAAATTCTTCTCATAGTAATAGTTTTATATTGTGATAGATGATTATTGTTATTTTAGGTGTATGTGAAACTAAAATATCAAATTTTGTAATATAAATTTAAAAAAAAAAAATTGTATTAAACTATTACAGGTCATGAATGACAAAACTACCTTATGTGTATTAGGAAATTACCATAATGGTATTTAGTATATAACTACTTGTATATAAATATTTTTGAAAAATTACAAGTTCCAAAGTTTTATTATATATATTAAATAAGGCGTTACAATCTACACTTTATAAAATATTGTTTTTCCATTTTTTTTTCACTTTCGAAAGTTGATGGTTTTATATTTCAGTGGTTTCATTTCATGATGGACTTTCAAGTATTTGAAGTCATGCATTAATTTATTTACAATAATTCATTCATTGATTATATTTATAAGTTTAAATATTAAATACAAATAAATGCAAAATATTAAAGAAAATATATATTTTTCTGTATTTTAATTTAAAAATAATTAATTTCGAAGTGAAATAATAATTTTATAATACAAAAATTTATTTTTTTTCAAAAAAAATAAATTTGTAGATAACTTTTTTAATGATACTGAGATATAGATAAAAAGGTGTGGGTAGATATGTAAATAAACATAAATTATTAATAAACTATGTAATAAAAGTGTTTGAGTTTTAAGGGTTCATTTACTATATTTATGATTTTCTTTATGAAATACATAAAAAGTATTTGTTTTCAGTATTTTTTAAATAGAAAATATATTTGTGCTCAATATAAATGTATAAAATAAAGGATATATATAAAAATAAAAAATAAAACTAATCACATAAATAAGATTTTTTTTCTTAATAAAAAATTTTGGAAACAAGATTTCGATAAAAAAAAATGAACTTAATTTTCTTTGAAAAATTATTTTTTTTGAATAAATAAAAAATAAATAAATGTGATTCCAGTCCTATTTAAAAAAAAACACGTTTTAAGAGCAAACTAACTAAAAATAGTTAACTTAAATTGTAACGGGTAGAACAGTTATATTATTGTGACATTTTTAGAAAAAATGTTTTTTTATCTATTATTTTAAAATTTTAAGATAGCATATATATACATATATTTAACTATACTCTTAATTTAATTAATATAGACAGAAAATGAAAAGAAATATTATAAATTACTCAAATTTATATAAAAAGTAAAAAAACTAAATAATACTTAGGATTAGTACCCAATTTAGAAAGATTTAAACTTTTAAAATTAAAAAATAAAATAATTAATTCCGAGATCTGAATAAAGAGAAAGAAATATAAAAGCAATTACTAACTTTAATTTGTTTGGTTCAAAAGTGAAATTATATTAGGTGAATTACACGGTTTTTTGACCATTGAGTTATTTTTTTTGTTTTTTTTATCAAAATGGGGTCCGTTTAAAAAAAATTATAAATTTAGGCAAGTCGTGTCAATTTGGCACGACTTCATATACACAAATCGTCCCAATTAGGCACGACTTCTGCCTTGTCATACTGAAGTCGTGCCAACTTGACACGACTTCTGCCCTGTTAGAGAGAGGAAGACAGAAGTCGTGCCTAATTAGGACGATTTGTGCATATGAAGTCGTGTCGAATTGATACGACTTGCCTAAATTTGTAATTTTTTTTAAACGAATCTCATTTTAGTAAAAAAAAAAAAAAAAAAAATCTCATGATGGTCAAAAAACCGTGTCATTCACCTAATATAATTTCACTTTTGAAATGTATTTAATTCTCAAAAGAAAAACATATCTAGAATTAATTGCAATTCATAATTATTTCAGAGAAAATAAATCTAAAAAAGTATTAAAATAAGGAAACAATTTTTACAATAATGAATTTAAACGCATATACGATTTCCAATATTTATAATTATCTTTAAAAGCATCATATATGAATAAATTATTTATAGAAACAAAAATGAAGTTATTTTATATGCTATTAAAGTGACTTTGACCAGATATTAAGGATTAAATGTTACTCAATTAACTTGTTCTGATTTTCTGCATTACCACTTAGCACACTCTCACTTATAAATACCACTGTTATTCATTCATTCATCAAATCTTAACCTTAACCTTCCACTTCATCTTCTTCCTCATCTTCTTTCATCTTCTTCTCATCTCATGTTCATGGCTTCGTCTAACAGTTTGCTTCCTTTGGCCCTTTTAATGGTTCTCTGTGTACCAGCCTTCTCATATGACAGTACATGGCAGAGTGCCCATGCAACTTTCTATGGTGACATGCAAGGTGGAGAAACCATGCGTAAGTGAAAATCTCCCTCACAACTTTATATATGTAATATAAATTCACTGTATCATTCTCAGTTTCTGCATTTTTTTTCCATTTAATTAGTTTTGTTCCCTTTGTATTCATTATTATTCAGTGTTCATCTATCAATGCTACTAATCTGTTAAGAGAGAGGAAGAGGGGATGAAGAAGTGCATTAATTATTATTTAAAAATCATTTATTTCTTCATTATCGTGATTTTAAATCATTAATGTATTGTTTCAAAAGTTAGTAATTAGAAAACAAAGAGTAAAAAATGAGATTTTTTTTTGTTAATTATTATTTATATTGTCTACTCTTTTTTATTTATTTTGTCCATCTTTTCTTTTTAACGGTAGGTTTTTTAATAAAATCAGTTTAACTTATATATATATATTATTTTTTTTAAATGTTAACCTGAGATAATTGTTTAATTATATTCTTTATTTAATTAATATAGAAAGAAAAACATTAATTATAACAACAGAAGAAAAAAATTATAACGACACGTAAATATATTTATAAACCAAGAAAACTAAAAAAGGCATAACAGATAACTTACCAAAAAATAGATTAAAAGTAGAAAAATGGAATATTTTTCTTAAGTATATAGAACATTCAACGTACGGAAAGATGCTATTTCTATTTTCATACATAAACAAATTTGGAACAACACATCTCTTTCTTCGAAACACAGGAAGAAGAAGATACAAAATTTGATCTGCAAATTTTCTGTCTCGAAAGAGACAGAAAGGTAGTTTAGATATTTTTCTTTATCATTAATTATTATTTACAAACTTTTGTCCGTATTGCATTCAATTTTATAAATTAAGCAATATTCATTACCATACAAAAGAATAAATGATGCAGAAATTTTGTTTTGGCAGAGCAGATAAAGATAAAAACAGTGTAGGAAAACGAAAAGCAAAGAATCTAAGATACTGTACATGAGTACAGAAATTAAGAAAACGGCACTCTATTAATTAATTTGTATTTTTTCAAAATTCTGATTACTGTTTTGAATGACACATGATATGCAGAGGGAGCTTGTGGTTATGGTAATCTCTTCCAGCAGGGTTACGGGCTTGAAACTGCAGCCCTAAGCACAGCACTATTCAACAATGGTCTGAGTTGTGGTGCATGTTTTGAGATAAAGTGTGTGGACGATCCTCAATGGTGCATTCCAAATGCAGGCTCAATCAAAGTGACTGCAACAAATTTCTGTCCTCCCAATTACTCCTCACCAAATTTTGACCATTGGTGCAACCCTCCGCAGAAACACTTTGACTTGTCCATGAGTATGTTCACCACCATTGCCGAGTACAAAGCTGGGATCATCCCAGTGAAGTATCGTCGTGTGCCATGCTCCAAATCTGGGGGTGTCAAGTTCCAAACTGCTGGGAACCCTTATTGGCTTCAAGTTTTGCTGTACAACGTTGGCGATGGTGGTGATGTTTCTCAGGTGAACATCAAAGGTTCCAACAGCAATGGGTGGACATCCATGTCTAGGGTTTGGGGACAGAATTGGGTCACTGGAGAGAACTTGGTGGGACAATCTTTGTCCTTTCAGGTGAGTACCAGTGATGGAAGAGTGTTGGAGTTTGATGGGGCTATACCTTCCAATTGGCAATTTGGGCAGAGCTATGAGGCCAACACAAATTTTTAGGTTTTGTGTTTGTGCTGTTTCTGCTCATAAAGTTATAGGAGTATGATGTTTCTAGTGTAAAATTGTACTTTCACATGTTTAAAAAATAAACTCTCATTTCATGCCTCATTTTAGTAATGTATATTAATTAGTATTTTAAGTTAAAAAAGAAAAAAAAAATATAGATATAACTATTAATTAATTGATTTTGAAGTTGTTATTTTTATTAATAGGCGTTAAAATATGAACTAGTCGTTTCAATTACATTCAAGTCTCTCATTCACTTAACTATGCACTGATTTTTATTATTTTACAAAATGCTAACTTCAATACAACTTTAATGCTTTTTTTATGAATGAAAAGAATAAATAAATATGCAGCAGTTAAGCATCTTTCAACCCTATTACAGTTTCTCTAAATTATAATTTATGTATAACCCACAAAATTAGCAAAAAGAAAAAAATTGTAATTTATGTATAACCCACAAAACCAATAAAAGAGTATTCCAAGCTATAATCAACATATAAGTTAGATATATTGATATGAAAGTAACAAATACCCAATAGCCTCTTTAGTAGCCAAAATACAAAATTTAACTCCAACACTAAAAACATTGGTTAAGAAATTACAAAATATTCTTTTAAATAACAACTTGTACACTCTCTCATATACAACTCTAACCATATTTTTATTTATTTATTAATATCTCAACTGTAACCTTAATTAAGAAACAGTATAACTTACATGAACGCTAATTTTAATACAATTAATTTTACAAACATAATTTTTTATATATATAACTAAATAAGATATTATTAATAATGAATATTTTATATTTCATTTTTTAATTACTGACTTAAAAGTATATATTTCCATCATAAGAGGAAGAAATGAGTAGAAAATTTATTGGTATTTGAATTTATTAATTACAATAGAAAAGTAAACAGCGAATAAAAGTAGTTTGTCCCTTTTTAAGCCTCTTTTTGGATGGAGTTCTTGCACAAGAGGAATTGAAGACAGAGAAGGGGAGTTATGGTAGCAGTTTGGACTAGTGAATTTGAACTGATTTTGCAAAAAGATAAATCCTTAAAACAAGTATAAAACATATAGATAATGATTCAAACTTACTAGAAGACTACCCTTGATGTATGGCGTGCAAGGAGGCTCACATGGAAATGATATTCACTCCACCACAGAAATAACATTATTACGTGCTAGAGACATTAATAAAGACATTTATTACAAGGGATTATAGAGAATTTACATAGTCCAAATACTCAAGACATTAACATAAACTTTGCAATGCAACCATATAAACCAACAAGTTAACATAAAATCACAATGTCCAATTACATTCGTTGTATTGTAACAATGGGAAATCTCAGTTTTACTTCCAGTCAAGCATGTCCAACAGCCACAAGACTTCTTCCTTAGAATTTGCCACATCACAGAAATCCATCTGGATCCCAAATACATCCATAAGATCTTCTTTTTTATCTTCCATGAATAGCAAAGAGATCCATGCACGGATGCCAGACAAAAAAGGGTAGCAAGGGGCTATGTCTAGGTAATCAAAAGCCAATGCTCTATATGATGAGCGATCAATATAATCAAACATGGATTTATTTATTATGCGAGCAACCTTTTTTGAATCCTTCCTCCCAACCATGACAGAGACACTAACATTCTGATTTTGTCCTGAAGGGATAGTAAACCTGGGTTCCACAGGAAAAGTCATCTTGTATTCCGAACCTTCCAATTGAAATTTGAGCAATTCACAAACCCCAGATGCTGGAATTCTAAAACCTGCTTGAAGGACAGAACCAGGCACCACTTCTGAGAAGATTAATATGTTTTCAGCCCAAATGTCAAAGAAAAAATCCAAATCATCAAATGATATTCTTGGAGGGAGAAGAATTCTACGGTGCTGACGTTTATAAAAGGTTTTGTACAAGTTGTAGTAGGTTAAAGTTGAAGGATTAGGTTGCTTGCAGATTGAAGGCCATCTCTTGGCACACAGACATTTCCAAAAGAAATCATCTCTAGCTATGTCTTTCCACAGCTTACAAACAGACATGCAAGAAGCAAGATCAACACCCTCCAGGAATGGAAAAACAGCCTTCAGAACTTCTTCAGATGCCATTGCTAGTTCCAAGATGCAAAAAAATTGAATATATTGTTGATCACACACTGCAATAAAAAAAACCCACACGTAAATACTACGAGGATTCCAAGAGGATGAAAGTGAAGATATGAAGAATAAACTATCTAAAGCCTTTCAAGAGCAAGACTCAACATAAATACTTTACTAAGAAAACATAAGTCCACATCAAATAAAACCCGTAATAATTAATAATTGACAGCACATTGAAATGCATAAAAGATTCATGTTACCTTCCAAATAGAATTACTATAAACAGAGAAAATTCTCCATGATAAATTCAGAAAACTTTGAAAAGAAAAATACAGTGTGGCGACGACCAAACCTCCACCAAAACAGTGATATTATATACACATAGTTGATACAATTCTTTCTTAATGCAATTTAGGTTGGAAGATTAGAATTTTCAAACATGCTCCATTCCATCACAATGCACCAAAAGCAAACCAAATATTATTCAATCCATAAACGAATTACCTTCTTTCTTTCAAAATTCCAAAGGAAGAGTTTGCCAGATTAGAAAGAAGAAATTAGGATCAGTTTGAAGTCAACGCTGGTTTCACTAATCTATAAGATAAGTCCCGACTTGAAGACAAACCATGACAGTTTTTAAAACATGGAGCATTATGAGACAAGTTGTAGGATTTTAAAACTAACTCAACAGTCCTCTTTTGTCACCAATTCACCCCATTCCCAACCCTATACCTAAAGTCGACAATCTCATTTCACCATATGTGATGAAAATCTGTCTATTGGATAACTTAAGGACTCAACCAACATTATTTCTGATCACCATGAAAGAAAAGAAAAGAAAAAGAATTGGATATTTGCTCTATTAAAATGTTAATGTTTTGGCTATCCCCATCCTCACAAACTTCACGTTAATGAAAGAATAAAATGAACAAGGAAATAGATACAGAATTTTTAGGCTAAGCATACAAAAGGTCAAACAATGATTACACAACTCTTGCAACATCCATCATAAAGTTCTAATAAATGACAGTTATTTAATCCTCGAAAGGATTCTGCTTCTTCAGGGAATAAAATCTATCCAAAATAATTCTTTCCAGATACAGGGTATGATTGGGTGTGCAGGCAGAAAACAGAGGTTGCAAAATAATCTGCAACGAAAAATCAATATGAAGTGAATTGAGATTAAAATTCTAAATTGATCATCCAGGTAAAATGTTGCTAACGACTTCATTAGTCCACAGATTTTTGCAACCAAATTTGTTTCTCAATCTTCATTCTCGTGAAAAACTAAAGTCAGAAAATAAAAGAATGAGTTTAGTTACTATTTTATATCTTTGAGAGACTAGCTTGTTGAACAATATAGTTGAAGGGGTAAAATGGTAGCGAATAGCATTTGAACTATCAATTTGCTTAAAATGTATCCTCCACCATTTCGTATTTGGTATAGTAGCAAATATACTTTCGTTGCTAATGTTTTACCATAAAACTTTACAGAATAATCAGCATATCACACCAGTAGACACCCTAAAACTCAAATCCATCAACATACAACAACAATAACCATGTCTCAAAAAATCATTTGATATAATTATTTAAAAATTAATATTTTCTATATTTTAGTTTTACAAGAATCAAAGCAAGATCATTTTACACTCCATATCAACAACTTCAACTAACATCCATCAATAACAAAAACTGGGCCGGGGGGGGGGGGGGGGGGGGGGGG
>Ga0123342_1010288_pt1 | contig 10791 bp, 10 predicted proteins | sample Turbeawhitnodule_FD_89960 | JGI IMG/M metagenome (GOLD analysis project Ga0123342, IMG submission 89960) | Root nodule microbial communities of legume samples collected from Mexico - Turtle bean Mexico white nodule | ecosystem: Host-associated > Plants > Roots > Nodule | place: Mexico: Nepantla... | reverse complement strand
GACGCTCTTCACTTTGGCCTAGACGCTCCTTCCTTTGGCCTAGACGCTCTTGGTTTGGCTTTGGATGCGCATGTCTTGGCTCTTGTCTTTTTATATGAGGTTGTGCTTGGCCCTCTTCCATCACCTCTTGCCCCTGATCTCCTACTAGGGCTGCTGACGTCGGAGCCCCTTGCAGTTCTTGTAGGTATTCCTTCAGGAAACCATTCCTCACCAGTTTATCTAACTGGAACCCTAACGTCAAACAGTTGCGCAGGCTGTGGCCAAAGGTTTGGTGGAACTCGCACCAAGTGTCTTTGTTGGGCCCTAGCCTCTTGTCGGTCTTCAGTGGAGACTTTAGTTTGTTTGCCACATTAGGGATCGCCTTCTTTGGTTCATGCCCTAGTCTGAGGCTTCCTTGTCTCATACGGTTGCTGCTTTCCCGGGGCTTTCTTCTTTGTCGTGGCCTCGTGTACCCTCATGGGCTAAGGACGACCAGTTCCCCGAGGTCGGGCAGGGTCGACACTTCCCCGCTTTTCAGACAACTCTTCTTCTGCGGCGATGAGGGCTACTGCTCTGCGACGGATCTTACTAAACGTCTTAGGGCGACACCTTATCAAGGAATCACTAAAAGGTCCTAACAAGATCCCGTGCCTGAAGGCGTGCACCACCATGGCTTTGTCTGTATTGTGCAGCTTCACCACTAGTGCCCCAAATCGGTTCAGGAAATCTTTCAAGGGCTCTCCCTGGTACTGCTTCACATCAAAGAGATCAAAAGAAACAGGAGGGGAGCCTGGTTGACAATGAATTGCTCCTTGAACAGGTTCAAAAACTGGTCAAACGAGGTGATGTGTCCATTAGGAAGGCTAATGAACCAGTCCAATGTTGTGTTTGAGAACGTCCTCATGAACAGCTTGCAGTGCATAGCGTCCGTCCCTCCTGAGATCATCATCTGGGTGTGGAAGGCCGTGATGTGGGCCTCCGAGTCCTTAACACCACTGAAGGCGATTTTTGGAACCATGAAACTAGACGGTACTACCGTATCCATGATTGCCTGGGAAAAAGGCATGGAGCGAGCCCTAACAGTAATGGGTGGGTTTGGCTCATCATTGGCGCACTCCCCCATGCGTTGCAAGTCTCTGCGCAATTCCTCATTGGCATGGAACAGTTCTTCATCGTTTGCTTGCGACGCGGCTAAATCGACCTGGAATCACTCCTAACTGGCTTCTTGTTCAGCCTGAACTTCAGCTAGAATCCTGTCTTGGTTGGCTTTGGACACCGCCACTACATATTGGAAGGCGCGAATGGTCTCCATAAGTTGTTGCATGGTGACGTTGTCCCCTCCTTCTAGTGAGATGCACCTTGTCTCGTATTCCTCATGTTGCTGGATGGCTCTCAACACGATTGTGAGTGGGACCTAGTTTTATCGGGCTCCACGGTGGGCGCCAAATGTTCTTGCCGGTTGACTTAGTCGGCGTTGACTTCAAAGGCAGATGGTGGCTCCTCCTATTTCTGGTGGTTTCTGCTCTCTCCTTGGGACTGAGAGTGGCTTCGTTGAAACAGAGGGGGCCCTACCTGTTGATTGCACTCCGACAATCAAGTCAGTACTGGGCTAAGAAACAATAAGCATGTAAAGTAGTTTCAGTCTTAGAAACGACGTACCTTTCTAGGGTTCTTACCACCCTTTATATAGGTTGTATCTAGGTCAACTCCCTGTCCCACGAGGATCTTTCCTTAAGTGGAATTAGGGTTACTAGCGAGGCATCCTGTGACACGTTGCACAAGCTTAGCGCAGCCGCTGCATAGGACTTTCCTCTTCTGGAGTGCAAAATCTTAACAGTATGACCACGAAGGTACCAACTCATGCATCAGCGCTGCAGGGCCATATGTTCTATGGGTGCCCTAATTATTCACGTGTCATGCATGCAGTCTTTCCCTGGAAACCCTAACCCTTATGGGCCTTAGCGCCTCTAGAGAACACTTACTTGTGCTATACCTGAACATACTATATACACCTCATGCATGAACCCGTGAAATAGGTCTTTCTTATGTCAGGTTGATAGCTCATTATTATTCCTGGAACCCATTTACGTGGCCCATTAATGCGACCAGACCACCGATGTCCGATGTCATCATCTAACGCCGATGTCTGATGTCGATGTCTGAGGTCTGGCTAGTACAAATTTATACAATAAGTTTGAGTTTTTAGAAAATTAATATATTTTCCCTTTTAAAATTGTGTTAGAACTATACTAGAATTATCATAAATTTAACAATTTTTTTTGAATTGGACACTGCACGGATACGTGTCCTACGAGTGTCGGTGTCCGATACATGTATCCAACACCGACACGCCATTTAAGAGGAGTGTCCGAACTTCATAGGTTACCAACTTTGTGAGGTGAGAAAAACAAGTATATAATTTATTGATAGAAAAAATAAATTTACTAAATTATTATAAAATTGAAATGAATTTTAAAATTAGAGTTAAGTAAGTGGATGAGTTCATATCAGTATTTTCAAGAACTTATTCGTACAAACTACATTCTTTACTGTAAATTTCGCACCTTAATAAATTTAATTTGTACTCATAAAGATGTATTAAGATTTCTTAACATCCATTTACTTATCAATTATTTATTTAATATTAAATAATCAATAAAAGGAAAGATTAAATTTTGGATTAAATTGAACTTATTATGAGTTGTGGATAGTTCATGAAGTTCTCAAATAAAACCTGTTTAATCTGGGCGTATACGGATGGAGAATAAAATAATCTACAATAAAAAAATCAAATCCGTATCCAAGTGATTTGGACGTTACACAAGTGGTTCGTGGATTTTTACCCAAGTATATCTAAAACTGATTTGACATTAAAATATATAATTATTTTCAAAAAAAAATATTATACGTCAGATTAAGTGAATCAAATTAGACTATTATTTAAATTATATCAATAAATATCCTATTTTAAAGTATTTTTTTTAAATTTTACAATGTAGTTATTTAAGAATAATTTGCCTTTTACAAACTAAATTAAAATAATAATTTAGTTTAACTTTTTTTTAAAACATTTTGTTATTAAATTTAGTTCAGTACCAATTAATTAAGTTAGTTTTTTTTAAAACACCTAATGCTATTTCCATCAATTTTCTAGACATTTCAAGAAAAGATTACTAAGCGGCTATGACAAGCACTATTTGAGAAAAAAAAAAAAAAACATATATTCATACTTTGCTTCAATCAATGAGGTACAGAAATAGATACCACGAGGTTAAGACTATTTCTTCTTGCAGATTGATATGTTTTTTCTCTGACAATATCTTTTTATTTTTTTTCACCTTCATATTTTGGATGGTATAATATGAAAGTTAATCTGGGATTTGGAAATAGTTTACAAATTATATAATCAAGAATATGTTTTTAAAAAAATGATATTTTAAATTATATAATCTCAGATTTAAGAGTAGCTTTCGGATTATATCTAAACACAGATTCGAAAAAAGTTTTCGGAAGTTAATTTAGACTGCTGGATTATGTAATTCAAAAATAAATCATATATCTAAAAAAGGTTTATGAATTATATAATCTAAAAGTTAATTACGAATTTGGTAAAAGACTTTCAGATTACGTAATCCATGGAGGTGAGAGAAGAACATACCTGCAGGTGCAGTGCTGGAAGAAACAATACGAGATTAATTAGTCAAAATTTAATAGAACAATTATATAAAATAATAATGTAAACTTTTATTGGTAAATATATATAAAAAAAAAGGTGAGTGGCGTTTAGCAATTTTATATAGTTTTGTTTGAATAAATATTTTGGAGACTCTATAATGTTTTTACTTTTTTTTGGTTTTGCAATGTAGCATGAAGAAAACATTAAAAAAAATATAAATAATAAAATATTAGTGATAAATAGAGTTGTCCATTTTTTTTTTCTTGTGAGGTTTAAGTATGTAAAAAAAAATCATTCCCATATAAACAGAGTAAAAATAAGATATGAATTATGCCCCTTCACATAAATATTGTTATATATTATATGTATTATTTATGTCAAATCTTACAATGTTAAGCATCTCTAAAACATTGGGGATATCTCAAAAGATAATTCATTACCTTTAAAAAGAGATATATCTTGAGTTTATCTAATAAAATAATTTACATTTATCTTTCTACGAAAATGTTTATTAAATTATGTGCAGTTCCAACTTCTTAATTACTATAAAATTTTGTAAATATAATTTTTATTATAGGTCTTGTAATCTAACGGTAAATTATTAAACAAAATTATCCAAGAAAAAATAAATAAATAGTATAAAAGTTAAATGTAATTTAATGTAAAAGAGCGATTAATTGATTCTAATAATAATCATATTAGAATTACTTTTCATCTTTATCATTCATTTACTAATAACTCTAAAAAGTAATTACCTTATCTATTAAATTATAAAACCAAAAATAAAGATGAGGATAGTAGATTAGCTTAATTTAGTAACATGTATAACTGAAAGTGTGCAGCAGAAATCTTCCAATTGAAGGAAGATTCAGTTAGATATGATTGAACAGCATATACCTTAAAAAAAATTACCCACATGCAGAGGAATGAGATAAAAAGAAGCACCCAAAAATGACTGATGTCAATAAAAAAGGACAATTCTGTTGGAATTTCCACACAATGTTAGGTTGCAATCTGTGGAGTTCTTTCAGTGGCAAACCAAGCCAATCCATACAATGTATGCTGATGTTTCCAATAATAAGGTTTAACAACAAGTACAATGATGTATGGGTTGCAAATCCACCCCACACCTAACTAAACATGTATATTACTGGAGAACTATAAAATGAAAAGGGAAAGTCATCAAAATAAATAAATAAAAGAAAGCAACTGCTTGCACTCACCTCACTTACCTTCTCTAACATATCTACTGAACAAAACCAACAGAAGTCAATGTTCACATAATCACATTCAATTGCTGACATTCCTATTTCTCACTTCATCTGCCAAAAGGTAAAGAATCGTGTCTTAAGATGGGCAGAAAAATATCTTAAAGATTTTCATTTTTCTGCATTGACAATGTAAAAGGGTTTTTACACTGTTAAGCGTCAACAGATATCAAGGATAAGTTTTCAGATAATTATGCAGAAGTTAATAGAGTTGCCATCTATGATAATTTCTGATTAATTAACCGTGTGAGTTCAACAGCATTAGCATTAAAGCAATTCAATTTATGGTCAAATACCTCGTCTTTGAGTTACCAAGTGTGAGTTCAAGATCATCTGATCCAAATTCCTCATGAATCCTTTCTCCTTCCCATGGCTTCACAAGCCCCAGCATGTTGCTTCCAAATGCAAATTCATCTGAAACAGCTTCAGACATTGGAATGTCAGCATTGTGATCAGTGCCTGGTGCAATAGCAGGAGAGCATGTTCCACTGTGAGCAGGAGTCCACATTCTCGAACCACTGCCAACCAAACCATCTTCCTTGAAGGCAAAAGGGTTTGATGAGATCAAGCTGAATGTTGGTGAGGTTGGATTAACATGAGGAAGTTTGATCCCAGCAAACCATTCAGGGTCAACAACTTGGCGGCCGGGGCTTGGAGGACTAGAAGATGGCAGGAATGAGTAGTGCTGCTGTCTGGTCCACCCTGGTCGCACAGACTGATCCTCCCACTCGGCATTGATTCGTGGTGTTCTAGCGGTTGGAGAGCTCAGAGGAGGTGTGACAGGAGCACTGATGGAGCCACTATGGAGGTAGAGATGGGGAAGTTTGGGAGATGATGCAGAAGATGAAGCAGTGGAGAGGTTTTTGAGCCATGGAATGAGAGAATTGCCATCGGCATTAGGAATATTGGTGTACGGGGATGAGGATGGACTAGGGAAGGAAGATGAGCCAGGGCTTGGATTGTAGGAAGCACATGGACTTGGATGGTAAGATGAGCAAGGGCTTGCTGCTGATGATCCACCAACTATGTCCATGCGCTCTAAAGGCTTGCATCCCTAATTGTACAAAAAAAATTCCATTAATTGATCATAACGTGTAGCATTTGGGAACCTACCATGTAGTGCAGATGTACACAGGTAGGATTTGCATGACCACAAAACTTTCAAATACAACAATTGAACAGTTAATCAGGCATCAAAAACCACATGAGGAGGCAACAACTACATGATAAATGCTAATAAGACACTCTATTGATTAAGGATTTGTTTTGATAAAACTTTTCCATAAACACTTTCAAGAAACAAAAATCCAATTAACTTTAGTTTATGTATGTACTAAAAATATGATGTCACTGTCAACCTATTTCAAGCTAATGTAAGTAAAAAGGGTGAAAGTCACAACACCAAATGTGATTATGAGATGATGAAAGTGTGTGTTATTAGGTGATTGTATTGCATGCAAACAAATATTAGACAGTGTGCTAAAACAATTAGTGAATGTTTCCAAATTTTATATGACAAGAAAAAGAACTCGCTAACAAAAGTGAAACATAGCAGATAGAGTTATTATCAGAATCATATAATATATTATACTGATCATAAGCATGCATAGATCTGAACATGTTTGTTTGAAGGAGGAGAAAGAAAAAGAAAGAACAGTGACATTGACACAAAAGAAGGGTAAATGATGAGGCAAAAGACACTCCCAAATGGAATCCTACGTGGCCACGCTGTCTGAAAAAGTCAAAAAGCTAATGTACTGTGCCACACAGCAACACGGACATTACACAAAGCAAAATATCAGACAAACACACCAACCACGGAACACCAAAGCTGGCAAAATTGCCCTTTTGTGTTTACCAAAATGCCCCCTTGATGTAATGATTGAAGCATCCACCAGTGAGGACATTTTGGTCCCATGAAAATGTAAAAGACTAAAAAACAAAAGATTGTCCTGGTTTCTCAGGTGACCATCAGTCAAGAAAGAAGGCGAATCTTTGATGCTTTCCCACTAACAATGCCAGGACCACTGCTTACCGGATCCACCGTACACAGCCAAAGAATTTTAATATATATAAACTTTTTTGGAGAAATAAATCTTATTCCATACAGTTTAAAATATTTTAGTTTTTAAACATCTCACATGTCACATGATTTTATAATCACATCATGAAACTATTCAATCTCATCTTATAGCTGAGACTTCTCTACAAATAATGTTTATACACCTTGTTATGACAAATTTTATAATTAAAAAAAAAACAAAACATGAGAAAATAATAAAGGATGTAACAAAGAAAAAGACATGAAAAGTAGTAGTGTACGAGTTGTTAAATGAAAAATAAGAATTGTCTCACTTTATGTATAACAATAGTTTATGTACACCCGGTTTGAAAATGCAAGATGAACTGTGTAGATAGAAAAAAGAATGAAAAAAAATAAAGTTTGGTGTTTGAAAAGTGTTGTAATTAAAAGAATGAGGTGAAAAAAAAAACTGGGAATGTATGAGCATAGAGTGACAACAATGGTTAGAAATAATTATATGTTCTTATTTAAAAATTAAGAAAAATATTACAGCCTAAAATAGATAAAGTTTTCAGACTCCAAAGGAAGTCAAACTTGCTATTCATGATCCATCATGTCGAAGATCTCATCTTCCTCCAAACAAGTGTAACCTAATGGTTAAAATAATTAATTTTCATTGCATCTATAAAAAAAATTTATTGCAGTACAAAACAAAACTATTTAATGTTTCTCAGACAATGAAAGTAAAAAAAAATTAAAAAAAGTCCCAAGTAATATTTAATTTTGTTAAATAAGTCACATTAAACTTTATATTTATAAATAAATATGGTTTAAATAATTGTGAAACTCTGGAGAGAGATTCAAGACAAGGCGTTAATCTACCTCAAACTACACATTTAATTAACAGCATGAAAACAGGGGAAGAAGATAAACACTTTCCCATTTCTGGGAGAAGGCTTAAGCTAGGGTAAAAAACAAAAAAAAAAAACGTCTTCTGACACAAAATTACTTAAATTAAAGCAGCTAAATTTGTGATGATAAAAAGAAATAGGTAATTGGTAGTGAAAATAGAAAGAAAAAATGAATGCAGGAAATTGTACCTTCCGGTAAGTGGTTCCATCTGGTTCAACGGTCCAACCTGCTTCGTTGCAAAGGGCTTTGAGGACTTCGTTGTTGTCGCAGTGTTTGGGGAGTTTGAAGTTTCCATACATCCTCAGACCTGCGAAGATCTTCGCTGCTATGGCTCTTCTTCTTCTCTCTCTTCTCTTGTTGTTCTCTCTCTCCTTCCACGTGGGTAGCCTCGTCCCCGACGTCATCTCCCAACTCAAAAGGGTCCTCTTCAAACCTCTCAAAGAACACAACTTTGGACCAGATTTGACCCAACAACGTTAAAACCCCTTCTGGGTCTGTCACAGGAAATCGAACCAAGCAGGGACAAGGGTATGGTGGAAGTGGCAAAGTCAGCACATTTGGTGGTTTTAGGATGTGGGTTCGAGGCCGGAGAGTGATCGGAGATCCGAAGAGATCTGACTTAGAAAGTGGTCGAAAAAATGAGAGTGTTTGTGTTTGAGTTTGTGTGTGAGAAAAGAAGATGAAAAAGAAGAGAGTGAAGAGGGGGCACTTGATTAGCCAAATTTGCGGATCAAATTGATGATCATGGTGTTTGGAATTTTATAGAGAGAGAGAGACAGAGAAAGAGAGAGAGTGGATGTTGTGTTGTGTTAGAGATTTTAGATCCACCACTGGCCCTAACCTTTTTCCCTCACTTTCTCTCCCTTTCTTTCTTGCTTGCTTATTGTGGTGGTGAGTTCTTTGTGAATTTGTGAGACCTTCACTCTACAATCTACAATGGATGACTTTTGTTTTGTTTTGTTTTCTTTTGTTTTGTTTTGGGCAGAGACTTATTATGACTTTGATTTGGTTTTCCTTTTTCTCATTTTTTCTCTCTCTCTCTATTCTTTTCTGAATTTAGCCAGTTGGTTACTTTCAGTTGAATGTCATGGGATGTGTTAATTTTCCTTTTCTCTCTCTTTTTAAGTTTTCATAGACCATACTACAAGTTATTTAATTGAATTTCATTTGTTTATTGTTTTCTCTGTTCCTGTTTATAAAATTAATTACTTAATTCATCATTAATAAAAAAATGTTAACAACAAAAACATTCTAATCATAACTAAATTTTAGTAGCTGATTGATCAACATTAATAAAATAAAATATTCTAATCATATTTATAATTTACAATATTCAAACTCAAAACTTAACTTCAAATATTCAACCCATAGTAATTATATAAAAAAATGTTTTAGTTTCTAGGATTTTAAAATGAGGGTTTTATACTTTTACACAAATGCATTTGATATTCAAACTTTAAAAAAAATGTAGATTTAGTCTGTATCTTAAAATGTGTCATAATTAAGTTGAGAGATTAAACTCACTCTTTTTTAAATTGATAATATGACATGTTTAACCAAAATTATAAGAATAGAAATATACTTTCTATAAAAAAAATATATTTGTTTTCTAATAATGTGTTTATTATTATTTGTAATTTACAGAGAGTGTTTTTTTTTATTTATCTTCGTATTTTCTTTAACTTACGTATATTACAAATGATCTTACTGTTTTCACTTATATATAATGTTGTTTGTGATATTTTGTTTGTCTAACAACTAGAGATGGTAAACATATATATTAATTTGTAATAATAAACATTTTCGCTATGTTCTAACATGAAAAGGGTCATTATTCTTATTAACTTAGTACATTTAGTTAGCTTTAATTTTTTTTATATAAAATCTCAATATCATGTTCCAACATTCCATTTTAATTAGTTACATTTATCTCTAGTAAAAATGAGAAAATAGAAAATTTCCACTATATACAAAGTTTAATATCTAAGAATAAAAAATGTGTACTACTGTTAAATAAAGTAGTTATTGATGCGTTCAACATATTATCGATATATTTAAATTTATTAAATAATAAACTGTAAAATAAAATATAGATGATAAAGTAAAAGAGTCATGCATCAAAATGAATTTCTTTTGGAACTAAGAATATCTTTTTGAAACGGCATCATATGGGTTTTGATAAAAGTGAGTTAGTAATAGTCAAAGCAGTGCTAACTTTTATTTTTGTTTCCTGCCTTCAAAAGTTAACCCCAAAAAACATAGAAGTGTGGAGCATGATTTTAACCTACCTTTTTTTGCCATAGCCATGTGGGTTTTATTAATGAAAGTTCAGCAACTGGGTTCAATTAATGCTACCTTTTTCCCTACATTGGTCACTGCTTCTATTATGAACACAAATCTTAGTTCTCTAAAATTTATTTCCATTTATGCCATCTTCTTCTTAATTTTCTACACCCTCTTATTCATCATATAGTATGCTTTGTATGATACTTTTCATTAAACTTCTAGGAGAGTAAAATTTTAAACACTATAAGAAAAATTGGAATTACATATAGTTAAAATCCGTATGTAAAACTGTCGTAGGTAATTTACATACGGATATTACATACGGATTTATCCGTATGTAATGTAAAAAAATTATTTTTTAATTTTTTTATTATTACTAATTATTATTTACCACAATCTATATATTTTTTATTAATCCTAGAGACATTTTGCACAGTGATTAATATTATTAGTATTATTAGTATTATTAGTATTATTAGTATTATTAATATTATTAGTATTATTAATATTATTAGTATTATTAATATTATTAGTATTATTAATATTATTAGTATTATTAATATTATTAGTATTATTAATAATAATAAGTATAATAAAAATCATAATAAAACTAAAGAATTTGCTTGGTGTAGTGGTTAAATTTTACT
>Ga0123342_1010287_pt1 | contig 10792 bp, 14 predicted proteins | sample Turbeawhitnodule_FD_89960 | JGI IMG/M metagenome (GOLD analysis project Ga0123342, IMG submission 89960) | Root nodule microbial communities of legume samples collected from Mexico - Turtle bean Mexico white nodule | ecosystem: Host-associated > Plants > Roots > Nodule | place: Mexico: Nepantla... | reverse complement strand
GGCTGTCGGCGGTATCCAGTCGTACGTCAGCATTCTCGACGTCAGGGACAGCAGATTTTTTGCCGGGGGAAGCAGCCGGTGGGTGGTGACCGCCGTTGGCATACCGCCTTTCGTTATGTCTGGAGCACATCCGCCTGCACCGTTTGGCGGGCTGCGGCGGCGTCATTGAAGCCGCCGTGATTCACGGCAGCTCGTCGAAAAACAGATAGACGTCGGCAATCTTGCCGTCCCGCGCGATTACGAAATCGGTTCCGGCGTACGCCGGCGGCTCTCCGGGATTGCCCGACACCCACCGGACCCGACCGCCATCGCCCGCCTCCTCAGGAGGGGCGATGGGCTGATACCGGAAGTCAGGATGGGTTGCCTTGATCACACCGGCGATGCGGTCGATTTCGTCGCGGCCACGATAAATGCCACCGTTAGGGTCATAGAATACGGCGTCGTCGTCGAAGATGTCGTCGATCGCTGCACGTCGACGCGCCGGGTCAATCTCGCCGAACACGTCGTGCAGATTGCGAAGCAACAGGGTCGATATAGAGTTGGGCATGGCTTTTCTCAGATTGGTGTCGCTCTCGGCTCACGCAGAGTAGAAGCGCCGTGGCTGATCAGGCGGTGGCTACAGCGTTTGCACCGAGCTCGACGAGCTTGTGCCGATTATCGATGCTGAGCGCACCGGCACCGAATGCCGCGATCTGTAGAAGTCCACCTGCCATCATCACGTTCTTGAGGAAGTGGATCATCTGGTTCTGATCGGCGAAATTGCTGTGAAACGAGACCGCCGTCGCGATTGAGAACAAGGCAACAGCTACGGCCACGTAGTGAGCGCGATAGCCGGCTTCGCCCGCGAGGCCTCGTGAAACTCGCCGCCCCCCTGTCCTTCGGCGCGCGCTGGGTCGCACCCATGCTGCCGGAGTTCTTTCGACGCTACCCTGACATCGCAATCGACCTTCATCTGACCGATGCGCAGACCGACCTGATCGGCGAGGGCTTCGATGCCGCGCTACGCATTGCCGTTCTGGAAGACTCATCGCTCGTAGCGCGACTGATCGCACCTGTGCGACGGTTCGTTGTCGCATCGCCGGCCTATATTGCAAGGCATGGCCGTCCGCAGCATCCGCATGATCTCGTCACCCATCAATGCCTCAGCTACAACAAAAGCGCGAAGGGCGACGTCTGGCGCTTCACGCACTGGGAAACAGGTGAAGAGTCTGTGATTACGCCAACGGGACCGCTACGGCGAACGAGTACCGAGGCATTGTTACCGACAGTGCTTGAGGGCCTGGCGATCACCGAACTCCCAGAGTTTATCGCGGCTGAGTATTTTCCGAATGAACAGCTTGAACCTGTTCTCACCGATTGGCGTTTGCCGGAAGGTGGACTGTATTTCGTGACGCCGGCCGCTCGCGCACGTCCCGCGAAGGTCTCTGCCTTGGCGGATTTCCTGATCGCCGGCCTGACGGATGCACGCTGGAGGGCGGAAGCGGCGACCCGCTCGCAACCGCCGCAACAAGGAAAGCAGACGTAGGTCAGCGAAAGCGAGCCTACGGCTGCAATGCCGAGCGGTGGCCGGCCTCGATTGTCAATGCTAGAATGACACCCTAGTTGTCATTCCAGCCGGATCGTGGGCAATCGATCGATTGCTTGGCAGAACTGGACGTCCCGATGAACACTACCAGCGAACAGGACCGTGATACCGCGAGCCCCAGAATACGGCCGCCATTGCTCTTCCTCGGCTGCCTGATCCTGGGGCTCGTGCTCGATCGCGTGCTGCTTCCGCCCTTCGCGTTGCCTGAGACTGCTTGGGTGCGCTGGGTAGCAGGCGGCGGTTTGATCTTCCTCGGTATTGTTGTATTCGCCGCTGGCCTTTGGAACTTCTCCCGGGCCGGGACACCGGTGCCCGGCAATCGGCCTGTACGCGCGCTGGTGACGACCGGTATTCACGGCCTGAGCCGCAATCCGATCTACGTCGGCATGTTCCTCCTCTATACCGGGATCGGCTTGGCTGCACGCAGTTCGTGGATTCTTATCCTCGTGCTGCCTATTGCCGTCATCATGCGATACGCCGTAGTCGCACGCGAGGAGGCCTATCTCGAACGGCGCTTCGGCGGTGCCTACCGCGATTATAAGGTTCGTGTTCGTCGCTGGCTGTAACCATTGAACGAGCGGTTGGCTCGATCGCAGGCCTCCCCGGCGCCGAAAAGCCGCCGATCTTGTTTCCCGCCGCCCGTCGATTGCTCGTGCGTTGCCATGCAGGATGTACCATCTCACCAGATGAGCGGAATCAGGCGGTAGCGCACGCGGCGGGCATAATCGTCATAGCCCTCGAGACCCATGCGGAGCGCCTTCTCTTCGACGCCGATCCGGATGCCGAGCAAGAGGGCTAGCAAAGGCGCCGTAGCAAGTCCCCACCAGGAGCCGAGCACGAGCGACGTCCCAGCGATGTAGAAAAGCGCGCCGAAATACATCGGGTGGCGGACGATGGCATAAGGGCCTGTTGTGATGACCGCCTGCCCGCGATCCCTTTGTATTTTCACGACCGGCACCGCGAAGCTGTTCGTGCGCATGGTCCAGTATATGAACAAAATCGCCGTCAAGAGTAAGCCGCATCCTGCCCACTGCACGGAAGGTGGCATTATCGACCAGTGCCAGCGCGCAGCATCCGCTGCCATGAGTCCCATCCCTCCAAACATGAGAAGCAGGATTGGGATGAGGACCAGCTTGTCCGCGAGCGGTTGGTCCCTTTGCACGGGCGGCTTCAGGCGCTCTTGAAGCAAGCCGGGATCGACGCGCGCCATGTGCAACCCAAATACAACTGAGATGGCGATCATCACGCCCAGATAGAGCCATCCGCCGGTGTAGTCTATCGTTCCTGCAGCACCGAAGATGATCGCGCCCATGAGGCCGAACCAGACGATTGTCTGGGCAAGAAGATTCAGAGCGAGGCTCATTTCTTTCCCTCTCCCGGTCAATGCTATTGACTCTTCCGCATGGGACGCCGCCGCGAGATTTCGCCTCTCATCGCGGTCGGCGACTCAGCTTCCGGCGGCGCATGGCGCCTTCCATGGCGCGCCGCGCATCACCCGATAGGATTCAGCCATCTCCTCGAGACGTGCGTCTTTACTTCCTTGGGCGGAACGATTCCGGCTCCGGCCGCCAGCTGCTCGGCCATTGCGTCGAGTAGCCGGGCTGGACATGCCAGATCATGGCTTCGTAATCGTCGGCCAGGGCGTAAAGCGCGCTTTGTTCCACGCTCGCTGTGGCGACGCGCGAGCGCGTAGCCCTCCGACAATCGCGCTGCCGTCCTTGCGCTGCTCTTGCTGATCCCGAGGTCCTCGGTGATCTGGTCGAGGCTGACGGGCTGGGGCAAAGCAGATGCCCGTAAAGCCGGGCGGCGATGGGCGGAACGTCCCAAGGTGCGAGCGGCCGAGCCACATCCTCTACGAACCGCTGCCCGTCCTTGCGTGACTTGTTTGACAAATTCAGCATATACAAGCGAAGAGGCTGGCGGCAAGTGGCCGTCCGAGGAGGAGCCATGCTTCCCTATCTTGTCGCCGCAATCATCGTTATCGGGCTGCCGATGCTCTACATTGCGGTGCGATACCGCGAGTACCGCAAATTCCTCGCCGGCGCGTTCTTTGTCAGCAGCGGCATGCAATTCTACTTCTACCTGGCGAAGATCCCGATCCCGCTGATGTGGACCAATGCCGTCCAGTTGCCTCAGCTTAGCGCCCTACGCGGCACGATCCACTTTGTGCTCTTTCTTGTCTGTCTGTATTTCGGGTGGTTCTTCCGCGCCAGGAACGGCACGGATTAGGGCGGCAGCGCGGAAGACGGTAGCGCGACCTCGGTGGGTTTTCACCGCCGATGTCGTCGCGTGGATTGCCTCTATCTGGTCGCTGCCGCGCATGTTTTCTGGCGCCGTTGGCATTCAGTGAAGCCGATCCTCTTGGACGCAACAGCGCTCCAACGGCCGCAGTCCGCGCGTCCTATTTTCCGGCCTTCCGGCGGGCTGCATCTACCAGGCCGTCCAGCCAATCCTGATGACCGTTGATCATCGGATTCGGTTTCGTCTTCGCGAGATCTTCAGCCGGTTTGCCGTTCTGGGTCTCCTGGGTGAGAATGCGCACCCGACCGCCGGACAGATCCTCGATCAGCCAGGCGTGATGCACGTCAAGGCGCGTATCGCCTTCACCTGCCCAACCGTGCCAGGCAACTCGCCCCGGCCGACCGGCTGTCGGCGGCACATACTCCGTCACCTCCGCTTCCACTGGGAAGCCAAAAGTCTCGAAATAGAAGCGGACACCGTTTGCCAGTTCAGGGCCGTTACCGCCACGGAAGCGGATGTTGGCCGAGTTGGCATAGTAGGTCGGCCACAGGGGCGCGTTGCTCAGGAAGGGCCACACATCGGCCGCGCTCAAGTCCGCTACTATAACTTCATTGGACGCGAAATTGTCGCTGAGGCCGGGCATGTAGCCCTCGGGCCAGATGATCTCGTTCATCGTTGCCTCCTGTGCTTATGGCGCGCCGCTGCAGGCGACCGCGCCATTAGTTCTTGCCCTTAGATCGCAATCGTGCTGACATAAGGCAAATCGATATTCCTGATTACATCTATAACAATGCGAGATATCAGAACGCTGGACTTTAACCTGCTGAGGACGCTCGATGCGCTGCTCGACGAGCGTAGCGTCACCAGGGCTGCGCAGCGGCTTGGCCTGACGCAGCCGGCTGTCAGCGGCATGCTCGCCCGGCTCCGCGAGAGCTTCGAAGATCCGCTGTTCGTGCGCACACAGCGTGGCATCGTACCGACCCTGCGCGCGATGCAGCTCACGGGGCCGCTCAAACAGGTTCTCGCCGATGTCGAACGGCTGTTTCAGCCCTCCGTCTTCGAACCGTCGTTGGCGGATTTCACTGTGACGGTGGCTGCCACCGACTACGCGCTCCAAGCGGTTGTGGTCCCGTTTCTGGCGGAGTTGCGGCGGAGAGCACCTCGCATTCGCGTTGCCGTGCGTGCCGCCGACAACGGTCGCGTCCAAGCTCAATTTGAAAACGGGGATCTTGATCTAGCACTGATTACGCCAGAAGAGGCGCCGCCTGACCTACACGCCCGGCGCTTGTTCGACGAGCGCTATATCTGCGCGCTGCGCGCCGATCATCCCGATGCGGCGACCGCGCCTCTGACAATCGATAGGTTCTGCGCTCTCGATCATGCGCTCGTATCTTACGGCGGCCAGCAATTCTGGGGAGTGACGGACGATGCTCTGGCGAAGCTCGGAAGAGAACGCCGAGTCGTGCTGTCGGTCACCAGCTTTCTGGCGCTCGCCGAGGTGCTGCGTATGACCGATCTGGTCGCCGTCGTTCCGCGCCGCCTGGTGGCGGACGGCAACGGGCTCGCAATGTTTGAACCTCCAGTCAATCTCCCCGGCTTCAGCAAGCTCGCGGTCTGGCACGAGCGCACGCATCGCGATTCCGGCCACCGCTGGGTGCGATCGATCCTCTTTGAGACGTGCGGCGCTCTGGAAGCGAACGATAGCTCCCTTGCTTGAGATCAAGACCGCCCTACAATCCGATCAGAAATCGAGGGACTGCTGCGCCGGTTTCGGCGGCGCCATGCTGACGCCTTCAAGTTCGAGCATCCTCTGCTTCGATGACGAACCGCCCGGTGCGGAAAAGCCGCCGATCTTGTTTCCGGCCGCAAGAACACGATGGCACGGGATGATCAACGCCACCGGATTTTTCGCCATCGCCTGGCCGACGTCGCGCGCCGCCTCCGGCCCGGCGCCGAGTTGCTTTGCAAGAGCGCCATAAGTTGTCGTGTGGCCCCAGCCGACCTGCCGCGCGGCATCATAGATTTGTTTGAAGAAGGGGTCTTGGCCAGTGAGGTCCAGCTTGATGACCGAGAAGTCCGTCGGCTCTCCCTGGAAATAGCGCTTTACCGCCGCTACCGCGTCTGTGATGGCGGGCGTTGGCGTCGCGGGCTCGGCGCCCGGAATGCGACGCAGGAGAAGGCGCTCGGTCGAATCTGCGCTCGACGTCGGCAATTGGAACCGCGTGATGCCGATAGCGTTCCAGGCAATGCCGCAGAAACCGCCGACGGTTTCGAAGATCAGATAGTGATGTGTTGCCTGTTTCATCGTCACTGCCTCCATGCTGGATCACCCTGAAAATCGTGCAGCCGAGCGCTGAATTCAACCCGTTCCTTGCGCAGCACCAAACGCTACCGCCGCGACTCACGATAAATGTTCTCTTTTTGTTCTAGTGGTTTCAAGATCAGGTGATACGATCCCCACATTCCCTGGAGAACGAAGGGCGGGGCGGATGCCCCGGTAGCTGGTCATGCACGAACAGAGCCTACAGGTATCCTTCGAGTTCGCTTCCCCGAAAATCAGCCCGCGCGCATCACGCTTCGACGAGGAGAATCTCTTCTTTGCGATTTTGCCGGACGGACAATCGCTTTGCGAATGCCTGGAGATCCAAAGGCGGCTGCAGCTGGATCACCTTCCCTTCGCCTCGCCGCGTCCACCCGAGCTTCTGCATGTCTCGCTCTACAACGTCGAACAGAGCGCGCGGATTTCAGATGCAGTGATCTTCGCGGCCTGTCGGGCCGCCAGTGCCATCGACGCCTGCCAGTTCGAACTATCCTTCGATCATGTCGCGACCTTCAGGACGTCGCCGCGAAACGCCATCGTGCTGAGCGGCAACGGCGGCCGGGAACTGCTGCGGCAGCTACATGTGCAGATCGGCATCGAAATGCGCAATCTCGGAGAAGACGCCAGAATAAATCGGAACTTTCAGCCACATGCGACGCTGCTCTACGATAGCGAGGTGATGCCGCGCGTCACTCTGCAGAAACCCGTGGTCGTCGCCACGCGCGAATTCGTGCTGCTCCGTAATCGCCCGGGCGAACATGGCTACGAATATGTCGATCGTTGGCCGCTGCGGGCGAGGATAACGGCTTGCCTCGGGCTATTGAAGTCGCTTAAAGCTCCTGCGACGACGGCATGAAGCGGAGAACGACATGAATACGTCCGAGATCATCATTGCGGGCGACACGGTGGGTGTCGAATGGCGGCTGCCCGTTCTCCGTTTCAAGGGCAGCGATCCAGCGGCACCGAAGGTCTATATTCAGGCCGCTCTGCACGCCAACGAACTGCCGGGCACGGCCCTGGTGCACTTTCTGTGCGAAAAATTGCGCCAGTGCGAAAGTGCCGGCCAAATCAGAAGCGACATCATTGTCGTCCCGCATGCCAACCCGATCGGTGCGGCCCAGTCTCATTTCGGCGAACTCCAAGGCCGGTTCGATCTTGGATCACGCACCAACTTCAACCGCGAATTTCCGCTGATCTCGGTGACGGATCGCGACGGACTGCTTGAGAAGCTCGAGCGCCTTTCGGCCGTCGACAAACTAAAGCGCCAGCTGCTGCACATGGCGCTCGGCTGCGATCTGGTAATCGACCTGCATTGCGATGATGAATCACTGCAGTATGCCTACATCGACGAGGCGTTCTGGCCTGAGGCGGCCGACCTGGCCTCCGCGATGGAGATGGAAGCCGTTCTTCTGTCCGACGGCGAGAGTTCCGCCTTCGAGGAGGCCGTCGGCTTTGCCTGGAAATGCGAGACGTCGGAGAAGCAGTCGCGCTTGCCCGGCAAGCTGTCTGTAACCGTCGAGCTTCGCGGCCGCCGTGATGTCTATCCTGACATGGCGAAGAAGGATGCCGAGGGATTGTGGAAGTTTCTGGCGAGCCGCGGTGCAATCGATGTCACCGTCTCGCTGCCCGCTTTCGATGGCCCCGCCGTCCCGCTCGACAATATCGAGATGGTCCGTGCGCCGGAGGCCGGCACGGTCCTGTTCCACCGCAATATCGGCGAATGGGTTGGCGAAGGCGACGTGCTTGCCACGTTGATCACCCGCCCCGGCATGGCTGACGGCAGCGTCGAGATTCGTGCGCCGCAGGCTGGACTGATTGTGATGCGCAGCTCTCAACGGCTCGTTCGTCGCGGCGCCGACATGATGAAGATTGCTTGCAAGACCGCCAGCAAGGCGACACGCAAGCCTGGAACGCTGGAGAACTAAGTGACCGTCACCATCTACGGCATCAAGAACTGCGACACGATGAAGAAGGCCCGCAACTGGCTGGAAGAGCATAACGTCGCCTACCAGTTTCATGACTACAAGTCCGTCGGAATCGATCGCGCACACCTGCAGGTCTGGACAAAGGAAGCCGGGTGGGAAACGGTGCTTAACCGGGCTGGCACGACCTTTCGCAAGCTGCCTGAGGCCGAGCGCGAAAATCTCGACGAGGGCAAGGCGATCGCGCTGATGCTGGAGCAGCCATCGATGATCAAGCGGCCGGTTATCGAGGTGGACGGCAAGTTGCTCATCGGCTTCAAGCCCGAGACCTACGGCAGCTTCTTCAAGGCCTGATTGATGTCCAAAACCACGCGCGCTACGCAGGTTCTCAGCAAGGCGGGGATTGCCTTCACCGTCCATAGCTACGACTACGACCCGAATGCAGAGCGAGTCGGCCTGCAGGCTGCGGAAGCACTTGGCGAGGAGCCGCATCGCGTGTTGAAGACGCTGATGGCGGAGGTCGACGGCAAGGCCGTCTGCGTCGTCGTGCCGTCGGATCGCGAGGTCAGCATGAAGAAGCTCGCAAGCGCCTTTGGCGGAAAGTCCGCCAACATGATGAAGCCCGCCGATGCCGAGCGCCTGACGGGCTACCACGTCGGCGGCATCAGCCCTTTTGGACAAAAGAAGCTCGTCCCGACGGCAATCGAAGAGGCAGCGCTGACGGAAACGCACGTCTACATCAATGGCGGGCAACGCGGGCTGCAGGTTCGGGTTGACCCGAAAGACGCGTTGAAGACGCTGAAGGCTGCAGCGGCACCCCTCATTGCCCAGACTTAGCTGAAGCGCGCCAGTAAAGAGGTGAGTGCCGCAGCATCGGCCTCGCTCAGTTTGGCGCCGAAATTGTCCTCGATGGCTTTGGCATAGACTTGCCACATGCGCTTCTGCAGGGAACGGCCGTCCTCGGTAACGACCACCCATTGTCCGCGTCCATCCTGATCAAAGGTTTCGCGCTGCACCAGCCCCGCCTTCTCGAGACGATCGATCAGGCGCGAAAGATTGTATTGGGCAAGTAGTGTACGCTCTTCGATTTCGAACGGCCGCAACCTGCCCTGCGGCGACCGCACGAGTTCCCAGAGCACATCGTACCAACTAAGCGGCGGAAGTCCGGCTGATTTGAGATCAGCCTCGATCTGACCGAGCAGCCGCTGCTGGGCGCGCATCAGCCCAATCCAGGCATCGGTCACCGCATCGGAGGGCGTCGCATCGTTCTGCTCTTCATTCATATATGCATCTACATCTATCTTGAATCCCGGCGCAACGACTATTATATGCAATTGCATCTACAACGGAGATTGCGCCATGGATCATTTGCCTATCCAAACAGCCGGTTCGGCTCTGCTGCTCGTCAGCCACCACCTTTGCCCTTACGTCCAGCGCGCCGCGATCGCGCTTGCGGAAAAGGGAGTGCCCTTCGAGCGCGTGAACATCGATCTCGCCGACAAGCCTCGCTGGTTTCTCGATATCTCGCCGTTGGGCAAGGTGCCTCTGCTTTGCATTCGCCACAGCGACGGCAACCAAGACATCCTCTTCGAAAGCAGCGTCATCTGTGAGTATCTGGAAGAGACGCAGGACGGTCACCGCCTTCATCCGGCCGACGCGCTTACGCGCGCCCGTCACCGCGGCTGGATGGAGTTCGGCTCTTCGATCCTGTCCGACCTCTGGGTCTACGAAACGACGCAAGACCGGATGCAGCTGGAGGCGAAACGGAAGGTGCTCGCATCGAAGTTCGCGACCATCGAAACGGAACTGAGGAGTGGTCCCTACTTCGCGGGCGATAGCTTCAGCATGGTCGATGCCGTATTTGCGCCGATCTTTCGGTACTTCGGCGTCTTTGACGCCATCGGTGACAGCGGCATTTTTGCCGGCCTGCCCAGCGTCCAGGCCTGGCGGACGGCATTGTCCGAAAGACCGAGTGTAAAGGCTGCGGTCGGACCGGACTATGCCGACCGGCTGATGGCCTTCCTGAAACGTCACGACGCGGTGCTGTTGCAGCAGCCATCCGTTTCGGCTGCGTGATCCCGGTATAGACCGATGGCGGCAAAGAGCGCCATCGGTCGACAAGCGAGCTTCAATTTCGCCGCAAAGGGGTCTAAGTCTACCGGCCAATCCGTTTTGTTCGAGGAGTGACTGATCATGAATTTCATGCCGCAAAGCCAGAGCTCCGTGGATCCTGCAAAGCTTGAAAAGCTGGCGGAAGTGGCCGTCAAGGTTGGGCTGCAGCTGCAAACGGGCCAGGATCTCGTGATCACGGCCCCCGTAGTCGCCCTACCCCTCGTCCGCCTGATCACCAAGCATGCCTATATGGCGGGCGCCGGACTGGTGACGGCATTCTATTCCGATGAGGAATCGACGCTCGCGCGCTACCGATACGGCAACGATCAGAGCTTCGACCGCGCATCCGACTGGCTCTACGACGGCATGGCCAAGGCCTACGCCAGGGGCACTGCCCGCCTCGCCATCGCCGGCGACAATCCGATGCTGCTTTCGGAGCAGGATCCGGCAAAGGTTGGCCGTGCCAACCGGGCGAACTCCGCCGCCTACAAGCCGGCGCTGGAGAAGATCTCGAATTTCGACATCAACTGGAACATCGTCTCCTATCCCAACCCCTCATGGGCGGCGCTCGTCTTTCCTGATGATCCGGAGGCCATCGCGGTCGCCAAGCTC
>Ga0123342_1010284_pt1 | contig 10795 bp, 8 predicted proteins | sample Turbeawhitnodule_FD_89960 | JGI IMG/M metagenome (GOLD analysis project Ga0123342, IMG submission 89960) | Root nodule microbial communities of legume samples collected from Mexico - Turtle bean Mexico white nodule | ecosystem: Host-associated > Plants > Roots > Nodule | place: Mexico: Nepantla... | reverse complement strand
TTAACAACTGGCGACTACACGAGCCCCCCGACTTCCTTCCCTCTTGCCAACCTGGCGCCTTGCAAACACGCCTATACTGTAGCAGGGTGCCACGTCATCACTCCCGACCACCAGGGCGGTACATATATAAAAAAAAAACATGTAGGAAAATTGGAAGCAATCTGATGCATTCCTAGCTTGCATCTTCATTTGTAGATTTTCTTCTTCATTGTTTTAATTTGAATATCTTGTACTGATGATTAGCATTATTGTGGAAGCATGAAGAATTGTAGAAATTTGGAAGAGATCTAAGTGAGGTTAGGCCAACAGTTATTTTCTAGAGTGAGGTTGGGCCAACAGTACTAAGAAGAGTCTAGAAAATTATTTAGCAAGACAACTCTAGAGAGAACTTTAAACAAGTAAAAGTGTCTCAAGTTAGACAACATTTCATTACTCAAATCAAAGTTAAAAAAACATGTACAAGAGACTCCTATTTATAGAAGAAAGTCTCTCAAAACCTCTCAAATGAGAGTGTGACAAGTGTCACCAACTTATTGGTGGAAATCCTTTCCATTGAGAGAGTGACAAGTGGCATGCCTTAATTAGAGTAAAATCCTCTCCATTTAGGAGATGAGATGTGGAGCCTCATGCCTTCCTTGTCTACATTTCTATTTGCACCCCTCTTTTACTATTATACACTCTACTTTCTTTTCTATTTACACCCTACTCTACTTTGGCCTAAAATACAAGGCTTAATACTTCCTAACTACTCTATGCAATTTTTACAAGGCTAAGAATAAGAAAACAACTTTGCAATCTCTTTAATAAGTTTTGATCTCCATCTATCTTCTTAGTCGAAAGTTTTGAAGCCGGATGATTTTCATCACAATCCTAGCCTCAATTTCTCTTAGAGTGATATTTGAATTTACTACTTCTTGAAATTGTTGAAATATTGTAACATGTATACATAACATTATGTTAATTACTATATACATGCTTAAAATATGCATGTCAAAATCAACTTAGGTACTTACTTGATCAATGGTTGCACTTCTTCACAATTAAGTAATACATGCAAATGTGCGACTTCTAATTCTCTCTTATTTAAATACGTACTTGAAGAAACTCCACTAAAGCAATCAGGATGATTAAAAATGGTTGATGTTTGGTGAACTTCTTCATCTTCACCTCTATCGTCATTGCGACTTACTTTATTTCTCATTGTTTGCACATGGAGACTCAAAATAATATGAACAAAAATGATAATTTTGGTAGATTTTTGAAATTTTGGTGGACTCAATCCCCTTTGTATATTAGCTATGGGCTTCCTTACTTAATTTCGAACAACTTTCATTTTTTATGTTTTTTAATCCGACTTCTCTATCAAAAATTATGATCGTTTAAAGTTTTTTCATGCTATTATTTTGCAACTTAAAATCTATCATTATGTAAAGCCTCATCTATCAAATATATAATAAATATATTCATCATAAAAAAAATTCCGATAAAAAATAATTCTCTACCTATTTTAATTAATTTTACAATATTAGTTGGCTCCCTCTACATTCAGATCAACCAATGCAGATTATGAACACTCTACTTTACAATTTCGTTCTCCAATTACTTCACCCATCCAATGCCACTTTCGCCCCCACTGTTACCACTGCCAACGAACACCACCATTTTGATCACTATTAGTGTCCACAAATTTGTATCACTATTCAACTAATTTTTATTAATGTAATTTAAAAATTATTTTACAAATTTTTATTAATAATAAAAATTATTTTAGGTTTTAATTTCATCTAATTTAGTTAATATAATAACTAATTTTTTTTCTCAATGATTTTTTATAATGTTTTGAAGTTGTCATAGATGCTTTCTTAATATTTATTTATTAATTTATAATAAGAACATGCTGTTTACACAGCCACTTCACGAATCAAACAAGTAAAACTATACCGACTTCGAATTTTAAAGATCAACATTTTTCAGATCAAGTAAACTATATTAAAGATGCCACGTTACCGTCTTTTATTAGACTTGCAATAAATCCACACAAAACAACTGTGTTACAGACATAAGCTACATGCATTTTATTTAATGTTGTAGTAATTGCTTGGGAGACTTTTGCATGAAAGGCTACACATTTAGAAAATCATTTACCCATGGTCCGAGCAAAGTGTTTCATGTTCCCACTCTAGCTTTTGTTATTATTGTACCAGAATTGCTTCTGAAGGTAGTCGATAGTGTTTTTGTCAACTTGAAACGCTTTGGCGAGAATTTCATCAGAGATAGGAGGTTTAGATCCAAACACAGCATTTGCAATAGTGATAACACCCGGGTTTTGGCTACTAAGACCGGCAATGGCCACAGCATTTCCATAACCAACGTTTTGCTGAAAGTGGATGAGACCAATGGGGAACACAAATACATCACCTTTGTTCAACACTTTGGTGAATAACCGGTTGTCGTTTTGGTTGGATGCTACAAAGCCAACGTAAAGGGTACCTTCCAAGACTACAAGAATCTCTGTTCCTCGAGGGTGAGTGTGGGGAGGGTTCAAACCCTTTGGTGCAAAGTCTATGCGAGCCAAGGATATGCCAAGTGTGTTCAGACCTAATATTTCATTAACAGCCACTGGTGTCACCTTTGAGCCTACTGGGTTAGCAGTGTCACCGGCTCCCAATCCACGAAAGAAGAAATCGTCAGCATTAGCAAACTTTGGATCCTTGCAAAATTTTCCATTCACGAACACTGCATATTAAACCAAATCACTAATTAAGAAACTTTTATATACATGCAGATTATTCTTCACACGAAAAACTAATTACTATATATATATATATATATATATATATATATATATATATATACCGCCATATATACCACCAGTTTTGGTATCATTGATAGCCACACAGAAGTCTTGCAGAGGGCTTGGATCATAAGCAAAGGCAACGGAGGATGCCAAAGCCAATAGCACAACAAGGAACTGAACAACCTTCATTTTTGTTCCTAGCTACTTTGTAAGTATGTAAGAGAGTGTTTGTGAGAGTTGATTGTGTTGTATGGGAAGCTAGCTATTTATAGGACGAGGCCATTGATGCATATGTCACCGATTCCAGAATTAGTTAACTATTTGATGGTTGAAACATTCTTAATGACTACTGGTTCGTCAAATATCTTGGATTAGGTCATGAGCAAAAAAGAGAAAATACTAGATTAATATTCTCCTCCACAACAACGTCATGACAAATTCAGTATTGCCTTGTACAATCGACACTGTACGTATCCACTATCTGTGCTTGAAATATTAGTTTTCTAATGGGAGCTGGTGAAGTAGGACTCGGAGTTGTTAGTTTTGAGAACCGGCGGCTAAAATTTTCTGAGCATTTCTAGAACGTGTAAACCACCGTAACTAGTGCTAGACCTCATTGCTTTTATTTTCCAGTCTTTAATTGGTCCTTCGTGTTACTAAGTGGAGGATAATGGAAATATTTTAAGGCAAAATTTTCATTAACTTATCTTCTCCCAAAGTCTCTGATCTCTATCCGTGCAAGGAACTAATTAGTTGCTTCCTTGATTCGTTAATTTTCTTACACTACCCAGAGATTTCAAATGACTCACTCACACAAGCGACCTAAATGAATGGTTCCTACTTCCTACCCAAGAAAGATATCAGATTTTGTACAACGAGTAATTATTACCATACTTTTACTTTATTTTTCTGTTCATTTTATATATTTTTCATTTTTCACCAAAACATTTATCATGTCCCTTCTCTTTGACTACTGTTCCAGTCTATTTCTTTTTTCTACCCATACTCGAGAAAAAAATGAAGTTAACGTATATTAACATATACGATAGGACTTGTACCGAAAAGAAGAGTTGTTATAAAGCAGGTAATTAAGAAGTTTCATGACAATGACTCTAAAACTAATTATAATTTAGTTTACGAAACTTCCAATGGAAAGATTGTGATCGTTCTCAAACCCTGAAAATGTTACTTTGACACCACCTTCTCTCATAAACTCATATTTTAATAAAATATTTTTTATTTTGTAGTTTAGCCATTGTAATATGAAATAATTTATGACACTTTTTATTTATCTTTATTCTTTTGCAACAAATGTACACATTATTAATATCTTAAGCAGTCCATAGTTCGACAAACAAAATGTGCATATAATAATATATTATGGAGAAATAGAACCTAGGCAAATATTTTTTCTTACTGTATGATGTTTGATAGAATAAGTATTGGATGGACTAATGCAAAATGTCTATAATGTGTAGCCTTATCTTCTTTAGTATTTTATGTGTACTCAATATATAACTTAATGATGATAATATAAACATGACATAGTTATCTTTTTGAAAAATTAAGATGAAGATGAAGATAATGGAGGTAATGATGGAGGGATGGATAGTGGCAATGACGATTCTAAATAACTGTAGTTATAGCGTCTGGGAGAGTTAGAATTTAAGAACATGAAAAGGTAAAGTACGAACCTTGAATCCATGAAGCGACAAATGCTTTTGGGCCATATATGTGAATGGGTTAGTGCAGAGGCTGCTTCTTCCTGCACCTCCATACCTTCTTCTCTCACCTCCATAGATTTTCATATTTTCAAAAATAGATTTTCATATTTTCAAAAATATCCCTCTGTAATATTCTGGATTACATAATCCGGAAGTCATTTTTCAAATTTGTAATTAGCTTCTGGATAATCCGGAAGTCTTTTTTCATATTTCCAAAAATGTCCTTCTGTAATATTCTGGATTACATAATCCGGAAGTCATTTTTTAAATTTGTAATTAGTTTCCGGATAATCTGAAAGGCTTTTTTCATATACATGATTACTTTTTGAATTACATAATCTGAAAGTCTTTTTTAACTTTCGGATTATATAATCCAGAAGTCTTTTTTCAAATGCATTTCTGGATTTCATAATCCGAAAGTTATTCTATAGGAGTGACACAAGAAGGATGAAAATAAAAATGTATTTTCATGTTGTGTATGGAGGTGCAGGAAGAAACAGTCCAACCAGTCATGAGATGCAGGAAGAAGCAGCCTTCAAATTCAACCAAAGCCCAACCCTACCATTGCTATGCTGAGAATTATTTTCCAGCCAGTTGATCTGTATGTATGTACTAAATAAAATTATGTAAACTATAATTTAAATAATCAAGTACTTCTAAAATACTGCACTATTTTACTGTATTATTATCGTGTATCCAAAATATAAGGACTACAAGAGAGAACTCACAGCTCCAATGAAATTCCAATTTCAAACAAGAATCCGATAAAATAATTTCATTTTCCATTAAAAATAATTTCATTTTCCATTAAAAATAATTTCATTTTCCATTAAAAGATGTTCACTTTACTTAAAAAAATATCAGAATTTCATGTTTCAAAACTTGTATAAATCCCATGTCCAAACAATTCACTTTTATTAATGACATTTGAAATCACTCGAAAATTAAATATATACCAAATTCCTCATCCAAATCCATCGTAACCACACAGATACATAAGGCAGAACTCCAAAGCCAAACATTTTGTTATAAAAAAAATAAGTAACATTGTTTTACTCTCTTAGAATCTTTACTACTACAAGGTAAACAGTAAGTAGTATGTCACAAATTTCGCTTTTACTAATACAAGGTAATACATCATCACTGAGTAACTAAATAACCCACAATATATTTGAGTAACTACGTCTCAACAATGTGGGTAGCTTCTATACGACTTTCTCTTAAATTTTCTTATCTACATTCCCGTCTAATTCCTATATCTATCTGTCATAAGGGCATTCGAGATCATTTTCAGTGACCTTGAAATGCTGTGGGCGTTGACCAGAGCAATGCAGATTCCACATTCTAAAATATGATCTCTCAAGATTCCTCACCTGTAAGATTCAAGATCAACTTAAAGAACCGTACAGAAAATAAAAATACCATATAGATTGTGTGTAGTCAACATAATCTCCACTCACCCAGCGGGCTGTGTCAAACAGAGGGCATGTCATGCGTACAGCTTTAAGCTTAGAAGTAAGAGCTTGAAGCTTCGGCCGATTCAGAGCCAAGGATACCGCTCTTTCTTCATACTCTTTCATGCTACACACGGTTCCACAGAAGTTGGAAAGCAGGTTAACAAAAATAATTGTCAAGAGGCATAAGCATATTGGCACTGCCTAATCCTCTGAAAAGTTGAGGAAAACGTGATATTGAAAAGCCAGGAAAGTCTGGCAAGAGCACCCTGAACAGAAAAACAAACTTGAAAGTGCTGACCTGCTCACAATCATCTCCTCCCCCAGTCCAGTGGCAAGGCAGAGTGACCCGGCAACCCTAGTAGCCATTTTCTCCAGAGGCAGAGTAACCATCGGCAAACCTGCCCACAGTATATCTGTTCCTGTTGTATGTGCATTGCATAAAGGCCTAAAAGTGTACAATTCACACATATAAGACGAAGAATAGAAGAACAATGTACACAAACAACTGCAAGTGTATAACAGTAAGGGTTGCAAATAGGAAAATGAAGATAGACACAAAAACGCGGGTCAGTAATTACGTGTCAAGGAATAAATCAGCTAAAGAACTCCGTCTGATGTGTTCGTTCTTCATTGCAACATCTGTAAAAATAATTTGATCTGGCTGTACCCCTTGTGCAGCAGCATCTGAAAGTGGTCCACGAATTAAAAAAAAATACAATATAATATAAGATAAAAAAAAATTGAGAAGCATCCGCCCATTCAGATCTAATTGATCAAATTCTAAAAGGTATAAGTACGAGAACACATACATGCTCTCAGTCTCATTTCTCCAGCTGCTGGAAATCTCAGGAGCCACAGTGCACTGTTGGGTACCCGTTTAAGAATATTACACCTAAAATAATACAAGCATTGTCAGACATGAAAAGAATAAGATGAAAAAGTTTGGAAAAATAGGAGACAAGAATGGAATATAATAGAGGGTTATAATATTTCATATAAAGAAATAATAGAGAGCATCCTGACATTACCATGTATTAAATATTTCAGGATCCATTTTGTAAAGTTGATTGAAGCATGCAAATATAAATTTGTCCTCTGGTAGACCATAGTCAGATCGTTTGTGCGGGCAGTTTGGATTTAACACATCCTGATTTTTCTGAATAAAGAAAACATACAGGACAAGGACACTCAATGCCATGCATACAAAAACACATAATTAAATTAAAACAAAGTTCTACATTAAATGTCAGTAAAAAATAACCTGTTTATAATCATTTACAAAGTAGCAATGCGGGAGATGGACAATCTTCTCAGAATAAATGTGTGCATATCGTAGTGGAGAAACAAACTGCAAAAAGAAATAATACGAAATAAGGATGCATGTAATATGAATGAGTTGGTAAAAACTCGTTTACTCTTTTTTATGTAATATCTATCTCACCTCATCAGTGACCAAGTAATCTATGTAAGTAGCCCCGGTTGTTCCAGGGAATCCCATATATGAAACTTGAATTGGTGCAGGTTGCATAGCAAATATCTCATTTCTGGCACCCTGAAAAATAACGAGAAAAAAAGGTCAGTCAAAAAACTACTTGTAAAAAAATAAAATAAAGTCAACTACGAAATAACAATTTGTACTATGGTTTGAATACTTTAAAACAAAGTTCAGACAATAACTACTCCCTACCTTTGTATAACCATTGAGGTTGACAAGGATATGTATCTTATCCTCGTTGATCATTTTTGCTATTGAATCAGATGACATGGCAGACACATCCACAAAGTGCTCTGCTTCAGACTGAATACGTTGCCTCCATTCAGTACCATCATTTGCACTCAATGCATAGCAGAATACCTGTATATATAGAGATACACAGATAGATACATAATACATCGAGAACAGAAGGAATAAAACATAAAAGACAAATAGGCTGAACAAAACCACATTAAATACCTCAACATTCTTCTTGTTGTGCATACCAAAAACAGATCCCATGAGATGTGACAAGGGGTGATTCCCGAAGTCACTACTCACATACCTGCAACCCACATGTTTCCCTTACTTAAATATAAAACAAAAAACATTTTGGTACACAGAACAGGAAATTTAGCTACATAATGATGACATACCCAAGCCTCAGTCTTTCATATCCTCCATCCCGCTTGATTGGAATAGGAGCGGGATGGGTGAATGCAGGAAGTGCAAAACGAGATGCAATTACAGAGCAGTGTGCAGCATATTTACGGCTGCAAAGAGAGAAAGGGAAGGACATACTATATACGCTGAATAGAGCACTTGATATTTTTTAATTGGTTGTGCCTCCTGTGAACAGTAATATTCATACCTAATTTCCAGAGCAAGCATTGGGTCAAGTGGATATGCTATGGCATGGAAAGGCTGGACACTAGGAAGAACGGACATCTGAAGAACAGAAAGAATAATAATTGAAGGATACTCAAACAAGTATTCGTGTATCATATTATTATATTAATAGAAGATCAAGTAAAACAGAGCATTGACTGCTCCTGACATTAATCTGCTTCCTGATTATCTCTTCAACCTCCTTGAACATTTTATCACGATCCTCCCAACAGCAGACACACTGCAATATGATAAAAATATTATACTGATTGCCAAATGAAATTACATACTACATTAAAAAATTTAATACTACTACCAACATATGCTCATGAACTAGCAGAGTAAAGAATTGTGAAAAGCAGACAACAGAGCAATGGCATTTAAATACACACATCACAAGACAGGATAAACATCTTAGTTCCTTTTTGGCTCGAGGGAAAGGTACTAGAGTGATATCACAACAAGAAACAACATTGCTGCATTACAACATACAGCGCATCATATAAATTATGAGTCCAATCAATTATACTGAAAAGATCATCCAAAACCAAAAAAGAGTCCAATCAGGTAACATACAGGAGGTAATACTACTTTTAATATTCATTCCAACCACATGATCTGACCAACATAATCTATCAGAAGCCAATCAATTAAATAGCCACTTAATATGGAAGTTGCATTGGGACAGGAAAAGTAATAATGAAAGGCATCTGCGACAGGATTATATCAAAAGATGCTCTGACAAACTTGCTGAAAATAATGCATATTATAATAATGAATGAACAAAACCTGAAGTGTGTGTAGAAGATTGCAAGTTGCTTCGGGGAAGTCGGGACGTAGAATCAAAGCCTGCTTATAGCTCTTTACAGCAGCCTCTACATGTAAACTGAAATGGGGTGACATAATTTAGATTAGCTTATAGCTATGCACAGACAGGTTCTGCATGGGCAATGGAAGGATATAAAGTCTAGACAGCACAAGAAGAAACTTATAACTAGTAACACATCCAACTGGAGTAAAAAAGGAATAAGAAAAATAATCCCTAAACAATGTAAGTTCCAGGTTCAATTTCAATGCGACTAAAAGATATTATAACTTTAAGATCGTGGTTCTAAGAATGTAATTTGCCTTATTTTCTCAATATAAGAGTACTATACTGCTGGCTTCATCACCATGAAAGCAAAACTAAAAAATTAGTCTACCTATCTTTATAAGCAGAAGCCAAATTTGCATGTGCTTCAGCCATGGTAGGCCTGACAGCAATGGCACGTATATAATCCTGGATAGCATCAGTAACTCTGCCAATCTCCTTGTATGTATTGCCTCTATTTACTAGCCCATCAGCTGCCAAGGGATCAATGCGGAGGACCTCGTTGTAGCATGATATGGCATCCAAATAATTCCCCTACAATAATTTGTCTTTGAATGAAAAAACTGCCAGAACTGGTATAGTCATCAACAATGATTTTGCAGAAGCTTCTGAATTCTGATACTTACTGTTCCCCCAATGTTTTATCAAGCATGATCTAGCCCAACTATGTGTTAATAATTACTCATACAAGTATGCATGCATGGACTATATTTCACATATGCATTACCTGCTGTTTATAGATTATGGCAAGGTTGTTATAAGGAGCAGACAATCCAGTTGTTACATTCAGTGTAGCTTTATAATATGAAGCAGCAGCAGCCACCATGTTCCTGCATCACAGAATTTTAACCAAGAAAAATCATTCTAACATGTAACACCAAAATTACTACCATTAGTACGATACAGGGGGATCACATACCATTCCATATATATATTTCCAAGATTGGTCAATGCTTGTGGGTGGTTAGGCTGTAATGTAAGACATTGCTACATCCCACAAAATAAAGTACATTGAGTAAGGATTTTAGAAAAATATTATATATTATGTAATGAGAGGTAACAAGATAAGAAAAAAATACATTATAGCACTGGATTGCTTCCTCCACTCTACCAACATCTTTTAGAGCATTACCCTATAAGAAAATCAAATAAAATACCATACAATATATATAAAAAAAATGCACATTCGGCATTTTTAAACTATCTATGACCAAAAGAAGAATCCAACCAAGTTATTGTAAGCTTCCAAAAATCGAGGGTCACATGCAATAGCTTGCTTGTAGTGCAGAATTGCCATGTCCAGTTGACCCTGCTCATAATATATACTGGCCAGGTTACCTGTGCACCAATTGAAGTTATTAGTGTAAGTCAGATACTTTTACCAGAAATTGTAAAGCCACATAATTTGACTAAACAAAAGGAAATTTGGATATGCCGTTGGTAAAATAGATATCTATCTGAGTGTGGGACAATCATCTATTCACTGTCCTATAATTTTGGAATTGTTATTTTCCATAAACAGCAAAATATATAAATCAGTTATGCTACAATACATCAATGATCGTTCACAACAAATTATTGATA
>Ga0123342_1010283_pt1 | contig 10795 bp, 10 predicted proteins | sample Turbeawhitnodule_FD_89960 | JGI IMG/M metagenome (GOLD analysis project Ga0123342, IMG submission 89960) | Root nodule microbial communities of legume samples collected from Mexico - Turtle bean Mexico white nodule | ecosystem: Host-associated > Plants > Roots > Nodule | place: Mexico: Nepantla... | reverse complement strand
TATAATTGGTTGACAAAATTGTCCAAGCCTCACTGGCAGTTGTTGCTCTTTCTATTTGCTCAAACGTCTCGTCATTCATCCCTTGATGGATGAGATACAAAGTCTTATTGTCCTTCTTCTTCTTATCACGATGCGCTACTCGTTGCGCTCAGTTGCATTAGCACCTAATGCAAACACTCCACTCTCAACGACATCCCATAACTCATGATAATTAAACAAAACTCTCATTTGCACACACCACCGATTGTAATTTTTTCCATCAAGGATAAAGACTGAGAATTGGGTAGAATTCATGATAACATATTGGTTTTGATACCAGTTGTAGGAACTAATGGAAGGAAATAAGAGAAGACAAAAGTTGTAGAAACTGATTGAAGGTAATTACACAAGATTGCAAAACTGTTGAACTGATCTCATTCATTTTGATTTACTTCAATAATATATATATATATATATATATATAATAAAATTACAATTACTGGAAGCTTTAAAATAGGAATAGTAACGACCCTATAAACTAACCATTAATGCAATAATAACGGTATAATAGTTTAAGGGTAATAAAATCAGAATTAATAACCAACACAAAAACTCTAAAATCCAGAAAATTTATAAATAAAGAAATATAATATACATAAAAAATAATTAAATAATGGGACACTTCAGGGGTGTCCCAACCCTTATAAGAAACTAATTACTTAATATTATGAACAACATCAACGATAATGGGTGGTGGTAGAAGTGGTTGTCAATGGGGGTAGCGACACCAAAGGGAACACGATGGTCCAGCCGAAACAATTCTTCAAAAGCAAAATGAGGGATGAAGGAGATGATGTAATAATGCGTTATATATATATACAAGGGCATTTTTGTGTTTTCCTACCGATGAAGGCATAAACCATGGTGCAAAAAGCAATTGGCTATAATTTCTTTGAATCCAATACAGTCTCAGCACAAAAGGCAAAGCAGTGAGGGCTTCTTCTTCCTGCACCCGTATGTTTTTCTTCTTGCACCCCCATAATTTTAAAAATCCTGAAATTGTGCTACAGATTCATCAATCTAGAAGTGAATCATGTTGTTTTCTGGACGGAGAGGTGCTTTGAAAGTAAATTGTTAATAAATTGTTGATTTATGGATTGTTGAATCTGGAAGCCTAATTTCTGTTATGGATTGATGGATTCAGAAGATTTATGAATTCCCCAATCCGGAAGATTTACGGATTCCCCAATCCAGAAGATTTACAGATTCCCCAATCCAGAAGATTTATGGATCAAATCTGAAATATGAAAAAACCAATGCGGATTCCTCATTCCGTAAAATTACTGAACTGTATTGTCTGGAATACTAGAAATAAACTGCGAAAACGATAATCCAAGACATTATTGACCACCACCAAAAGAAACACCTTCATGTGCTAAGAGATGGAACAGCGTTGCCGTTTTTCAGAGAGAAATGAAATCCGTGTGTGCAATCTGTGGGCAAAAGAAGAAGATAGAGTAGTGTGAGTCTTATATGCATTTTGAGATTTTTAAAAAGTAATAGGACTATTTTTGTCTTTGCATAATATTAGGGGGTGTAGGAAGAAAAAAATAGGGGTGCAGGAAGAAACTGTCTGCAGTGAAACTACACCGATAAAAAACGAGGGTAAAAAAACAAAAATAATATTGCACAATAGCCCCCGTATCTCGTAAAATTGAGCTAATTCAACTTGAGGAAACATGGTTGGAATAGTATTGTTTTGGAAGTGCAAGACGAAAACAGACATAAAACATTTAAGACAGATCTACGCCCTTCTTTCTCTCCATTTCTCAGATCTCTCTCCCCCTTACACTCTTCCCAGCTCCAATTCATCTTCTCTCTCCCTCTCCGGCATCCAATTCCGTTGCCGCCGGACAACTCACATTCCCCGAGACTGAACGATCTCGTTTCCGATTTCGGATGATCTTTAATTCGGTTCGCCTGCATTCCGATTCCGAATTGCACGCCGTCCGCGATCCGCGACGCTGCTGAAAAACGCGCTTGGACGCAGAGCAACTAAAGTGAGAGGAAATGGCCGGAGGTGCAGCCGGGGGTTTCGTCACTCGAGCATTCGATTCTATGCTCAAGGAGTGTTCTGGCAAGAAGTTTCCCGAACTCCATAAAGCTATTCAGAATTACACAGGTTTCAACCATAGATCCCTGTTTCAAGTTATTTCTTCGCTATCTAATGCCTTTTTCATTGTTTTTCTTTTCCAATGTTCGACTGGTCGCATTGGTTATTTAGTTCTCTAGTTACGATGAAACTGGTAAATGGCTATGTCGTTGATTATTTATTTATGTTTGGTGTGTGCTCTGTAATTGTATAGATATCACGAAAGAGGTCAGCCAGAAAAAGCGGAGCGAGGTCAATCAAGCTGCGCCCTCTGCCGAATCTGGCAGGTAAGATGTTTTGGAATAAACATTGATGATAGATAGATAGAATGTTATTGATGCGTTTTGGAATATTGTGCATGGAGGTTTGGTAAATTTCTTTATGGTAAGTGGGTAATGAATAATAGTCCTTATTTGGAGGAAGTGGGATCGAGCTTTTGGTTTTAATATTTGAATTATGCTCTTTTCACTAGTGCGAACGAGACTGATGTTGGAGTGGCAACCAAGACAGAAGCAGATCAGTCAGAGAAGGCCGAGCATGCTTCAGACGACAGGCCTAAGACTGGAAATATTAATGTTGTCTTGGCTAGTGCTGGGAATACACTTGAAGGAGCTGACGCGGAAATTGTTCTAAATCCTCTTCGTCTTGCATTTGAGACTAAGAGCTTGAAAATCCTTGAATCTGCTTTGGATTGTCTTCATGTACGTGCATACCTTCTTGGCACTATTTGACAGTTGGTATAGCCCTTGTTCATACTAAATTGGTTACTTACTCCGACTAATTAATCTTAATACAGAAACTTATTGCGTATGACCATTTGGAGGGTGATCCCGGGTTAGAGGGTGGTAAAAATGTCCCATTGTTTACAGACATTCTAAACATGGTTTGCAGTTGTGTTGACAATTCATCACCTGACAGGTATGCAAATTGCTATGCATATCTAATGGTTTCTCGATGGATATTTCCTGTTACACCTATTCATTTTTAAGAATCACCACGCAGTACCATTCTCCAAGTGCTGAAGGTTCTTCTTACGGCTGTGGCTTCTACAAAATTCAGAGGTATGTTTATTGTAATAGAGAAGAATGCATTGTTTTGTTATGTATGTCTGCTGATAACATGCTGTGCAAGGTATCTTCAAAGTTCTATCGTGTGTGGTAAACAAAAAAAATCTTTAAAGCTCAGAAGAAGGTTTTAGCTAAAGAAGATTAATTTACATCTTATGGCCATAGCAGAGATTGTTGGAAAACAATGGTAATGTACCCAAACAAAATAACCGTAGAAGAAGAGTAGGCTCAGCATAATCTTAGTTTTGCATGCAATCTATCTGAATGACTTATTTACTTTGGTTTGGCTACAATTTACTTTTCTCATTATTATTTGTTAAGATACTTTTTTTTCTCTGAGAAAGTTATACAGGTTTGTGTGTAGAATTTAGCTTTTAAGCCACCTTTTGTTTTGTCTTAGATGTATATTTCTCAAGGATTCACTTCCTGTGGACCATTGGTGTCTCTACCTTAGAAATGTTTCTCTTGTTGAGAAGGGCACTTTGGGGAAAATGTCTCTATTTTGGAGGCCTTTTTCTTTCCTTTACCATACATTTTTGGGTTATAAACTGGAGGTTTTAGTTGCAGTTGAATGTTGACAATAGTTGTTATGAGGTCATGTTGCCTATGCGACTATTGATGGGTTGACTTATTTGAAGAATGAGCTTGGATAGTTTAATGAGCTAGGTCTGCTTTTGCCCATTTATGATTCTAGCTTCAGGATTTTGCTGCTTGCCTGTAGGTTTTTGTTTGATTAAATTTCTCTTCATTTTATTCTACCTCTTTTTTAGTTAATATTGGAAGTTGGGACTTTCAAGCTCCAATTAGGCATGACTAAAGATGCTAAACTGTTTTGTCAGGGAAAGGGGAGAAAAAGACTTTTCATTAGTAGAAAAGACCAGATTACTAATACATTCGCTTTCTTTCATGCATTTGTGAAACATGAGTACAAGTTGAGGCTTAGACCAATGGTTGTGTACAAATAAATTGTACTGTCTTGCATACATTTGTTGTGCTTTTACTGTCCTTTCACCATGTCAGCATGGTCATTTATAATGGTGCTGTGGTTAGAAAACCACCTTGTGCTACCAGAAGATGTTTATTGCATTGATGTATTTGAAGATGCTTTGTGCTGATTTTTCTTTCCTTGTTTTTAATATGTTTGTATATTTTGTTATTTATTCTATTTTGTATGATTTTTGAATTCTTATTTACATCATTCAGTACATGGCGAACCTCTACTGGGAGTTATCAGAGTATGCTACAATATTGCTCTGAATAGGTATTGATCATGTTCTTTCTGTCTTCAAGGCTTATTCTTGTTAATCTGTCGTACTGAGATTCATTGTTATGGATTTGTAGCAAGAGCCCTATAAACCAAGCAACATCAAAGGCAATGCTGACACAGATGATCAGCATTATTTTCAGGAGAATGGAAACCGATCCGGTTGGGCTTCTAAAATTCCTATTTAGTGCATATTTGGCTTATGGCTCTGTAGTAAATATTTTTTAAGCGCCCATCAAAATTTTCAGGTTGAAGCTCCATCTGGTTCTGGTGGTCAAACAATTTCAAAGGCAGCTTCAGCAGAGAATTTGAACCCAAAATCTGATGAATCGTCAACTGGAGACTCGAACGAAAAAGAGATGAGTTTAGGTGATGCACTTAGTCAAGCCAAGGATGCGACTCCAACATCTCTTGAGGAACTTCAAAATCTTGCTGGGGGTGCTGATATCAAGGTAAATTAATTGTATAGTCATGTATTAAACCCATAGCATGCCCTTATTATGACAATATTGTGTGTCTTGTATAGGGATTAGAAGCAGTACTGGACAAGGCTGTGCATACTGAAGATGGTAAAAAGATAACACGGTATAAAACATGAATATGATATAGTGCTTTGGGATATCCATTTATGTTGTACGCTAAATAGAAGCTTAATTATTTATCTTCTGTAAAGTGGGATTGATCTGGAGAGCATGGGCATAGTACAACGCGATGCTTTGTTGGTATTCCGCACTCTTTGCAAGGTTGGTTATCTCACTTTGACAAGAACACGGTGGTTGGTTTCTTCTGAACATTAACTATAACTCACTTTAAATTTTGCAGATGGGTATGAAGGAAGATAATGACGAAGTTACAACTAAGACGAGGATATTGTCTCTTGAGCTTCTTCAGGTCATACTGTGATTTCAGCTTCTATTACTTGTTAGTTAATAGGTGAAGAATAATGCATTGGAGTATTATGTTACTTGTCGTGTAGAAGTAATTATTTGCTTTATTAATTATGGGCCAACCTGCTGGTGTACCTGGTACATTTTATTTTATGTGGCTGACTTGGTGTCATTCAGTGATGTTACTCTTGGTTGAGATCTAGAATTGTGCATATAATTTTTAGAAGCTGAGTGATACCTAAAGAACTGCGACTGCCTAACAAAACCTAAGAGTTACTCCAGCATTTTTCTATTGCACTCCAAATCAAGGAAATAAAATTTATAATATTTTGTTTGGTGTTGATATTTAGTATTTAATGCAGAGCCTTTTGGAAGGATTACTTCTTGTCCTTTTTTATTTATCACTCTTCGAGATGTCCCATCTTTCTATTAAAAAAACTTGTAGATATATATAGTGTTGTAAACTTGGTGACTAAGTCTAAGACATCACAGATTGAAGTGGTTTGCTAGCATATGGTATTGATTATGGTAAATGTAATTCTATATGCATTGCATTGGACTAGTTTGAACCACTTCATGAAACTGTTATCACTGCAGTTCTTGTTAGAGCGAGACCATACAAAAGAAAATATAATAGTATTACTCAATAGTCAATATTAACAAACCAACATATAAATATTTATCTCCCCCGTTCCCTGGTATAATAATAATCTCCTAAAGCACTAATACCCATTCCAGCATAAGTGCATAACTAACTTGCCAAGTCAGCAAGTTGTCCTAGCTTCTTCATTTCCCTTGTTCCTCTTCAGATATACTGTATACCCCTTCTGAGCCCTTGACTTGTTTTCATTAACCAGCTGAGCTTGATCTTTCCAGAAAGCCACGTTTCTCACATTATTGGGCCAAACATTGTTGCTAATTGATTTCTTCATCCACATGATAAATAACTATTTCGCTTTTGGATTCTTTCAGTAAATTATATTATTTATTAAAGTTAAAACCAGAAACACGTGGTGAAAGGAAAGAGCAGTCTTCTACTGTGGTTATAGAAATTACAAGGGTTAAAAAAGTGACTGCATGTGCATGTAACCTTGTATTATTGAATATTTAGTAATTGATTTAATTTTTTATGAATTAAAAATTATAAGAAAGCTTCCATGTGAATGAATCCAACTAAGTAACCACAAAAAGACTCCTTCAAGAGAAAATTCAAAATGAAGGACTGACTACGAAAAAAGGTTAGGAATACAAGATATGACCTCAATTATTCAGTGGATCAAGGTCTTGTGAAGCTCTGAAAAAAAAAAAATCCACTGTACACCTACCAGCTACTGCTGTTGTACGGTTGGTTTAAGAAATGTACTGTTTAAGAGCAATTACATGACTCAATTAGTTTCCTATTGCTGATTAATATAATTTTCAGTTCTGCCCATTCTAAGGCTAGACTGTAGCATTATGTGGGAGTAGATGATAGGATATGAGCAAATATTCCATCCCTGTTCTTCCACATTTGGTATTCAAGCTTTTCTTTCTTTGAAAGCTACTATTTTGGCTGTTCACAGTCACATATTTGTTATGTTATCTTTCAGGGTTTGTTGGAGGGAGTCAGCCACTCATTTACAAAAAACTTCCATTTTATTGATTCAGTGAAGGCATATCTTTCATATGCACTGTTACGAGCTTCGGTTTCACAATCCCCTGTCATATTTCAGGTTTTATTGAACAACACTATCTATCTTTGTGAATGTATCTATGTGTAAATTTTGATATCAATATTATTTCTTGGCAGTATGCAACAGGAATATTCTTGGTGCTGTTATTGCGGTTCAGGGAGAGTCTCAAAGTATGCATGTTATTCTGCAGATTTTGCAGAAGCTTCTCAACAGGGAAATAATGTTAATTTGATATCTCATTTGTTTTTCCACTATTTTGTTTCCAGGGGGAAATAGGAATCTTCTTTCCATTGATTGTTCTTAGGCCACTGGATGGTTTGGAAGTTCCTGTCAACCAAAAACTTAGTGTTCTTCGGTATATTGTTCTCCCTGGTTGATTAAAAAAATTACTTGTATTATGTCAATGAACTTTCTTGTTGTGTTCATTGTCATTTCCTTTCCTCATTAATTTGGTTTAGTATGGGTTTGCAGGATGTTAGAGAAAGTATGTAAAGATCCACAAATGCTTGTTGACATTTTTGTGAATTATGATTGTGATCTTGAGGCGCCAAACTTGTTTGAACGAATGGTATAATCTTACTGCGCAATATATTATAGCATTATAGACAGCATGTAAATTAGTTGTGTCCTCTTTAAATATAATAATCATTTATTTTCTAAACCAATGTGTAGGTTACTACTCTGTCCAAAATAGCTCAAGGGACTCAAAATGCTGATCCAAATTCAGTTGTTGTTTCTCAAACAGCTTCAATTAAAGGCTCATCACTTCAAGTAGATTTAGTTGTTTTTTTGGAAATCATTAATTTGTTGAATAAATGTTTTTGATAAAAGTCGCTGGTTGATCGCATTTTCTTTGTCTTTCTCAGGGTCTTGTGAGTGTGCTTAAATCACTGGTTGATTGGGAGCAATCACATAGGGTTTTGGAAAAGTTAAAGAATAATCAGCAGGAAGGGATCTCGGCTGAAGATTCTTCTGAAATAAGAGTCAGGGAAGATGTGACTAGTGATTTTGAGAAGGCTAAGGCTCATAAATCCACGTTGGAGGCTGCCATTGCTGAGGTATAGATAATGTTTTTTCAAAGTATTTTAACAGGGAAGGGGAAATTTGTCTTAGCCTTCTTTTGCATAATGATGGAGTTATGGTTGGGGGCTGACTTATGGTTTTAATAATCTTTTAGTTCAACAGAAAACCAATGAAGGGGGTGGAGTATCTAGTATCAAATAAGTTGGTGGAAAACACACCTGCTTCAGTTGCTCAATTTTTGAAAAACACTCCCAGTTTGGATAAGGTTGTGACTCTTCTCTAGTATTCTTTATCTACCATTGCATCTAAATTTGGTCTGGAATATGTAAGTGTTGGTTGCTTTCAGGCTACAATTGGTGACTATTTAGGTCAACATGAAGAGTTCCCCCTTGCTGTGATGCATGCTTTTGTAGATTCAATGAAATTTTCTGGATTGAAATTCGATACTGCAATCAGGGAGTTTCTTAAAGGATTCCGACTTCCTGGGGAAGCTCAAAAGATAGATCGGATCATGGAAAAGTTTGCAGAGAGGTAATGGCATTTTTGTACATGCAAATTCCCTTCATTCCCCTTTCCTGAGTGGTGATCAGTGTCCTATCTGCAGAACTGTGATTGAACAATTGGATGTATTCATTTATGCATCTGTGTTGGAATCTCCTTGTGTGCGGGATATTGTAGACATGTGCACAATAATTATGCATCACCATTATTTCTTTTAAGAGTTTTATTAACAGCTCAGTTGTTTAATCAGTGTGCTAGTAAGTTATTGATTTCCTTGAACCTACATAGTTGGAACAAAGGAAAACTGACAGTTCTATTTGTTAATCTACATATGGACTCAGGTTAAGATGTCTGAGTGTTTTGTGAGGTGTCAAATTTTGTTTACTTGTCATGTCATAATAATCCACTTCGATTGGTTCAAAATTAACACTGTTTTATGCATATTATGTCTTATACTTTATATTTCATGGGCTTGACACCTTGTACCTGTACTGATATTTTATATCTTTTGCGCATGCTGTCTATACAGATACTGTGCAGACAATCCAGGCCTTTTTAAAAATGCAGATACAGCATATGTGCTAGCTTATGCTGTTATTATGTTAAATACTGATGCTCATAATCCAATGGTGTGGCCCAAGATGGCCAAGTCAGATTTTGTTCGCATGAATGCTAGGGATGATCCAGATGAATGTGCTCCTAGAGAACTACTGGAAGAGATCTATGATTCCATTGTCAAAGAGGAGATTAAAATGAAAGATGACACGTCTTTAATTGGAAAAACCAGCAGACAGAAGCCAGAGGGTGAAGAAGGACGCCTTGTCAGTATTCTTAACCTTGCACTCCCTAAAAGAAAGTCATCCGAAGATGCCAAGTCTGAAAGTGAGGCCATCATTAAGAAAACACAAGCTATTTTCAGAAATCAAGGGGTGAAAAGAGGAGTTTTCTACACTGCCCAGCAGATTGAACTTGTAAGACCCATGGTGGAAGCTGTTGGGTGGCCTTTGCTTGCTACTTTTTCTGTAACTATGGAGGAAGGCGATAACAAGCCTCGAGTTGTTTTGTTGATGGAGGGATTTAGAGCTGGCATACATATTACGTTTGTGCTTGGAATGGATACCATGCGATATGCATTTCTAACATCTCTCGTAAGGTATAGATTCCTGTAGCCCACGTCAACCCACATCCTCCAAAAAGTGTTGCTTTGATTATTATAAGTTATCTGCTATTTCTTTATTTTGATATGCTAGGGAAAGATGGTGCATTGTGCACGATAATACTGAATGGAAACATTGATGTTTGGTACAGTTGACCAGGTTCATTTAGTTTCTTTGTTAACACCTCAGGTTTACTTTCTTGCATGCCCCCAAGGAAATGCGTAGTAAAAATGTGGAAGCTTTGCGCACGTTGTTGGTCCTATGTGAATCAGATACGAATGCTCTTCAAGATACATGGAATGCAGTTCTGGAATGTGTTTCTCGCCTTGAATTTATAACATCAACTCCTTCAATTTCTGCTACTGTTATGCATGGGTCAAATCAAATCTCCAAGGATGCTGTTGTTCAATCTCTGAGAGAATTAGCTGGAAAACCTGCTGAACAAGTTTTTATGAATAGTGTCAAACTACCTAGTGATTCAGTTGTGGAATTCTTCACTGCTCTCTGTGGTGTATCAGCTGAAGAGCTAAAACAAACTCCAGCTCGTGTCTTCAGCTTGCAGAAGCTTGTTGAAATTAGTTATTACAATATGGCTCGAATACGTATGGTATATCTCTTATCAACTGTCAGTTGGATAATTTTTATTCATCGTTTTAATGTTTCTTGTCTTGTAAGTTACCTTTGGCAGTTTTTTCTGCTCACTTTATTTTTTAAGCTATTAGACTTTTGTTATTCTTAATTTTTTGTTTATATGTATTGGCTCAAATGTGTTGTTTCCTTGAGGAAATTCAATAATTGGATTTAGTTTATGCATATATAATAGAAAGCACATATCTGTACATGTATGAATGCTTTGATAACTATTGACTACCGAGGAATGATTTGAAAGTATCATTTTGCTCAAGCTATCTGTTATCGCTAAGAAGCTTTGGTTTCATTCCATTAATTGTTGAACTATAGCATCCTTCCACCCCTTGTATAATATTGTCTTTTTGATGCTGCCCTGAGTGCATTTCTAAGCTCTAATTGTGATGTTTTTAAGGTATGGGCTAGAATCTGGACTGTTCTTGCAAATCACTTTATATCAGCAGG
>Ga0123342_1010282_pt1 | contig 10796 bp, 5 predicted proteins | sample Turbeawhitnodule_FD_89960 | JGI IMG/M metagenome (GOLD analysis project Ga0123342, IMG submission 89960) | Root nodule microbial communities of legume samples collected from Mexico - Turtle bean Mexico white nodule | ecosystem: Host-associated > Plants > Roots > Nodule | place: Mexico: Nepantla... | reverse complement strand
AGACAACTATTATTTACAGAGACAGAATCCTATATACTTTATTTCTCACTCTCTATTATATATATATTTTTATTAGATATATAAAAATATATATATATATATATATATATATATATATATATATATATATATATATATATATTATTCTTATTATATCTGTAATGACATCTTAGCAGTATAGCGAGATTGTTTTGAATAACATCTACTAATCTAAATAAATATTTTATTTTCGAAAATATTCTCGAACTCTGGTTCTATAATCATAATACTTTTTTTCCCGCCTGTCACTTTTTAAAGATAAAAGTGGAGTGATTTCTTCGGCATTGAGATTCTACAGAAATTTCAGGTTTGGAATGGGGATATATGATCTGCAGAGGTTTATCGTATATGCATTTCAGCAGTGAACAATTTTACGTAGCAGTTTTATATCTATGTAAAAAAAGTATTTAAGCACCATGATTCATGTATTCCCTTTGAATTGTCCATCTCCTCCCCTTTTAATAAAATTCATTTTAGAGAAAAGTATTACTTAATGTCCAAAATTTCAATTTAATTAAAATAAGTGACTTTAGGAATATTTTATATAACCTTCTTTATAATTGAGGCTCTTCTCATTTTAAAAGATCGATTATTCTGTACTTCAAATTTCCTTTCCAAACGAATTAGGATATCTATCATAAAATCTATTTTACAATAATAATTTACACAACATGGCGATATTTTAATTTTGAATCTGTAACAGTTGTTTGTCTTAACAATATTTGCTACATCTATGCATGTGTTTTTCGTTAGCTTCTGCCTCGTATAAACAGTGACAAGGATGTATATGTTGTTAGATAGAAGTATTATTTTCTCTAGGATATTAGTTTTAGAAGTAATTTTTTTTTTATATCAACCAAAAGTTTCCCTACATGATTCCTCAAAGTGGAATTGTACAAGGGAGAAAATTTGTGACAAAATATATAGGGTTGTCATCATTACAATTTTTGTTTATTTTATCATGAGGTGTAATCAGGAACCAAACTAGAAAACTTGTTAGAACTTTAGAAGGTACTCCCTTATGAAAAAAAAAGAACTTACGAAGGTACTGAACTGAAAAGTTTTTCGTCTTACAATTTAGGATATTTAATATCTTACTATTAGTAGTAGTATATAATTACTTTATGCCCCAGCTTTCAGTAGAAACTAGATTTTTTAGAAAAAAATATTTGTACCAATTGTACAGTGTTTGTTTAACATTCTGTTTACGAAGGAAAACCAATTTTAGGATTACTACCTTAAAACCTTTAATTGATTTTATTGTTAATAAAATAAGATTTTAAATTGAAGTTTTCATGCATTCTTCTTGCTGGTATTCATATATATAGTTAGACCAACCGATCGAGTTTGATTTTTAGTTATTTCATGTACATTTACTCGTTAAAGCTTTAAAAAATGACAGTGTATTTGTACGATAATATATAAAGCTCAAATGACAGTGTATTAATAACAAAAAGTTGGGTTTGTTTTTCTTAGTACTTAGGTGTGTCATATGGCTACTAAAACATATGGTCTAAGAATTTGATATATGCATATACAGATTTCTATGTTTCCGTCTTCTGAATATTGATACTAATGTGACCGAATTCAAGAATTTTGTTTTGAAGTTCTTATGTAATTTCTTATTATGATAAAATAAGGGTAAAGTTAAGCTCTTAATTCAATTGTTCCAATCTTGTAAACTTCTACCCAAGTTTTCGCGATACCCTGGAGGCACTTTGTAATTGATCTTAACGTATTTCAATTCTCACACATTTTGACATATTTTTAAGTGAATGACGGGGCAGTTAAAATCCTAATTAATTTGTTATTCAAATGACAAGTGTTTTACTCTATATAATGATTTAATTTTTTTCCCACATAATAATCAAAGTGTTTCTCAGTTCAGTATATGAAATGCTGGTTTTCTATATTGTTGGAATTGTTGGAATACGGTTTATGAAACAGACTTGTTCTTGGCATCATATGCATGAAATGCTGTTGTAATCTTATTTATTTTCTTTTTCTTTCATTCCTTAAATTCTGGTATTTCTGTATCTTGATATAAAAAATTGCATATAATTTGTTAGCCATTTTCTCTTGTGCTTTTTATTAAGGGTGACGGTGTCTTTTTATTTATTGTTGGAAACTCCGTAATAAAAAATGACATAAAAGCTACAAAATGTGTTATTATATTCAAGCTTTTGTATGGGATTGGCGATATTCAGTGAATTCTCTTTTGGGTACGAGTATTCCATACTTTGCATTACGAAGCTTAATCATCTTATTCAGATTCCATTATAATAGGACATCCACACTTTTCTTAATCTTGCTACTCTTGTCTATATCAGGATGATGCTTACGAGCGTATGGTGCAAAATGTAGCAAATACTCCCAGAAAACTACAAGTTACAATTGGTAGTAAAATGGTTCCACTTCATGGGGTTGATCTTTCTATCGATAGAAAGAAATTGGGCTTAAATTGTATATCGGTAGAAAAAAAGCAACACGTTAAAAGCTTAGGCTCACTTGGAAAGCTACAAAAAGCAGTATCTCCTGTTCATGGCGGCATTCTTAAGAGCCACTTAAAACATGTTTCTGGAAAGACATCAAGTGTCAGTGATATTCGAAATGGTACTGAAGAAAGCCATTATAATGATGAAGAGCCAACCTCTGACAGACATGTTAAATTCTCTGGTAAAGATGATATACTTGGTCCGAAAAAGACAAGTTCATTTGATGAAGACATGTTCAACATATCTTCAGATGCGCTGGCTTCTTCAGTAGTAAAGGAGAAATCCTCTGGAAGTGATGAAGAAACTGCAAGTTTGGAGCCACATAGAAATTATGGCCATATTCCTGTTAATATAGACAGAGACAAGAGAGAGGAGGTTTGCCCTATAGTTGAAATTAAACAGTTTTCTAACACTCTGGAACAAGATACCGTACAAAGCTGCTTGAAGCCATGTACCGATCAAGATAAGTCAAAGCACTTAGAAGAGAAGTCAAAATTGTTGACCAAGGTGGCAGTTTGTGACAGTAATAATTCACACTTTTTTTATGGAAGCAACAGAACTACTCTGCATTGTTCTCCGTTTGCAGAAATTTCTGGACCTCTTTCGGCAGTCCACGAAGAGCAGATGTCTGGTATAAATACACAAGCGTCTGAATTTGGATCTTTCGGCTACAGTGGAAAGTTGGACCATTTCAATGATCCCCCGGTTGATTTTGTTGACTCAAATGAAAATACGAAGACATTTCTGGAGCCTTCGTCATCTTATTCTGCTTCATATAATGCAAATGAGAAACCAGAATCTTCATTGCAAACTTGTGGAGATAAGGATAATAGTGATGAGGCCTCGGGTGACAGACAGTTGTCTCGTTTGTTTTCTACAGATATGATTGATAACTCATTCCCCTTTACAAGCTGGGATAAAGGAGCTGTAAAGAATTGCTGTTTGGATCCAAGTTTTTTTGGTTTACCCCTCAATTCTCATGGTGAACTAATCAATTTCAGTTCAAGTGGAAACTTAGGGATGAACCAGTCAGAGACATCAAGTACAGTACGTGGTTCTTTAAGTGGTTTACCCATTAGCAATATTCTTCATCAAAGTAATCTGGAAAATTTAAGCGTTAATGAGAATCATGTTCAGAAGACATTTCCAAGAGATGGTCTTAATCCATTTCCACACCATCCAACCAGATTATCTGTCACCGAGTTACAAAGTAGAGAGAGAGAAGATATCGACCGACCTAATTCAGATATGTGTTATCTCCCGCCACTTAATTCAAAGTTGAACCTTGAGAAAAACTTGTTCATTGAAAAGCATCAATCCGACCAGGTCCGCAATCACCATGGAAATGGGGCGATTTCTCTAAAAGAAGGTTCAGATCATATCTCGCTAAGTTCCAGCCAACCAACAATGAGGTTGATGGGTAAGGATGTTCCAATTGGTAGAAGCAGCCAAGAGATGCGACAATTTGCCGGAGATGTTTGGACAGATGAGCAATCCAGAAGAAGGAATTATTCTGAATATGCAGCTTTGGAACACTCTTTATTGGGAAGAAGTTCTAAGCAGGATTGGGTATCTGGTTCCCCTTTACAAATATCTTCTGACGGTTTATTGCAATCAGCCAAAATTCAAAGCAATCAAGAACTACCAAGCACCATGTTGATGACCGGTACAGACTCTGGATTTTCTCGACAGTTTATTGATCTGCAAAGTAATCCTGTATCTCAAAATGGAAGTGTTGGAGTCAACAGAAATGCTAGTTCTTTTTTCAATCCCATTACTCCAAAGTCTTCTACGTATGCAGTATTTAATGGGGCATCAGATGCTATTCCAGAGCAATTTATACCTGGAGCTAAACCTCTACCTCTACAATTGAGCTCTCAATCAGTGGTAGTACCTACTCCTGGCAATTTTAGGCACTCCACAAGTTTAAGCAATGGTGAGCTGAACGACGGGAACAAAAATCCCCATGTTACCAAATCAGCCTTCGGATTTCCTTTCTTGCAGTCAACTGTCAATGAACAGGCCAAAACATCTTGGTTTCAAAGGCCCTATAGAAGTTCACCATCGTGGTTGTCAAGCTCAACAGATGAAATGCTTCCCGGGACCTTCTCTCAGCAATTTTCAGGCACCAGTAGTCAAAGTTTTCCTCAAAATCTGTGGGGAAATAATCTCATTATGCAATCCGTGGATCATTCGGCAGAACTTCGATTTCCTTCCAATCATTTGACTTCTCTGCGTCCCATGCAGACTACTCCTCTTTCTCCAGCATCAGTTGTTCAACCTCTACATGTTCCAGTTACACCCTCTACCATAAATAGTGGCAATAGGAACATAAATAATGTCGCTGACAGATTGAAGTTCGATGAACATCATCCGTGCACGAATGCCAGGAAGAGACCCACAGCCGTGGCTAATCTTGATGATTCCAGAAAACATACTAAGTTGCCGAATATACAGGTGCAAGAAAACTTCTGTCGTGTGACTAGGTTGACTGGAGAAAAGTCAAGCGTGGAGTTGCAACGAAACACAAGAGCACCCGAACTGGATCCACAAATGGGTAGTGCTAGGAGTAGGTGTTGTCAGCATGAGGCACAAAATCTAAATCCTTCAAGGTACCCTGCTGTGAATTCTTTTAAACTGGACGGCATGGTAACATCAGGTCCTGTCCGACTTGGTTCTAAAAGAGCTAAGCACATCCTAAAATCCTCTTGAAATATGGATCGTGATGACAAGTTATTCTGCTATATTCTCACTTGCAACTACTGACAGTGATAGTGATGTAGAAATTCAGAGAAATATTGACAAAAGTATACTGATTTTAGGTGTAAGTCACATCATTTTATCATATCTGTTATTCCTCCTCCATAGTATATATCCATTTGAGAACATAACAGGAATGTCCATGTATCAATATTGCTAGGTTGCTGAAACCGGTGGAAAATTGACATATAATTCCATCCAGCTCTCAATTTTGAAGTTTTATGCCCTTTACAGAATTTTGTCACCAAAGATGACGCGTTCCATATCTATTTTCAGTCAGGTATTCCACGTGGCATCTGTTCAATGACTATGGCAAAGATGTGCTTATTCTTTATACACAAGAAAGGAAAGAAAGATCGGCGTATTCAATAAAACTTTAATTTGGGGCTTTATTTGTTCCCTAACCACTGGATACTAACTCATTAATTTTAACTGCCAAAATGTTACTGAAAAATAATTCTATCATCTCTCCTTTAATCATTTTTCATCAAAAGCTTCTCAGATTTTATTTCATGCTGCTTTGGATATTAAATAAGTTAATCACAAGAACTTGTTTTTGATGGAAAAATAATTTTAGTTTGCTTTCCTGTCTTAAGTTGTGAGAGAATTTAAACTGAATTGTGTTTTGTAATTTTTAAATACATTAAAAATAAATTAATTTGACTAATTCAATCCAAGTTCAAACGGATTTCATATTCATGTGAGTCCAAATGAGCTAATTATGTGTCAGATGTTCTTTAATTGCTGCTACTATATTATTATTGCAACACGAAATAAAAAATGAAATTTTATGAACATCCAACCAAAAAGTTAGTAAGTAGGCAAAAGTATTGCAGTCGATCCTCTTGTCTGCATTACTGAGCTGGAAGTGATGCTAATAACCAACGGCATCTTTGTATGAAAAGTGAAGATAAAGGAGGGGATGAAGTTTTTACGTTTTAGAATCTACACAAATACAACAATCGGAAGAGTCTACGATAATTACTAATGCATGGTTTTATGTTTCAATTTCTATTTTCTGCCTCAAATATTATTTGGTTAAAAACATTGATTCAAAACAGTATTAGTTACTATTCAAAGCATTTTATTTGGTTTATGCGATCGTCAAGCTTTATCACGATCGTTTATATATGTTTGACTGTTGCAGCAGTCATCCCAATTAAGCATGAGTTGCTGGGTCTGTGTTATGCTGAAAGAACTTGAGAGAAAACCGATTGTTGCAGTAGAATTCTAGACAAAGGATTATTCAAAGAAAAACTAACCATATAATTTTTTGCTCTTACGTGCATTCTTAAACCAAGGAAGGTACATATAAAACTTATATCAAGCTTACAATTGGTATCATTTAATAAAACTATAATTATGAAACTCCTTCTCCATCATGTTGAAAATGTACACAGAAACAAGTATCGATTGAAGCATGTTTACTTTCTTTTCATTTCAAAACTGGTGAAATCGATACTCAGCGCTTCTTTGCTTCTTTTTCAGCCTGCACATACAAAAGTTGAAAACAAAAATGGTAAAAACACAGATAGATGAGCTTTATAATGAAGCAATTCAGTTTATATACCGCTCTGATTACTCTCTCAAAGGCATCAGGGCCATGCCTATCGATATAGCGTTCAACTGCATTCCTTGCATCGAAGGTCATCATGTGAAGGACCTTCTTGTATTCCTCAGGATAATTGGAACTTCGGTAGCTTCCAATATTCTTGATGTATTTCCTCACATATTTCTCATACATGTAAGCCGCTCCATTGAACATTGGAAGTACCAACCAGATGCAAAACACAAGCTTCAGGTATGACCAAATTGGAAACCTGCATTTGTATATTATTATTATTATTGTTGTTGTTATCTGTGACTCAATTTGACATGAAATCAACTTTAACGTACCAACATAGGATCTTATGAGTGGAAAGCTCAAAGAGGGTCATGAAGGAGTATAAAACCCAATACGTTAGCCATTGTTGATCATCTAAGGTTGAAGGGCTTTCAATTGCCCTCATTGATGCGTATCTATGATAGTTACTCCAACCCAACAAATTAACGATTAGTCATATCATGTAATATATATAGATCAGATCAAATGTGCATGCATGGCATTGTAGGATGCTTACAGAGGATAAAGAAGCATCACTCCAGGCCTGGCATGCAGAAAACAAAAAGCAGGCTGTTATCACGGGGTAAACATCAAATGGGAAAACAATATTTACAGTACTGTGTTTTGCAGAATACATATTTTGGTGAATATGTTTCTATAACATCGGAGGTATATTGTATGAAACATTCTGATAAGCAGATAATTATAGCAATGCATGTGTGGGAGTGTAATGAATATGACATGTAATTAATACAGAGAGATTTGATTTGATCACCCTATTATCGTGTCCAAATGTCTTGCCATTGTTCCAAGGACCATGATGCAGATCTTCCTGGTGGCAGATTTTAGGAAGGAAGATTAATGGAATGTGAGTTGTGTTGTGGATGCATGCAAGTGTTTGGTGATGTATATATTATGTGCTGTCGCAGACGAATGAAAGAAGCAAGGAATGCTTGTGGGATGCTTCAAAAATCTTCTTTTCTGTCAAGTGAGGAAAGAGAGAATAAAGATTAAGGTAGGTGTAAGAAAACGGTACGGGAATATAAGGATGCCAAAAGTTTTGGCTTTCACGTGGTTTTGAATATTAGAGACATATTCATTTTTTTTAACACCTCATAAGAGAAATGGTATTTGACATGAACTACTTTAATGTGATAAGAAAAGTTGTATTAATATGGCTTACCTTTTGAAGTGTAAGGTTTTTGTGGCATTAAATGTTGAAGATGATAGAGTATGCGGAGGAAGATAATGGTTTATTCCAGTCTGAGTAGAGTTGCGTAAAAAGTACTATAGAGGAACAGGAATAGGACAAAATAGTAGCCATCAAATTCAATTCAAACCCTACTTTAATAAGTTTACCCTCCCGAGAGAATCTACTTCTTTTTCTCTTTCCTTTTTTTTCTCAAAACATTCTCAAATAACCTTTCTATCCTATTATGTTATATCAATTTAATTATGTACAATGTAACCAACTTTTGTACTTATATTTACTCTTATGCAAAAGTCAGAAATGAGAGATTGCTGAATATTTTGCATAAATTTAGTTTTGACGCTTTAATTTAAGGTTAGAAATGAGCTCCTTTTACGATTATTTGGTGGAGAAAAGAGAAAATAAAAAACAAAAAGGATGAGTGGATATAAGTAAAAATAAAGTGTTTTGTTTAAGAGAAATAGAAAAACTATGAGAAATAATATACTGAATATCACTGATTTTGAAATAAATTATTCTCTGAGTCTAAAGTACCAAACACCACCAAATGTTTCTACTCACCTAAAATTATTTTCAATTATATACCAAACAAGCTTTACTTTTTGCGACCGTTGAATTTCTTTATTGTATTTTTTAAATTGATTTTATTAAAAACATTCACATAATTTAAAAACTAATTCATACATATTGAAATGGTTTCATATATTTTTAATATAATTTGAAATATAAATAACTACTATAGTATTGCATGTACGTGAATTTTTGAATAGTTAAATTAATTAAATTCATATTATGCTAAAAACTTTGTTTAATAGCGTAAGAATATTGAATGTTTTTAAATGACCCCACACGCTTGTATCTCTTAGAATATATATATATATACACACACACACACAATGATAAATCATAAATTTATAAACCATAACGATGACAAATTGAACATTTACAGACAAAAATGATGATTCAAAAATTCATTTCATAACTATAAAACAACACCTTACAAATTAATGAGATTTAAGAAAAATTTAAGAAGATGGGGCACTGGCCCAAAATCTCTGATTCCATCTCAGCATTTTCATCAAACTTCACATCACCTCCATCACATCTTCTCCTCACGGCAGCACACACAACCACACCATACACTATCTTTCCTTTCTTCAATTTTCCAATTGGATGTGAATTCACATCACTTTTTTAGCCCCTCAATAATCAGCTACCATCATCACAACTGTCCTCATCTGTATGAAAGTCTGTTGCTGCTGCTAAATGGTCACAGATTCATTATCTAACTATTCCAGGCATCTATTCACCAATCCAAGTCTGAGAATTTTGCATAACAAGGTTGTCTACAGCTTTAAATGACCAAGTTTAATTAAGATAAGAAAAATAAGTAACTTAAAATTGAAAATAAAACAAAAACTAAGATATATCAATTGTACTACTTTATTAGATGTTGCTAGTGTTATTCTTCTATCAGAATTGAAGCTTCATTTGGGTAATATGCACAATTCTTTAAGCCAAATCTTTTACTACGCAGATTACTGAACTAAGAGTCGATTTCTGATTAGATGATAACATAAACAACAAGAACTGAGGAATTATATGTAAGGGTTTGTCCTCAGAAATATCATTAACGAGCACAAGTTTACAACCATAAATTGTCATAACTCATACATGCACAGGATAAAAAATTGGTGGATGCCAGTTCATGCCATGATAATGAGCCAGAGAAACAAGTTAATGACTTCACCTGAAAAGCTCAGCTCATCATCTATATGAAAAAAATGGTACTTCCATGAATGCATACTTCGGGCATCCCAGTTAAACACCTTAAGGTATCAAATTTAACATACTCAGGTCTGCTTTTGCAAAACCCAATTGCTGATCTGCAAGGAAAATATTGCAAACATAAAGAATAAATAAGGTTTTGCTTTTTATTTTTGAACATTTTCATGTTTAAGATTTTGTGAAAAAATAACAACTTCTAAAAGTAAAAAAACAATATAACAAATATAGAAAATATTTCAACAAAATAAGTATGAAATAAGCAAAGTACAAGAAGAACTAAAAATGTCATAAAACAGTGACAATCCAACGAAAAATGTAGTTGGTTTTGTAAACTATTGAAGCATTGTTTTGCTTGATCAAGCAGTGCATGGTACACTAATGTGATGAAGAGTGAGATAACAACATAAACCAGTCATGGTACAACAAATGCATGCTTATTACCCTAACTAAAATTCCCAATGTCTCTAAACTAACACAGATAATAATTGTAATAGAAATTACTTTAATACCTAAAAAGTTTGAAGCTTTTATGAAAACCCATGAGCAAAAACCGGTGATGATGCAGAATAAAAGTGAGTAAAGGTGAAGACACACAGAGAGAAGCCATTAGTAATGAAAAAGAAAGATTGGAACAATGAAGAAATCACAGTGACAGTGACAGTGACAACGATTCAAAACGAAGGCGCAGTGAAGAACGAAGAACAGGAGCGAGGCAATAGAAAGAGGCCCATAACATTATTGGGCTGGTTCAATCTCGCCATATGGAGGCCCTTTACTCACGGCTGCTTCTTCCTGCACCTCCATACCTTCTTCTCTCACCTCCATATATTTTCGTAATTCCAAAAATGCCCCTCTGTAATATTCCGGATTACATAATCCGGAAGTCATTTTTCAAATTTGT
>Ga0123342_1010281_pt1 | contig 10797 bp, 6 predicted proteins | sample Turbeawhitnodule_FD_89960 | JGI IMG/M metagenome (GOLD analysis project Ga0123342, IMG submission 89960) | Root nodule microbial communities of legume samples collected from Mexico - Turtle bean Mexico white nodule | ecosystem: Host-associated > Plants > Roots > Nodule | place: Mexico: Nepantla... | reverse complement strand
CTAAAAAGACACATTTGTGTGACTTAGGAGATAATTTATCAAGACCAGGACTAAAATTATGAACAAAACATGTGGACCCAAAAACTTTGGGAGGTAAAGAGTGGAGAGGGTCATGTGGAAATACAATAGAATGAGGAAATTTGTTATCTAAAGCTGAAGATGGTATGCCACTAATGAGATAACATGCACTAAGAACAACATCGCCCTAAAAATGTTGAGGAACATCACCATGGATTAAAATATTACGAGTTGTTTCAACAAGATGTCTATTCTTGCGCTCAGCTACTTCATTTTGTTGAGGTGTATAAGCACATGAAGTTTGATGAAGAATACCATGAGAAGCCATAAATTTTTTAAAAGAATGAGAAAGATACTCACGTCCATTATCACTCGCAAAATTCGGATGGAAATCCCAAATTGATTTTTAATTTCATTGTAAAATATTTGAAATATAGAAAACAATTCAGAACGGTTTTTCATTAAAAATACCCAAGTACATCTTGAATAATCATCAATAAAAGTAACAAAATATTGAAATCCTAAATTAGACTTAATACGACTTGGTCCCCAAATGTCATAGTGAACTAAGGCAAAAGGAGATGAAGCATGTTGTGAGACACTACTAGGAAAAGAACTACGAATGTGCTTCCCTAACTTGCATGACTCACACGATAAAGTAGACACATTAGACAAACTTGGAACAAGTTGTTGCATCTTGGCAAGACTAGGATGACCTAATCGAGCATGAATGAGAGATGGAGAATCCATAATCGCGCCAACATGTGCAGAGATCTGTAGTTGAAAAAGTCCATGAGACTCACATCCGGTGCCAATCATCTGTCCCAAACTCCGATCCTGTAAAGTAACAAAATCTTTGGTAAAAGAAATAACACAATCAAGGGAACGAGTGAGATGACTAATGGATAATAAGTTAAATGGAGACCTAGGGACACAAAGAACATTATCAATAGATAAAGAAGAAAAAAGATTAATAGTATTAACACCATGTGATGGTACCCTATATCCATTGGCCATGGTAACAGAAGGTAAATAACCCGTAGTAGATAGGAAAAAGAAAAAAGATTTATTACCAGTAATGTAGAAGATGTACCTGAATCTAGAACCCAAGGGCCAAGGGAAGTGGAGTGAGTGAGGCCAACAAAAGATGTACCTGAATGTGCAACAGAAGCCGTGGAACTAGGGTTTTGACGATCCTCATACCATTTAAGAAATTCATTGAAAATAGGAGGTTGGCCTGGGGTATCAATTGAAGTATGGTCCATAGTAGAAAGTTGCACAGGGGCAGTTTGAGCAACCGCAACAGATTTAGGAGGACGACCATATAAGGCATAACATCTGTCAATTTTGTGGCCAAGTTTGCCACAATGGTCACACTTGTGACGCCCTTTGCCTGACTTGTGAGGGCAAGTACGATCATTATGCTGAGAAACTAAAGCGGAAGAGTCATCAACATGAGACGTTATATCAGTGGTGTGTTTACCTAGCACACGCAAAAGGGTAGAACAAATGGATGTAAAATTAGGCACGATAGGAGATCCCAAAATTCGATCACGAACGTGAGAATAATCATCAGAAAGACCATGTAAACCCAATAACATGAAGAACTTGGATCTCTGTTCTAGTACTTGAGAAGCAGTGGTGGCAGGAGGTAATAACTCATTAAAATCATGAAGAAGAGCATGAAGTTTACCCAGAAATTCCGCCATTGTACTATCAAGATGTTTGGGAGCAACAATTGTGAGAAGATTTTGACACACACCATAAAGACGTTGAGTATCATTGGTGTATAATAATTTTGCTTGTTCCCAAACTTCTGAACATGTCTCATAGGTACGAAAAAAGTGTTTTAAAGATGAGTGAATGGTAGATTTGATAACAATGCATAATTGAGCATCAATTTTCAACCAACGGAAAACCTCATTTTCAGCAATAGTAGGATGAGTAAGACGATCAACATAACCTTGACTCTTAAGCCATAATTTAATATTTTATGCCCAAGTGTCATAATTGGTTCCATCCAATTTGTTAATGGAAAGATGAACATTGACGTAATTAGTATAAATATATGGATCCGACATAATGATTGTGGAAGAAGCCATAGTGGTAGCGGCAGTGGAAGAAGTCATAGTGGCAGCGAAAGCGGAAGAAGCCATAGAAGATAAGGACAAATCCAGTCACCGGTTAATTGGCGACAACAACAAAGATGAAGGCTCTGGCAGCAATTCCAGCAGCGTCTCCAGCGAGATTCCGACGACGGCTCTGGCGAGGGTAGGCTGCAGTACGGCGAGGGACCGACGGCGGCTCCGACGAGACAGTGGAGGCTCCGGCGAGGTAATGGGTTGGTGACTAGAAAATTCCAGTTAATAGTGGGTTCACCAATAAAAATTGAACCCTAAACCCTAACCTTATGCTCTAGATACCATATTAAAGAAAAATAAAGAATAGGGTAAATCACTTATGTTTATTGAACACATAGGGTTATGTTTATATAGAAAAAGAAACATATGAACTAAGCCCATTACATAAATATGAAATATCTAACAATATCTATAATATTTCAAAATATCAAATAATATCTAGTTATATATAATAATATCTAATAATATCTATCCTTTTAATATATCTTACCCGACGTTTGGATCGAGTTCTTAACAAATCATTGAGCTTTTATTGTTTGGACCGAGTTAATTATTTAGTATTTTAAACTATACAGGCTAAAGTAATATGTTTAGGTGCATGTTATTATATTCATAAGCAGGTAAATCTTTGGGTCTTGGCTGTTCCAATTCACAAGTAAGACATGGATACTTTCTTATTTAAGTGATGCTTTGTGCGTTCAGTGTCAGTTCATATTGAAATCATTCGCGGAAATTGAAGCAGAATTGCGGTGCAAGAATTGGAAACATTCAATCGGTGCTTGATTCTTTCAAAGATAGTGCAATATCGGCATGTGTCTTCATCAAAATTTGTTGACGCAATCTTGCTCTTTTCAGTGCTAATCCAATTAATTTTTTCTGTGCCTTGATTCCATGGAATTCAATGTGTTGATTTGGTGAAATAACATTGAATCGGTGGAATCATTTGATATATTTTGTTCAGAGTCTTGCGTGAATCATTTCTTCAGTGGAGTACAATTTTGCAGAGGAAATTCTGGTGCGAGTTAAATTGAATTGTCTTTGATACATGATTTGCTTATGTTCCGTTAAATCAGCAAAAGCAAATTTCAAAAGCAGCTGGAGAAAAGTAATTACGTGAATAATTCATGTGTGGTACTTGATGATGATTTGAGATGTTCTAATTTGGTTGATTGAAGCTTTGAATACATTGGTTCTATTTCTGTGCAACAATTCAGAGCAGTTGGTGGAATTTGAAGTAGATTCACGTTATTGAGACATTTGATCAAATATTTGATCTTTTAAGCGATTGTGATTGAGAATTCAAGAAATATCGATGTGAGAATGATTTCAATTGTTCAAATTGGAAATCAACAACGAAGTGGCATCCATTGAAATACGACAGTTCAATCTTGAAGTGAACAATTCTTGGTGGGTGAAAGGAAACTCTGTTCGGTGCAATTAAAGAAGTAAAGTCATTCAATTGGAAGCAAGAGTGATAGCCGTTGGAGAGGATGCTAACTGAGGTGTGCCAATTTCAATTCACATTAATATCTTCCAAGTCAGGTGAGGTATGTTGATCATTTTACACAGTATTTAAATAATTAATATTGTAAAAACACAATAAACTTAATCGATTAAATTTTTGAAAAAATAGTTCATAATTATTAAGTATAAGACATAATCAATTTTTTTTTTCTTGAATAATCGAATAATCGATTATGTTCTGTGTTTTAATAGGCGTATAATCAATTATGTTATTAGAATGGTGTTGATAATCGATTAGGTAAGTAGTTTGCGAAAAATGTTGATAATCGGTTATGTTGTTTTTTAAATTCAAAGAATAATCGATTATATTTTTTTTTATAGTTTCAGTTCTTTTATGAATTTTTTATTTATTTTTTAATTTGATGTGGATGTTTTTAGATCTTTTGTTGGTGTGATTTCCTTGATCACAACTTCATCTTCATCCATAAGGTTCTTCTCTTCTTTTTCAGGTATGTAATTTCTTTTAATTTCATATTTTGTCTGTGTTTTTGTTGTATTCATGACTTTATTTATTATGTGTTTATTTATTATATGCTTAATTTTTTTTAATTTTTTTACAATATTAATTTGAATAAGTTTGTGGTTTATATGAATATGTTTTAAAAATTATTAATTGATATGTTAAAAATTATTGTGAATTGTATTAATATAAAAGATTATATTACATAATTTAAATTTGAAATTATATTTATATAGAAAAGTTAGTTATAATTTTTTAAATTAATTACCTGAATTTTAAAATTAAATATTTCATTTCAAATTCAATACTTATATCAATAAATTAATTATTACACATTTTATATAACTTATTATTGTATTTCGAAAAAAAAACATGATGAAATATAAGTTTTCTTTTGATAGATCATTTTAAATTACAAATCTCAATAAATTATTTGAAATTAGAATTATTAATATAAATATTTATTTTGTTATTAATCAGAATTAATAAAATATATTATTTGAAATTAAAAATATTAATATAGTAATCCAATTCGTATTATTATTGAGAATTCATTTCATATATTATAAATAGTAATATAAATAATTTTTTAGTTATTATTCAGAATTAATTTCATACATTATTTGAAATTATAAATATAAATATAGTTATCCAAATTTTGTTTTATTAATGAGAATCCAGAATCCATTTCAATATTTAAATTATAAAATTAAAAATAATAATATAATTATTTGATTAATGTAATTATTATTTTTTATTAATGAGAATCCATTTTAATATTGAAATTTTAAAATTATAAATATTTATGTGATTTTTTTTATATTACAGAATTGAAATCATAAAGTAATTTAAATTAAAAATATTTATGTAATTATTATTTTATTCTTTTTTTACTCAAAATCCTTTTTAATATTCAAATTTTAAAATTATAAATATTTATATGATTTTTTTTCTTAATCAGAACTGAACTCAATGATTATTTCTAATTAAAATATTATATAATTATTGTCTTTTGTTTTATTAATCAGAATCCGTTTTAATATTGAAAATTTTAAATTATAAATATTTTTATCATTTCTTTTTATATTACAGTATTGAAATGATAGAGTAATGTAAATTAAAAATATTTATGTAATTATTATTTTATTAATCAAAATCCATTTTAATATTCAAATTTTAAAACTAGAAATATTTGTACGATATTTTATTAATCTGAACTAAACTCATAGTTAATTTAAATTAAGAATATTTATGTAATAATTGTTTTTTATTATTCAGAATTCATTTTAATATTTAAAATTAAAAAGTATAAATATTTATATCATTTGTTTTTATTTTACAGTATTATTTTTTGTTCTCGAAGGTTGACTCTCCCGTTAGTTGACTAGGTTGAACGTCTTCTCTTAGATCTGTCGCAGTTGAATATTGACTTGTGTCTCTCTAATGAACTGAAACGTGACTCCGTTGTGACAGAGGACACCCTACCTGTTGATTGCACTCAGACGCTCAAGTAAGGACTCACAAAAAGTAAACAGTTTTCAGTCTAGTGTGCAAAAACAACATACCTTCATTTGGGGTCATGGACCCCTTATGTAACTGCATGTGCAACAACTTCTTCCTTGAGAGAATAAAATCTTAGCTGAAAATAGAACTCAACACATAAAATAATAACAAACAACCCACCTGACATGGGCGTCAACGATTCTGTTATGAGTGTACACATTTATCTTTTAGGGATTTAGCGGTATGTATCACAATACTTCGTACGTATCCCACATGCAACAAACAAACATACACAATTATCTGTAGGCACATACACACAGGTCCCACCCCTACCTGGGGGCAACCACATTGTATTTGTTTTCAATGGACTCTTCCATTTGGCCAAGTACTTATAATCTCCGCTCAGGCCCCATAGCCGAGCTGACCACTTGCCAGCCCACACCGAGAACCGAGATATTTCCAAGATAAACCATCGACTGAGTCCCTGCCCAGTACATAAGCCCCTACGCTCGAGCTGAGCTAGGTTAAGCAAAGAGTCTGAGTGCCTCGATATCTGACATAAAGGTTTCACAGAGGTTAGGTAGGCACGGTGCACGAGGCGTTATTGACACGACGTTTCACCTTAATAAATCTTTAGCACACACGTGGCACAACATCAAGGGTAGAGGGGTTCTTAATGTTTTGAATTCCTTTTCCTGTATATATGCTGCCAAATGTTGATTCGCGCCACACTACTTTCTTTCCCTGAATTCGAAACCACTTTTCCTCCCGAGCTTTCCTTTTATTCCTCTTGCGCCTTCCTTCTCAGAGTTGCTTCTTTTCCACATGTATTTTCTCTTTTCAATCCATCTATACCTTTAACTATTTATATTTATATTGTTTGAGTTGGGCTTGTATCCATATTTCATACCTTACATCAATGATCGTGCCTGCTTCGTTGTTGCTTGTATCATGACTTTAAATGTTCATGCATTTAGCTTGTTATTATTCACCATATTTGGTCTGAATCTTATTTGCAACTTGCCTGTATGTTGTGTTTTTAGATAAACCCTGTCCTGGATTACAAAGCCTTATACCCTTGGGCTCCCCAAACCTTTTTGGAAGAGACCTCCTCCTTCACTGCCTCTTCTCTAATAGCAACACTTAGGAAAAATGGTCGCCCCTTTGGTAGGGAAAACGATAGGATACATGTAGTTCCCTGTAGAGAAGATGAACCAGTATGTTGTGATGAGTCTTTTGACCCTGGGAAACCTTTATGTTTTTTCTATGTGACTGTATTAAAAAAGGTCTGCATACGTCTCCCCCTTCCTTATTTCGAAAAAAAAAAGCTTTTAACCAAGTTAAACATCGCTCCAGCCCAACTACATCCTAATAGTTGAGCGTTTGTTCGAGCCTTTGTTGTCCTTTGTACCAGTTCGACCTAATGCCGTCTGTGGAGGTTTTCCTGTACTTTTTTGAGGTTAAAAAACTGGGCCACCAACTCTGGGTGTCCTTCAATGGTACCCCTGGGAGGGGATTGCTTACCCATTTCCAATCTTCTTAAAATAACTTCAAAGGTCATTTCTTAAAATTTCGAGCTAATAAATACCATCCCACCCTTCTGGACGGGTTTCCCTTGTACTAGACCGAAAAACCTTTTTTTACCGTGGTCCGACGTCTGGAAGACCTGCCATCCTCCGATCGAGAAGTTTGTAAGTTCTTATCGAGCTTACAAGTTGTCTTTGACACCGCTTACCTGTTGAGCAGAGAATTCGATCCAGATGCCCTAGAGAGTTACACCGGTACAACCCTTTTTTCTAGACATAGCGAGCTCTCCCTTTCTTTATAGGTTGTAATCTTTTGCCTATGCCTTGCTGCAGGGAGGATGTTGGCCAGATCAACAAAGAAAAACTAGAGAAAATGGCGAGGAAAGCCAAAATGGCTAGCCAAAAGCCATTGAAAGTTCTTGAGGCCCCCGCACCTACCGAGGATGAAGAAGACACCTGGTCGGGTCTAGTCTTTCCTTGAAAGAGGAAAGCCTTCGTTGCTCTTGCTGCTACCTCCCCTTCTCATGGTCGGGCCAACTTCGCCTAAGTATCTCCATCCAGAGCTCCGTCCTTCTCCCTAGTCATCGTATCCAACTTCGAGGGGGCGCTGAAAGCTCCATAAGGAAAGGATTGTGGGACCCCAAACTTGACGTTGCTGCTCACATCGAGGGTGCTTTGTTGTTGCCCCAAGACGAGGAGAGGTTAAGGGCTCAAGGAGGCCATAAAGAAATTTGAGTAGGCTCTGGCCACAAGCTGCTTGGCCATGAAGAAGATATGAAACCAAGAGGCCACCTCCGAGTCCAAGGTTCAGGAGAACGACGAACTCCACCAAAAGGTGGTCGGCATGCAGTAGGAGCTTCAACACCTCCAAGCTCTCTACCAACGTACCGAGCAACTCCTGACCGAGAAGACCAAAGCGATCGAAGAGCAAGCATCAGTGGAGATGGGTCATCGCGAAAAGTTGCAGAGGGAACTAGCTCAGAAAGATGATTTCCTTGCTAGCGAGATCGAAGTCTATAAGGAGGAAGCGACTCAAGCCTTCTTGGTGGGATTTGGAGTTGCTGTAGAGCAAGCCTCTAGTCTTTACCCCAAAGTGGATTTCTCACAACTAGCACCAGACAAGGTTGTGGTGGATGGAGAGCTGAGGGAGGGATGATCAAGAATGCCGCAAAACTGATATGACTATGCTTTGCTAGTGAACAATCTATTTTAATATTTTATTGGCGTTATCTTATATATGCCAACCGTTATCTTAATGTTTATTTCTCGCCCTTTAAAATAACTAGGATAAAGATTTTCTTCCCTTAACCAAGGTCTTTCTTGAGGTTGAAAACTCTCAAATGAAAAAGGTCAAAACCTTAAACACTTGATCTTAAAGGAAACCACCACAAAACTTAAGGAAAAATAAAATAAAATAAAAGACAAACAAGAAAAGATTAAGCAAGAAAAGCTAAACCAAATTTGAGAAAGAGATTATGAAAAAACTTGAAGAAAGACAATCAAGAAAAAGGCACACAAAAAAGACTCAAAGATACTCACTAAACTTTTAACAATGAAACTTTTTCTTTAGAAATTGCTAAAGCAAAAGGATAAAAAATTCCATAATGGTTGAAATCAATTTGCCAATCAACTTGAATCCAAATTTGGAAAATGTTTTTCTTTAGTAATTGATGCCACAAATGTCCGTTTTCACTTTTTTTTTTAATTATAGAAATGAAATGTCCATAGTTTTAATCAGCATAATTTCCAATAACTCCAATTTTCAAAAAAAATTGGGATTCAATATAATTGAACACTTGAAATCTTTGTGTTTGGAACTTTAAATCTACTTCTACTAAAACAAGTTTATAATTAGTTCTCAAACTTTCAAAATTAAAAGTAAAGTAAGTAGAATCAAAGTAATGACACCTAGAACACTAAGAACATATGACACAATCGCAAGAGGTAAAAAAAAATAAAATTGGGCAACAATTTAAACATTCAAAAGAGAAATAGAAGTGCTAATGAATAAAAGAGGTGCTGAAAAATAAAAGCAAGAAAGTAAGGGCTGAATTTTAAAGTTGCTTGAATATAAAAGCAAGAAATTAAAGGTACTTGAATTTAAAGACAAGAAATGAAAGGTGCTTGAATGTAAAGAATGTAAAGTGTCAATCAACTCAAAGCAAAATAAGCTCAAGAACCTAACTTTTGATAACCACATGATGTGAGTTGATTTTAGGATTGTTCATTTTATGGTGTGACACTTTACTTAGATTGAGACTTTAGGAATTTAAGAGTGAAGACCTTAGGAAAATCCCCACTGGATATTAACTTAACCAAGTGATTAAGTAGATGTGAAGGTTCATATCACAAAGGCAAAATGAAAAGACAATTACGAGGTGAAAATGATGCTAGAAGGTGCGGAATTAAAGAACAAAAAAAATAAACCAAAATAGAATTGTTGAATGGAAACAAGGAAAACCAAACAAGAACATGATACAAAGAGTAAAAATGGATTGACAATGGAAGAATAGATGAAGGAATGAGAAAGCTTATGTGATGGATTTGAGAAGTGGAACACACCACTTGGAGTGTGATTGGCCTCCAAGATAAGTGAAGATAGCCGCCACTTGAGAGCTCTCAATACTCACAAGATAAGACCTAAATGTTAAGAGGAATTCAAACCTCACTAACACCTCACACGATTTGTGCAGAGTAACTCTTCTTCTATTAATTTCAACTTGTAAAATACACTAGGTATGCCTCCTATTTATAGGTGAAGGAGCCTTGAAGAACAAGATAAAGGGGTAGGACGGGAAAAGGGAAAAAATGGGCATCCTTAGGGTTGGACTAAGTCAAACCTGCATCCTAGGCTTGTCCTTCTAGAAACTAGGTCAAAATGCCTTCCAAAAGGGCTAGGAACAAGCTAAAATGCTACCCACACCCCTTATTATGCTAAAGATACCTTACTCTAGCCTATATTTGCTATTTGGACCCCTAAAGTGAACCCAAAATTATTTACAACATTTTCTAATCATTAAGAAGACCAACAGGAAGAACTTTAGTTGCTCTGGTCTTTGTCCAATTCTCCCTATGGTGAGGTCTTCACTTGTATGTTGAGATGACTTCTCATAGTCTAAAGCATCCTTGGTCATCTCCTTGTCAGCTTGGTTTGCATCACCTTTTTTGCCCTTGCTTCATCTTGTTTTCCAAGACACCCATTCCAATAAATAGAGTGCCTTACTCCATGTATTCTCACATTGAAATTTGAAATAGAAAAGAAAATTTGCACAAATTGTGTGTGAGACTTTTGTTCTCTCAGCTTTGGTCTTATCTTGTGAGAGTGAGAGCTCTTTGTTGAACCAAGTGGTGTTCAAGCTTTGAAGAATCCAAAACCCTTTGAAGGATGTTGAAGGCTAGGCTGTGCTTGTTATTGCTGAGCTGTCTTAGATAGGATCTGGGTAGATTATGTTTTGTAATCCACTCTTGATTGAATCCAAAGTATAGGCATTCTCAATCTTTATAAAAGAAAAGTGTTTTTCAAACTAAGTGAAAAACAACCGATTGTTTTGTCGAAACAACCGATTGTTTTATACTTAGGTGTTTTTAGAAAAGGTTGAAAACTGTTTTTCAAATGGTTGAGCTG
>Ga0123342_1010280_pt1 | contig 10797 bp, 4 predicted proteins | sample Turbeawhitnodule_FD_89960 | JGI IMG/M metagenome (GOLD analysis project Ga0123342, IMG submission 89960) | Root nodule microbial communities of legume samples collected from Mexico - Turtle bean Mexico white nodule | ecosystem: Host-associated > Plants > Roots > Nodule | place: Mexico: Nepantla... | reverse complement strand
ACTATTGGATTCGTTGGGAGACGACTTGGGGTCATCTGACCACAATTATACTATCATCTCTCTAGTGTTAGACAAGTCTACGCTAGAATCATATTAATTTGACAGCAAAACGACAGCTATCACATCATCAGTGAAAAGAATAGGCGGCATGCTTCTTCTTGGCCGCCTATGGATAGAGTATACAGAGCTGATGGCTCTAAGGTGTCTCTTCCGGGATGAGTAAGTCGTCCCTCCCCTGGCAAAGCCTCCTGCGATGGTGTTGATTACGCCACGCACGGGTCTGCCCTCTCGGTGACTGTGTGGTTCCCTGTCTTCTCGGTCATCCCTACTTCTGTTCTCTCGGCGGTTTGTCCTCCTTTCATCAACCCTTGGTCTTCTGTCCTCTTGATTACCCTGCACAAAACGACGAAGATGGTTAGCTTGTACAAGCTCCTCGATCTTATCTTTCAAGGCCCAACAATCCTCCGTAGTATGACCGAAATTTCGGTGATAGCGACAATGCTTAGTTTGATCCGCATTCGGAGGTGTGTTGGTTCTTTTCAACGTTGTCAAGAGGTCGACATTGAGAGCTTCCTCTAGGATCCTCGACCTGTCAGTGGTCAAGGGAGTGTGCCGGCTTAGGGAATTCTCTCGGCCTTGCAGATGTCATAGGTTGGTTCTTATCAATTCTTCTTTCGGCCTTTTCAGGCGCTCGAGTTTTGGCGCGAAATTCTCTCAATTCATCTAGCTGCATAAATTTGGCAGATCTCTGTCGTAACTCATCCAGATTCATAACTAGTTTCTTACACAAGCTGTCCGAGAACGAACCAGGTTTGAGAGTGGTTACCATGTGATGCGTGACTACCTCAAACTTAGATTGCGTATGTTCAACACTATCTTGCCAAACCTTTCCATAAAAGTTCGCAATGATTGAGTCTTTTCTTGCCGAATATTAACCAAGGCGATGGACGTGAGATGGTGGGGGCGACTTGTAGCAAAATGTGCACCAAACTTCCTAACCAAAGTGTCAAAACAGTCAATGGAGTGCGTTGGTAATCAGGAAAAACAACTCAAAGCAGCTCCCTTGAGGGAGGTTGGAAATACCCGGCATAACAGTGCATCTTCGGCGGTGTATAAACTGACTTGCGTTACATATGCATCTACATGCTCATTAGGATCAGTGGTTTCGTCATACTTGTCAAGAGTTGGATTCTTCCAGGTACTCGACAAGGGCACTTCAATAATGGACTCCATAAAAGGACTCCATCGCGAGACTGCTCCCAAGGTGCTTATTGAAATTAACCGGGTGTTCTCTTGATGGGAACTGCCGACCTCCTCAGTTCTAAGATGGGTGCTCTTAGTCGGAGGACGTTCCCCTTCTATAGTGTCTAGAACTGTTGGTTCATTGAGTTTTTGTTTCATCCGTGTATTCTCTCTTCTTAACGCCGCCAGCTCTTCTTCGTTCTCTCTCCTCATAGCTTGAACCTCTTCTTCATTCTTCTTCTTTAAAAGATCCATCTCCTTCCTCATTTGCAAAATCATTGCCATGGGATCTGGTTGGCTGGTTTCTCCTACGTGCACATTCCTGTCGTTTCCTGTCATGTTTCTTGTTGTTACCATGTGGTCACTCTAAAGGGGTTTCTTCCCGGCCCCATGGTGGGCGCAAAAAATGTTCTTACAAAGGTCAGGTTCCTCTTAGAATGATTTTTGTAGCTTCCGTCTTCTCGCCCTCGCAGCTCCTATGTTCGACGTCTCTCAGTTTTGCAATTCCTTCTCCAAGAACGCTGGGGTGGGGTACCTGCGAAGGCGACACTCAAGTCAGTTCGGGTATAATATGTAGGTGTATTAGAGATCAAAAAATTATCTCTGGCACAGGGTCCCTTTGATATTTATAGCCTTGTATTGGGCTTCAGCTGTCATGGACCTTCTTTTGAACTCAGGCGAAGGTTCATTTGTGCCTTAATTATAATTTATGATTAAACTGACTTAATTATAGTTAATCGTGGTTTATCGTCTGCTTTCAAGTTTACTTGGTCTTATCGACTGTTCGGCCCTTTGCTCTCTGGCAGTAGAGTTATATATTAGAAATATTTATAGCCTTGTATTGGGCTTCAGCTGTCATGGACCTTCTTCTGAACTCAGGTGAAGGTCCATTTGTGCCTTAATTATGATTTATGATTAAACTGACTTAATTATAATTAATCGTGGTTTATCGTCTGCTTTCAAGTTTACTTGATCTTATCGACTATTCGGCCCTTTGGTCTCCGACAGTAGAGTTATATATTAGAAATATATATGAAATGGAAGTAAAAGAAGATGAAGATTGTGAAGGTAGATTTTTCTTAGAAATAATAACAACCAAACCGTTAAAATATGTATTCCATTGGTTGACTATCCATTTATAACTATTATTATCTGATCTCGGGTAGGCATATTATATTTCATTTTTAACTTGATGCTGTAAAATTAAAACCAACACAGTTTCTTAAAATATGTATAGTTTTTAAAATTTTAAATCGTACCAGTAAATAATAAACTTCAGCGAAAGTTTTAAATTTAGTTTTGTATTCACATCAATGGCGTATATAATTTCGGGAAATTAGATTGAGGGATATTTATTTGTTTCAACTGAATTTGCTTTATTTAAAAGATCATTTGTTAAATAAAAAAAAATATTATTTGAATAGTTGAATTAAATTACATTAAAGTATTTGAAATGAACTTGATTGTAGAAATAATAATGATGTGTTGAAGAGTTTTGTTTTGTTTTTTCTGAGAGAAAGGGGGAATGGGAAGAAAAGTGCGAAAGATAAGGGGAGAAAAAGTCTAATTAAAGCCGAAGCATGAGAAGCGGAAGGAAATAGAGCGAGATGAAAGGAGGTGGGTGGAGATGGTTGGAGAGGTAGGGTTATAAAAGGGGAAGATGGAGGAGCAGATGAAAGCAAGAAGCCAATAACAATCCTTCTTCTTCCTCCAATAAAATAAATAAAGGAAGGAGATAGGAAAGGGTTGAATAAAAAAACAAAAAATGGGTCGAGTAAGCAGTGTGCTTATTGCTTTCATGGCATGCCTCATGGCAGCATCAGTTCGTGGGGAAGATCCTTACATCTACTACACCTGGAACGTCACCTATGGCACCGTTGCACCATTGGGTGTGGAACAACAGGGCATCCTCATCAACGGCCAGTTCCCAGGGCCTGAAATCAACTCCACCAGCAACAACAACGTTGTCATCAACGTCTTTAACTTCCTCGACGAGCCCCTTCTCTTCACCTGGAATGGTATCCAACACAGGAAAAACTCATGGCAAGATGGCACCTTGGGCACCCAATGCCCCATCCAGCCAGGTACCAACTACACCTACCACTTCCAAGTTAAGGACCAGATCGGCAGCTACTTCTACTACCCCACCATCGGCATGCAACGCGCCGTCGGAGGCTTCGGTGGTTTGAGAATCTACAGCCGCTTGTTGATCCCAGTGCCCTATGCTGATCCCGCTGACGAGTTCTGGGTCCTCATCGGTGATTGGTTCGGCAAAAGCCACCAGACCCTCAAGCAGTTCTTGGACAGTGGACGCAGCATTGGCAGGCCCAGCGGGGTTCACATCAACGGTAAGAACGGTGGGCTTGAGCCCGCTTACACCATGGAGCCCGGGAAGACTTACAAATACAGAATCTGTAATGTGGGGCTCAAGGACTCCCTCAACTTCAGAATCCAAGGCCACTCTTTGAAGCTCGTTGAGATGGAAGGCTCACACGTTGTTCAGAACCAGTACGACTCTCTTGACGTCCACGTTGGACAGTGCTTCTCTGTCCTCGTAACCGCCGACCAGGAGCCTAAGGACTACTACATGGTCGCCTCCACCCGCTTCGCCAAGAAGACCCTCGGTGCCACGCGCATTATCCGTTACTCCAACGGTGTAGGCCCCGCCTCCCCTGAGCTTCCCCCAGCACCCGAAGGCTGGGCTTGGTCTCTCAACCAGTTCCGCTCCTTCCGTTGGAACCTAACTGCCAGCGCCGCCAGGCCCAACCCTCAGGGCTCTTACCACTACGGCCAGATCAATATCACTCGCACCATCAAGCTCGTTAACACCCTCAGCAGAACCGGTGGAAAACTCCGTTACGGACTTAATGGTGTCTCCCACGTTGACCCCGAGACCCCACTCAAACTCGCCGAGTACTACGGTGTAAGCGACCAGGTCTTCAAGTACAACATCATCTCCGACGACCCTGCTTCCCCCATTGGCGACCTCGCCTGTGCTCCCAACGTCATCAACGCCACCTTCCGTGACTTCATCGAAATCATCTTCGAGAACCCCACAAAGGTTCCCCAGTCTTACAACTTGGATGGCTATTCTTTCTTTGCAGTGGGCATGGAGCCAGGGAAGTGGTCACCAGAGAAGAGGAAGAACTACAACAATCTTGATGGTGTGAGCAGACACACCATACAGGTGTTCCCCAAGTCTTGGTCTGCTATCATGTTGACATTCGACAACGCTGGGATGTGGAACTTGAGGTCGGAGCTGGGCGAAAACCGTTACCTAGGACAGCAGTTGTACGTGAGTGTTTTGTCTCCTAACAGGTCCCTCAGGGATGAGTACAACATGCCAGATACCCAGGTTCTTTGCGGCATAGTCACGGATCTTCCTGAGCCACCACCTTACTCTTCCTAAATTTGTTTTCTTATCAGATCATCGCTTCATCATCAGAGGCTCAGACGACATGCATTCATTTCTATCTTTCTCGTCACTCACCTATCAACCCTTTCCTATTACTTTTCCCAATATGTTTTCACAAAAATACATAAATATATGCTCCTTCCTTTAACATTATAATATTGTTCATTCCACCCTACTTTCTTTTTTCTTTTTCACGATTCCACAAATAAATCTACAAAAATAAACTTAACTGCCTGTTAATCACTTAGTTCTTATTTGCTTGCTAAATTCAAATTAAGGAGAAGAACCACTAAAAAAAGATAATGGTACGGTAAAATCAAAGGTTATTTCCATGGCTCCAGCTCTTCAATTAAGAACGGAAAAAGTTTATTACACTATTTTTTCTGTCACTTTACGATCCTTTTAATAATCAAATATTATATTTTCTTAATAAAAAATAATATAAATAAATTTTTAAATAAAGACTAATATATTGTCTAATTGAATTGGATGTCATCTAAAAATGTTAACCTGTCATTGTTTCATTAAGCATATATAAAATATATCTTGACACTACTTTATAAAAATATTATAACGATAAAATAATAATTTATACGGTTGTATGGTAAATGTAAAAAAAATTTGTCTATACATATATTTAACCAAAGATATTATTATTGATAGAGCCCTCCTTCCATTTTTATAAACTGTATAAGTTTATTAAATTAGCATCAGGACTTAGTGTCATCTCATCTAGTTCTCTCTTATACAGCATTAGAAATCAAGCAAGAAAAAAAAATACAATTCATAATCTTTCAGTAAACTATAATTTATCACATTTTTATATAATAGAAAATGTTTTTTTTCTCTTATAATAGAAAATATTTTTCTATCGTAATCGCTACATTATTAAAAGAGTTTGATTTCTAAGTTACCAATGTATTTTTATATTTATGCTTATGATATAGAAAAAAAAAAATGTTACATTGCACAAACAAAACCAAGTAAAACAAAGTAATCTCTACTATGTCAAAACCATAATTAACCAAAACCATTCACAACTTAATACACATGATGGAATTTTAAAAACATAATATTCATTAACAGATTATGAAATGTGAAAACAAGTAGAATACTTCATTACTGGAGAGAATGTGCATTAATTTGTTTAATGGGATGACAATTTATTATTCTTTCAATTGTCTATTTATTAGTAATTGGCCCAACACATCAGTCAATCTATTATAATCTCATTATATAAAAGAGACAATGATACAATAATATTTGTATCTTTAATTGACACATATATAGTAAAAGTGGACCGGAAATATTTTCAACCATATGTGAAAACAAGAAATAAACTTTTTAAGCCATATTGTCTGAGGAGTGACCACGAAAAAAGTTATATATTTTTTTTTGGCTAGCACGAAAAGAGTTATATATTATGCTTCATTTATTAGAGACAGCTATAAGAGTTTGTTTAACACTCTACACAATATAGCTTCTTCTACCATCGTGAAGATTATCGAAAGTAGACTTTTGATTATCAAGGTAACTTTCAAAGCAGCCAGTGGGCCGAAACTTACATAAGTGTCTTACCAAAAGCAATGTTTGGACGAAAACAAAATAGAGTATATATGTATTTTACATATTTGGTAAACTGAACTATTTTTAGAATATATCGTTGTTATGGTGAATTGATGAAGTGCATAATTCCACGAAGCAGTATATTTTGAGAGTTGTTATTGGATATAGTTATTACCGAAGATGAGTTGTCGTTTTTTTAGGTGTTTGTGTGAGTTCTGTGAGCTCTTCAAACTGTTCTATTGAGTGGTGGGACCTCTGCAAAAGATTTTCTGACGCTTAAATCAGTAAGAATATAACTGATTTTGTAAGTGAGTAAATAAATGAACGATTAGATGTACTTCCTCAGAGAATGAATGTATTTATAGAGTCTTAGGCCTAGACGTAGGTCCAATAAAATGACTATTTTATCGTGATCACTAAACCACGTTTTTCTTATGTGTGTCCGGTATATTTTGGATACTTGGTGTTGTAAATAGAACACGGTATATATATATATATATTTTGTAGAATTCGAAGAAGAAGTTGCAGAAATCTCCTAATGATGCAAAATATCGTTGTGGAAGAATGTGAGTTTTCTGGTGACTTTGGTTTTCCGTTTACCTTTAGATTCGGTTGCAGATCTCGTGCCTTTGAGATCAGAACAAATCTCTAAAACATTACAAGTCCTTGTTCCACGTTCCTCCTCCGATTTTAGTGGTCTTCTTCCTTTTCCAACGGTCTCCACCTTTTTTCTGGCGGTTACTCCAAAATCTTCTAGAACGACAAAAAACGACAATCCTCCTAAGGCAAATATAGTCAAAGGGGAAGATACCATTGTTGCAGTCGTTTCACAAGTGAGCCTTGTGACCAATGTGAGTAGTAGACTTTGGGGCTACCAGACATATCCGTGCAAACAGAAACATGTTTATCTCCTACACAAGTGTAGGGGATGGAGAAGAACAAGTTAATCTCGGTGATTCTAGGACAACTTTTGTCATTGGAAAATGAAAGGTTCTTCTAAAGATCACATATGGTAAAACTCTACCTTTAAGTGATATGCTACATGTGCCATCAATTAGAGTTAATTTGATCTTTGTAGCATTACTGGACAAAGTTGAGGTTAAAGTGTCATTTGAATCTGAAAAAAAATAATGTTTTTGTGGGGAAGGAATATTTTGATCAAGGTGATACAAGCCAAATAGCCAAGAAGATGACAAAGGACACAAGATACACTTCACACTTTGATCAGTCATCTCAGCATCCAAGACAAGGCCCCATCAAATTTCGAAAGGACCTCAGCAGAAGAAGAATTGGGCATAAACCAGAGCATCAAATGTTCTTTCTTCTGGTTTTCTCACAAGAAAAAAATGTTTGTAAATAAATTGGGTTCAATTTGGGGTACAAATAGAAGAATAAACTAGAGTAGGGTGTGCTTAGTATTTTGAGTAGGGTGTTCTCAGTAATTTGAGTAGGGTATGCTTAATAATTTGAGTATGTTGTGCTTAGTAATTTGGGCTTGTGCCAAGCCCACCTTTCATGACAATTGCTTATATGTTTAGGGTTTCTTTGACCTACCTTCTAGAAGGCTTCTCACAAATGACACTCATATTCTATCTTATTCTCCAAGACACTCTCTCCTATAAATAGAGTGTCTTGCCTCTTGTATTTCACACATTGAATTTGGATAGTAAAGAAACTCTGCAGGAGTGTTTTTTTGAGACTTGAGAGTTCTCATAGTGGGTCTTATCTTGAGTGTGTGAGCATTCCAAGTGGCGACTCTTTTCACTCATCTTGGAGTGCCTCCTTTCTCCAAGTGGCGTGACAACCCTTCTTCTTCCATAATCTTTCTTCATCCCTTCCTCTTTTTATCTTTCTTTCTGCGCCATCCATTCCATTACTCTTTATGATATCATGCTTGTCTTTTAATTTTGGTTATAACTTGTCTTTCTTCATCTTATGTTCCTTCCATTTTTGAAATTTACTTTCATCATCATAATCACCATATTGTGTTTTTCTCTTTGTCCTCTAGAAGTGAACCTCCACACTTACTTAACTACTTGGTTAAGTTTGTGTCCAATGGGAATCTTCTTTGGGTTCTCACCTTAAATTGTTAATCTCAAAAAGCTTAATCAAAAGTGAAACCTCTAAAATGTGTCAATTTAAAAGTTGTTTGAATAGTGGTTGATTTAATTCTAAAAATAAAATGCAACTGTTCATATGAATTGAATCACAAACTTTTAAGATAGAATGAAATTCTTTTTAAGGGAGTTTTCACAAACTTTTTAAGATAGAATGAAATTCTTTGCAAGAAACCAGATTTAGGAATTCAGTTTGCCAAGAACAAAGCTCAAAACAATAAAGCACCAGAAAAACAATCGGTTGTTTCGCAGAAACAATCGGTTGTTTATACCAGTAAAAAAATAGAAACAACTGAAATTAAAGAGTTCAAAGAAAAGAGAGATGCACAAACAATTTATACTAATTCACTCTTAAACCAAGAGCTACATCCTGTTTCCCAGAAACCACTGAGGAATCCACTAGGTAATCAAATCCAGATTACATACACACACCACCAAAGAAGTGACCTTGATCCCCTCAAGAAACACACTTCCTTTGGCTCAACACTCACACACCAAAAATGTTGATCTTGACAACCTCAAGAGCACACAACCCTTCTTGGCTTTACAACACTAGAATGTACACAAATTACAGAACGAATTACACTGTTACAGAATCAACTGAAATCAATACAGAGTAATCATATTCCACTTCTCTCTTGAATAACCAAAGCTCAAAGTGAAAACTCAAATGCTTGAAAGCTCTTTGAAAAACTCAAATCTGTTTTTCTTTTTTGTTTTTTTTTTTGTTATAAGACATTAACAAAATATTTATAGTATTCAAATCTTGGTCAAAGCATTTAAAGCAGGAGTGTATTCAGTTATGAAATCAATGAAAGCTCATTTAACTAACAAAACTGTTTCTGTTAGGATTCCAAACAAACAATTGGTTGAAATAACAAATCAATCGGTTGTTTTGGTTTGACAACAAGTCAACCATCCAAAACAGTTTTCAAATTCTTTCAAAAACACCTAAGTATAAAACAATCGGTTGTTTTTCACTTAGTTTGAAAAACACTTTAAACTTAAAAGATTTGAAAACACTTAAGTTTTAGATTCAACAAAGAGTGGATTACAAGCAACTCCAGCCTTCCATCAAACACTTAGGATTTGGATTCTTCAAAGCTTGAACACACTTGATTCAATAATCTTCCCCTATTTGATGAAGACAAATCCCTGGTTGCTTGTGTTGGATTTGATTGAGTCTGAAGCAGTTCTTGCAAAACAAGGTTTAAGCAATGTACAATATCTATGGCAGTAGGTTAGAGCAGTAAAACAAAACTTATGTTTTGCTTAACCAAAACAGTAGCCAAAACTAGCAGAAATAACAGCATATCAGCAACAAGGCAGCAGAACAGTAATCACTTAAACCAAAAGAGAGTTTGCAGAAATAAAGACAACACAACATAAAAATCTCCCCCTATTTGTCTTCACAAAAAGACTATAAGAAGAGATAAACCTTAAATTGTTCCAGTTAAAACAGAATTTAAAAGCAAAGGCACTTAAACTGATACAGAGCAAAAATAATCGGTTGTTTCGAGCATTCAACCGGTTGTTTTTCCTTCAATCATCCTTTCCATATTGAAGCTCAAAGATCTGGTTCTGAACAGCTTCAATCTGTTCATCCAGGGTCATAAAGCGAGTATCCATGCTCTGGAATCTGTTGTCAATGCTCTGGAAATTGGTCACACAAAGATCATGGAGATTTCTTTGATTTTTAGCAAAGCCATCAAGCCTATTCACCATGTATCTTTCAAAAGAAGACATGGAAGGAATTTCATCTCCTTGATGTCCTGCACTTGTTCCAGCTTCAAAGTTAGTTGCAAGTTGTTCTTCATTGTGCCTTTCCATATCAGCAACTTGATCTTCTTCATAAAAATCAGTAGCTGCAACACTTGATGAACCACCATGATCACCATCTTTGCTCACCCATCTTTCACTTATTTTGGTGAATCCCATCTTGCTTAGAGAGCCATTATTCATTTCTTGTGTTGATTTAACCAACTCAGAGGTCTCATCTTTAGGATTCACTTCAAAATAGAGCAAGAATTTAGAGATTAAAACAACATAGGGATAGTGGTAGTCACTTAACCTCATGGATTTTTGCATATCTTCTTTGATGATATGAATCCAGTTGATCTTGATCTTCTTTATGATGCAGTAGATGTATACAAGATCTTCCTCTATTAAGACAGAATGATTGCTCCCCCTTGGAGTTAGAATCCAAGTAACAATAAGAGCAAGCACCCTTTCATCTAACTTCAAGCCTCCAACAGAACAAGTTCTCACTTGGGCTTGTTGATTCTTTAAACAGCTCTTGTAGTACTGGACTTTGTTGAAATCTTCCACTACTCCAAGATTTCCTTTGTTAATCCTTAGACCAACATACTTTAAACCCGTTACTGCAGCCCACACATCATGGGTAATCTCCATGTCTACACCTTTCACATGAGAAACAAGGTTGTTTCCTTCAAACTT
>Ga0123342_1010279_pt1 | contig 10799 bp, 5 predicted proteins | sample Turbeawhitnodule_FD_89960 | JGI IMG/M metagenome (GOLD analysis project Ga0123342, IMG submission 89960) | Root nodule microbial communities of legume samples collected from Mexico - Turtle bean Mexico white nodule | ecosystem: Host-associated > Plants > Roots > Nodule | place: Mexico: Nepantla... | reverse complement strand
TTTTTTTTTTTTTTTTTTTTTTTTTTTTTATATTTTTATTTTATATATATTTTTTTTTTTATTTTATATATATATATATATATATATATATATATATATATATATATATATATATATATATATTATTAAGAACTTAATTTTAAGTATATTATGGGTGATCCGGATGACTAGATAAATTCAACAAACTCTCGCTATGATAGATTTTAAATGATTATATATCATATTAAGAAGTGTACTTTAAGCGTAACTCATGTCATAAAACCGACTTATAAGGTGAGGTTTGCACTCACTTATATACTATGAAATGTCTTTATCTCTAGTCGATGTCACCACAAGAAAACAAGAGATTAGTTACCTCTGAATAGTGTCATCTCTTAATGAAGTGTAGAGTCAGCTAAGTCAACAGTAAATGAAGGAAAAAAATCTAGCGTCAAATGCGCCGACTCAAGGGACGCTTAACGGGATGCAAGTGTATTGGTTGATACAAGCACTACTGAGGCATGGCCAAATGATAGTATTGCAAACTTCTGCGTCGGCTTGGTCGATGGAAGGTTAGTGGGATTGAAAGGATTAGTAAGTGTGTTCGTTGTTAAAAGGTGAGTTGCATAGTTTTTTTTTTCAAATTTTCAGTTTGATTTTGGATTAATTTTATGTAATTGTATATTTTATGTTACATTTTAGATAACTCTTGCTTCCTTTTTAATTTAGAATTATAATTTATTTGATAGTTAGATTTTAAATTTATATTGGTGAGTTCTGATTTTAATTTCAAATTTTAATGAATTTCGAAATTAATTTTGATGATTTAATGGATTTAAAATGGTAATAATGGTTGAAATTAAATTGTTATACACTCCAACAAACAAATTTTTTTTTTACAAATATATGCATTGGTCAAAGTCCACACACATCTTTAATAATTTTTTTTTTCAAAATTCCTATTTTGCGTGGATTTAGCCCACACAATGTTTTTATTTTTTTGAAAATTCTTTTTGCGTCGTCCACGCATACGCTAGTGACTCTCCATCTACGTCAGTATGACCCACACAATTTCATTGCTTTTCGTCGGTTTAGTGTGAGCTTGACCTACGCAAATAACTTATCGCTTTAAAAACCGATGTGAACAACTTTACTTTCACGAGTTTAATGTCAGTTGCTTAACTCACGCATCCCTAACATCCCTATCATTTAGGTGTTGGTTCTTGTGTGAAATCTCCAATCAATGTTGATATATATATATGATATCTTCATTTTCATCCTTGTAGTGTGTGGAATCACCAATTCATATTGATATCTCTTATATCTTCATTTTAATTTAGTTTATATAAAGTTAGTGTTTTACCAATTAATTTATGATGATAATAATGATACTCTTGACTTAAGCAGTTTCTTTCTTGTTCATCGTTGTTGGAGAGTGGTCTTCTATTAATTTGGTACGTTAATTACCCACTTGGTTTGTGATCTACAATCTTAGGTCGTATTCGTTTTCACTAAGACCACTATCATTGATTCATGATTTTCTTCAACCTTTTTCTTTCTTAAAAAGATTCCATTTCTCCAATGATATAGGCAAGAGCAAAAACATGTTTTTCTTAAAAAAAAATGCATGTTTGGCGGCAACATTAAAGATTGTAAACTTACTATGTATAGCTTATTAAAAAGTAACAGTTAGGGTACCTTCCCCTACTCTTTTATTCTACACCATGAATGAAACATGTCTTCTCTTTTTAGTCTCTTTTTTTTTAATCAGCACCTTCTTTTTTTAGTAACCATGTTCATCAACTCATGGAAGATGATGTGACACAACCAAGAAAAATATGTGACAGTTATGGTTTCTTTTTGTTAATGGATGGTCTCATTTGGAACAGCACTTTGTCTTATCGTTTCATGATGGAAACAACTGTGCAGAATTTTGTAGATATTGTCCCGTCTCTTGTCATTCTCAAGGTCCTTACCTAAATTCTTTTTTTAATAATATATTAACAATTTACTTTTTTTTAATTCTAAATTTATTATTTATTATATATATTTATTTTTAAATTCATCAATAAAAAAAGTTGTATACAATTATAAAAGTTGTCAAAAAATTGTCATTTTCTTTTCATCATGCTGCAATGAGTTTCCTTGGCAACACCATGACCAATGGGTGTATACGAAAATGATAGTGTATTTGCTAAGTGTTATCTTCGTGCTCCTCCACTTTTATGTTCATGTTCTATACATCACTGTTCATGCACAATGAGTGTTGGATAAAGATTTCTCTTTTTCAAATTTGTTTTATCGTCAAATGAATTAATATAAATCACCATTGCTCCATCCTTTATATACAATTTTTTTTCTATCAAAACTTACAAAATAGTAAAACATCTGGATACAAAATGGTAGATTTAAAGATTATTTATTAATAATAGAAACTAATTTAGATATTAATACTTTTTTTAATATCTAAATTAGTATTTAATTTATTTAATATAATAACTAATTATTTTTTATCTTTAAAATTGATTTTTATTTAATGATTTTCTGTTTGTTTTTTGGTTTTTGAGATATTAGGAATAATCTAAATGATTTTAACACTTTATTAGTACTTAATAATTTGATTATTCATCTAAGTGTTTTTTTTTAACCAGCAAAGATCTAAGTGTTTGCTGACACATAAGATTGTGATGTAATAGGTTACCACTTATAGGTAATTGAAATCTTCTAAAAATATCTATGTAACTATTGTGCTTAGTGTGTCATTCTCTATTTCATTGTCATCAAATCATTATCATACCATATTAGAAATGTCAAATTTTCAAAGTATAAATAAAGTAAAATGAATTCATATATAAACTAATTTAGACTAGTTATCTTATATATCTTTTCTTAGATTATTATCTTTAGGGTTTAATCATTATATACCATATTATTAAGAAATATCAAATTTTTAGAGTATAAATAAAGTAAAATGAATTCATATATAAACTAATTTATACTAGTTATCTTATATAACTTTTTTTAAATTATTATCTTTAGGTTTTATAACACTACAAGAAAATCATAAAATAGAAACCTATTTTAGATACTAAAAATAATTAATTGATATAGTAACTAAATTAGAAACCATTTTAGAGACTAAAAAAAATTGGTTTCTAGATTAGTTTCTATTATTATTAAATGGTTTCTAAATTAGTATCTAATTAGCAACCAATGTTTTTGCTACCAAATTTAGAATCTAAGTAATTGGTAGTTAAAACATTGGTAGCTAATTAGATACCAATTTAGAAACTATTTAACAATAATAGAAACTAATTTAAATCCAAAAATATTTTTAGTTTCTAAAATGGTCTCTAATTTAGTTACTATTGTAACTAATTATTTTTTTTCTCGAAAATTGATTTCTATTTCATGATTTTATTGTAGTGTAATTATCATACCATACTATCTAGAAATGTCAATTTTTCAAAGTATAAATAAAGTAAAATGAATTCATATACAAACTAAGTTATACTAGTTATCTTATATAGCTTTTTTAAATTACAATTATCTTTAATATGTTCATTAGCTAATTTTGATTAATAAAAAAATACTTATTTATTTTTCTTAATATATATGATGAAGTTTCTCCACCCGTGTCACTTCATTGTAGTTGAAAGAACTATTTAAGATACTATAGAACATAAAAATGCAATTGTTTCTATTGTGATATGATTGTGAAGATTTTCCATGACTATATAGATATAGTGGATGTTTTTCTTTAGAACCACAACTTAATACCTTTATGTTATCACATGTTATAAATTGTTTAAATAATTACCTAATTAATAATGATGGAAAGACCTCCATTTTCTATGTTTACATTTTGGGGTGCATGGTGCTCCAAAGGAAGCCTAAGGTTGGTTTCCTTCATGGGGTCCCCTTTAACTTTGTCGTGATTTTTCATTTGTATTTCTACCACTTACTTTAAATAGTATTGTATAAGACAAAAAATCATTTAATTTTTTTTATTTCAATTCAAGAATAACTTTTTCTTTTCTTTATGAAATGTCTCTCCTTAACCTCAATGCCAATGAATAGAGGATCCCATTGAACTTTGTAGATGATATTATTAAATAAAGTTAAAGCTTTTTGTATTTGACTTTGTTATATAAGACAATTTTTTATTATATTTCATTTTCAAGAGTAACTACTTTATGCTAGTCAAAACTTAATAAAAAAAGATAACAAAATAATTGTAAGATAGATTAGTAAAAGTATATATACTGTCATGTAAGTGTAATGTAATATAATAAATATATTATTTTTAATTTAAACAGGGATCGTCACTAACCAATTTCTAGGTCCAATTTTAATAAATACGTGATACTAAACATAGGGGTGGCAAAGCGGGCCAGTCCGTTCCGCATTGGCTCGCCTCGCGCTTAGCCAGCAAAAATGCGGATCGGGTCGGCCCGTCTTGCAAAGTTATTGTGGGCTAGAATTCTCGATCCGTTCCGGATAAGAGCTGGCTCGCGGATTTGTGGGCCAGTCCGCGTTCTTTTTATAATTTTTTTTTTTTTACATTTTGTTCTTAAAAAATTGTCAAATTAAACTTATATATTTGTTACTATCAAACCTAAATTAATTTTTTTTCCTTTTCAAACATAGTCAAACATCAAAACATTAAACATTAAGATAAATATCAAATATCACTATTCTTTCACTTCCAAAACATTAAAAATACCTAATTCCAAAACATTAAACATAAACATAAACATTATTGGCATTCTTCCATTTCAATAACATTGGATGTCACCTTAGAAGAACTTTCATCCATTTTTTTTTTCTTGCGGGTTAGCGGGCCAGCCCGCCCTGCCCGGCTGCTGGCCCGCGCGAGTTGCGGGCTAATGCGGGTTAGCGGGTTGAAAAAGTCAGCCCACCCCGCGTTTTTTACCAGCGGGCTGGCCCGCCCCGCTTTGCCATCCCTAACTGAACATATTGAAAAATATGTTGTAAAATATAGCAATTTCTATTTTATTTTTTTACTAGCATTATAAGGCTCCTAAAGTTTAAACTTTTAGGTTCACTAAAAAAAAACATTTCCTTTCCGCATTGAATTTTCTTTTTATCAACAAAAAATAATAAATAAGTATAGATTATTGTCACCTAACTTTTACACAAAAATAAAAAGAAAAATAAGATAGGACCTTACATTCTAGCCTAATTCAAACCCCGAAACAAAAGTTGTGAATTAACTCTTATCCCAAGAATATCACATTCATAAGAACCTACCCTTGACAACCGCCAGAGTATATCACCACAACAAATTCCGAAAGAACATAAAACATAACAAACCACCAAGCATAAATTATCAACAAATAGATGAACTTATAAAAATCATCTTTACAAATAACACAACAACTATATAATCCACTATCTCAACATAAACCAAAGGTAATCCTTTTCACATCACAAATGTTCCTCTTTAGAGTCTCTTTATCCTAAAATACGAGACAAAAACTCCTAATGGAAACCAACCACTTACTCCACTTAGGAGGACAGACTGCTTAAGACCATTTTGCAAAACACACAACTTCTTCCTTCTTAAACAAGGAGTTAGAGAGACATACCAAAATAAAAGAAACAAATTTATTTCACAGTTTTCATACGTACCAGAGGTTCCAAGCACCAATCAGAATAAGTGAACTCTGCATCTTTTTCTTTACTAGTTATCCAATCTCATATTTTTATTTGAACCACTGTAAACACCTCTATATGGTCAACTCTCCCATTATTAAAATCACGCATATTCTGATGTTTCCAAATTTCACCTACAATTGTAATCCACCACTCTTCTGAAAATATGGTCATTAACATTCATAAGGCAAAACATCATGAAGTGCATTGCATATATCTAAATCACCTTTTTGATCTTTTTGATAGAAATAATAAAAGAAGACATATGATCAAATAACTCACTTTTTTTTCAATTTTATCTAAGTTACCTTGTTTTTTAGTCGAAAAGATTACAATATCATCATCATTTTTTACCATATAATAGTCTTTATTGAAGATAAAATCATATTCATTATTATATAAGATTTATGTTAAGTAGATTATGTTTGAGAGTTTTTATAATAATAAGACGTTATCTATATATAAGGGTTATGTATACCTATTCTTCCAGTGTTGATGGTCTCTCCTTTCTACTTTTTCTTACTTTTCAAGTCTTGGAACATAGACATTCACCCATCATGTGACACCATTTTTCATTTAATAGGAAAAATTCATTCATAATAAGAATTATTTTATCTTTAGGTACTATAGAAAATAGGAGAAACACTAGAAAATAGGAGAAATATAAAAGGAGAAAGTTGATTTGTGTTTCAATATATTTTTTTCGTAAAGAATCATCTAATACTAGATAGCGAAACGATAGTTTGTATGATAGATAATTTGTCAATGATTTTTAAAAAATCATTTTTACAAATGCTCTTTTTTAATTAGCATAAACAAAATAGTATGTAATGTAATAGACTATAAGGAAGGAAAGATTACTCAGTATTTTTATATAAGTTCGTTGATAGCTCAAATTACGTTCAGTTCTTGACCAACTATTCATGTTCCACTAGCTATACTACAATTGTGAAGTACAAGTTCATAGTCACTCCTAACTAACTCGTACAAGTATTATTTTGAAAGGTAATCACTCTTGACTTACTCGTCGAGTATTCTTTGACAATTAGTCACTTCTAGCTAAAAATTTCTAGTATTCTAGCCACCTTTAACTAACTCGTAAGAGTATTCTTTAACAAACACATTTCTGATTAAGACAAAGATTCTTTTTGTGATCAACAAACCACGTGTTTTGCTTAATAGGGAGAGTTTGTGTATTTTGACATTTAGAATGTTAAATACTCTCTAGTAGTTTTCTAAAGGTTGAACACAAATAATGTTCTTGCAAAGTTTTTGGGCGAAAAATTTGGTAGAGTTTTAACATTTACAAACAATTACTCTTATTTTTGTTCGCTTCTTCAAAGCATGTCATTATATAGGCATTTTAAAAAGTGAAACAAGTGGAAAAAAATACATCGTTTCTTCATGACCTTAAAAGGAAAAATTTCTAATAAATAGTTCTCAAATTAAAGTCAGAGAATATCATTTTGACTATTTTTATTTCAGAAAAAAGCTTAAAACATGTATGTTTGATCAATCTTATTTTCTCTGATGTAGGAATTTTTTCTAACCATACTTCCATTATGCTCCTATAAAGTAGCAAAAATTCACATCTAGGATAATTATTTGTTTCATAGTTCCTTATCTGTGTATATGTATATGCATTTTTTCTTGAATATGATATTGGTGCAGTTCTTGCTTTCTTATTATATCTAATTTTTTGTGGGATAAAGATTAAATACATTTGAAGCACAATGTTTGAGTGGTGAAGTAGGAGATGCTAATGATTTGGAAGAAGAAGCAGTTAATTTTAGTATAAAATATCTTACAAAACGGTAGGGTGAAATGTAGAGTTTGTTGTTTTTCCTGTGCCGGTTTATGTTTATGTAGACTTTTGTTGCTCTAGAAAGAGTTTTTTGGCTCCCGGTAGGCTTAGCTTGTTCAATGTGCTGGAAGATTCTGGTTTTGAAGAAGGAGAAGGTTGTAGGGTGGTTTTTTGTGAGGGGATGTTCTCTTGCTGCATAGGTTTTTTTGCGTTGCTATTCTGGGTGAGGGTTTTGTTTGTTTTCTTGTGTAATATTTTGTTTTCACTTGCTGCTGGAAGGTAGTTAGGGCCTTATGAGGGATGATGTATTTGGTTTTGATGTGGTCTTTTCTTTTTCTATCATGTATGTTTTTCTGAGACTTGGGTTGGTGATTCATAGGATCTGTTGGAACCTATATTGGTTAGGTGTTGAGTAGTTTGGCCTTGATCACTCTTTGTATAAGGGTTAGGACACTCCTGAAGTATCTCATTTTATTTTATTTATTCTTTGCTAATAAAAAAAAGGATAAAATGTAGAGTTCCAGTATCTCTCTGGAACCAAGCTTGCTTTGTGAAGAAGATGGTCACTTCTAGAACCTTAATGGATATTAACGACCTATAGAGAATTGAGATGCGTTGGTGTGTGTACTTTTTTTAGTAGTTCGTATATAGGCTCGTGGAAACCCTTGAATGAAAAGATCAGAATAAACATAATCATGTCACGAAGGAGAAAACTCAATTATTAAACAAATATGTGAATCCATGGCGTGGAGGAATGATAAAGTGGATGATATCTCTTCTTTGGAATTTGAAAACAGGTTGAAACTAGAATCTACCAAATCAGATGTCCTAAAAACGGTTTTTGCATGAAAGTAGTGTAATATTTTTCCACAAATTACGAATTTAGGTAAAAAAAAAATTACAAAAATGGTTGAGTCGTATACTATGTGGACGACTTCAATTGTATTGTTTTACACTGAATTTGTATAGATAATGTACGACTTCACTTAAAGTTAATTTTATAAAGTTTTCAAAGTGTCATATAACTTCTATTTAATAAAATTAACAAAGTCGTACTGGCGGGAAACGACTTTCACGTGGAGTCCTTTATGATCTAAAGTTGTATCCATAATGTACGACTTCCACTTTAAAATAATTCACATGATATATGAATTACCCAATTTCATAAAAAAATAAAATTTTACCCAAAATCATAATTTGCAAAAAAAATTGCACTAGTTTTAGTGTAAAAACCTCATAAAAACATTATAGCCACAATAGAGGATACAAACAGAATTGACAGCAAAAGGAAGAGGAAATGGTGAAGGAAGAAGAAAGTACCAAAACAAGCAAAAAGTTTGATTTTAGGCATGGAAATACCACTTTGGAAAGCTATAAAATAGAAATCATAAATAAGGAAAATGTTGGACGTGGTACTTGGCTTGATGCTAATGAACGTACACTAGTGTGAAGTCAAAAGGAGAAACCATGGTGCCCTAATATAATCCTCAATAGTTTGGATCTGTGCAATGTGAAATCTCTCTTCTCAATCCCTTATGAAATGTAATGTTTATATGATTTGAAGAAAAGGAAGCTGACAGCATGAACTTGAAGGAGGTCCCTCTCAGTAGTGAAGCAATGAATGAATGGTAGAGAGAAAGGTAATAAAAAAAAAGAGAAGCAAAATGATGTTTAAAGACAAAATAGCTCCATCTGCACTATTTTCAAATTGGAAGAGGATAATGTTGGGGAAGTAAGTGGTATATGAAGAAGGTGGATTTCACAATGAACGCCCTCATCAATTCCTACCAACTTTGATTTGTGGAAGTTGACTTTAAATTGTAATACCAAAGCCCAACATCTATTTGCAATAGTACCATTGGTATACAAAGGAGATTCCTTTGGGCCTAGGGTAGAGAAAACAGGGTTATATCCTGGATAAATTGGGAGAAGGTTTGTAAGCCCCTTGAAGAAGGTGGGTTGGGGATTAAAGATATCAGAATATTCAATAGTGCTCTACTGGCAAAATGGAAATGATGGTTGATGAGTGATGAGAAAGGGAAATGGAAAGATATCATTCTATCTAAATACGGCTTGGAAAGCGGAAGAAGTCAATCTCGATTGAAATATCAATCATGGTGGTGGAGAGATTTAGCTAAGGTTTGTGGGGAGGAAGAAGAAGATGGTTGGTTCCAAAATTCTATTGTCTGGAAAGTTCATGCTAGGGATAAAGTTAGATTTTGGAAAGATGTGTGGGCCCACAACAATAATCTCAAATCTTTGTATCTTAGACTATATTCTTTGTCTCTTGATCAAGGTATGACGGTGGGCGAGGTAGGTTCTTGAGTGGATTATGGATGGCAATGGTGGCTAAAGTAGAGGAAGGCTAGGTTTGATTGGGAATCGGAGTTGGAGGAAGAGATGCTCTCAATATTGAATAGGGGTGTTATGAACAAGGAAACTAATGATCATCTTGTTTGGGAAGAGGATTCTAAAGGTATCTTCTGTGAATTCAGCTTATGTTCTCTTGGATTGTCATTCCAATGGTCCAGCAGATGGCATCTATGGCTTTTTATGACAAGCAAAAGCTCCACCTAAAGCTCTAATTATTGCGTGGAGAATCTTACTAGACAGATTATCAACTACTGATAACCTCCTAAGGAGAGGAGTGGTGGTGAACTCTTCTCTTTGTGTATTTTGCAGACAGTCAAAAGAATCCTCCCAACATCTTTTCCTTGATTGTGTATATGCACAACGAGTGTGGTCACTTTGTTTTAAGTGGATAGGTATCTTAGTGGTCTAAAACAAGGGTTTGAGGAACCATTTCGAGAACTTTTATTTAGTTCATATGTCTAACAAGCAAAATCGGGTATGGAAAAGAATGTGGGAAACAATAGTACGAAGTATTTGGGAGCAGAGGAATAAGGTTGTTTTCAAGCAAGGGGTCCCTGATGCTGAAGAAATTTCTCAATCGGCTCAGCTCCTTTCATGGTTGTGGCTGAAATACAAGGTGAATTCCTTTTCGTATGCTTTTTTGAATTGGCATTTGAACCCTACTCAATGCCTTCTTCGTGTTCGATGAATAGGTGTGTAAGAAAGGTTGTAGGGGGTTTTCTTTTGGTCCAGTATGTGTTAGAAGTTGGCATCAATAGGATTATGTGAAAAAGGGATGGTGCAGGGCCTTTGATTTGGTTTTTCTGCCGCAAAGAGGTGTTTCAGGGTTGTATAACGTACTGCTTTTATGTCTGTAGGAATTCTGTTTTTTTTTTTTTTTTTTTTTTTTTTTTTTATTTTTCTTTCTTTTTTGTGTTTTTATTTTTTCGGGTTGATTTTTTGTTTGAGTGTGTTTTTTTGTTTG